>ERZ1034365.513-NODE-513-length-21457-cov-3.879747_pt1 | contig 21457 bp, 14 predicted proteins | sample MGYA00520615_ERZ1034365 | MGnify/ENA primary metagenome ERZ1034365 (study PRJEB33736, sample SAMEA104284505) | Azolla filiculoides | biome: Urban; feature: Water surface; material: Ditch water | place: Netherlands | collected 2015-10-28 | depth 0-0.1 m ... | reverse complement strand
ACACCCACGTAGTGGTCCAGCTGCGTCAGATCCAGTCCGTCGAGGGACTCGTCCAGCGCGCACAGGGCTCCGATTTCGTAGATGGCGCCCAGAGGGCCACCGCCGGCCAGAGCCAGGGCGATACGTGGGCGCTTGCCTGGAGGCGACTTGCCGGGTTTGGCGCCAGCAGTGGCTGAAACGACACGAAGCGGGGAGGCTTTGGGAGTCTTCATGGTCCACCAGTGTAGGGGGCTAGACAAGATTTCGGTGCTGCAGCGCAGCATGCCAAAACACAAAAGGGGCGAACCCGTCGCCCCTTTTCCGATGATCCACCGGCACTGCTGTCGGGATCGTCCACCTTATTCTGCGGCAGCTTCCACGGGCGCGGTGACGACCGCCTTGCGGACCCGGGCACGTTTGACCGCAGGCTTGACTTCAACGGGCGCCTCAGCTGCAACGGCCTTGACGGGCGCCTTCTTTGGCGCCGCCTTGCGCGGTGCGGCGGGCTTGGCTGGAGGCGTTGCCTTCCCCGACAGCTCTTGCACGCTCTTGTTGAGTTCGTCAATGCGGGCGATCAGCGCGTCCACTTCCTTGGCCGATGGCACGCCCAGCTTGCTCAATGCCTTGGCCACGCGCTCTTCGAAAATGTTTTCCAGCTTGTCCCACTGGCCTGTGGCCTTCGAGGTGATGCCGGTGGCCATGTCGGCCATTTTGCTGGTGGCTTCCGTGATTTTTTCTTCCGCAGCCGCCTGTGTCTTGCGCTGGATGGACAAGCCTTCTTTCACCAGGGCCTCAAAGACCTTGCCACCTTCGGACTGTGCTTTGGTGAAGGCGCCCAGACCAGCCAGCCAGATCTGCTGCGCGGAGTCCTTGACCGTGCCGCTCAGGTGAATGGGCGCTTTTTTCTCGGCACTTGGTTTTTGCAGTTTTTTGACCATAAGGATCTCCAGATGTTGTGAAATTCAGATGCTTGCCAGCCGATCTGCCTTCAAGCGCTTGGGTCAAATATACGCATCCCGTTGTCGCACGGGTAGGGGGCATCTCCTAAATCACTAGAGCATGGACCCTAGGCTTGTCGCGGGTTTTTGCTGAATGGTTGATGGCCATGCGTGCGCAAGAATGCGGGATCCCACTGGAGGTCTCACATGCATTATTTCGTTACCGGTGCCACCGGCTTTATCGGCAAACGCCTCGTCAAGAAGTTGCTGGAGCGCAAGGGGGCGGTGGTGCACTTCCTGATCCGCAAGGAAAGTGAGTCCAAAGTGGCCGCGTTGCGCAGCTATTGGGGCGCCAGTGCGGCGCGGGTGGTGCCGGTGTTCGGGGATTTGACTGCAAAAAAGCTCGGCATCAGCGCCGAAGATGTCAAGAAGCTGAGGGGCCAGATTGGCCACTTTTACCACCTTGCGGCGGTGTATGACCTGGCTGCAGACGAAGAGAGCCAGATCGCGGTCAATATCGAGGGCACGCGCAACACGGTTGAATTCGCCAGGGCGATTGAGGCCGGGCATTTCCACCATGTGTCATCAATTGCGGCAGCCGGCCTGTACGAAGGGGTGTTCCGCGAAGACATGTTCGAGGAAGCCGAGAACTGCGGACACCCGTATTTCATGACCAAGCACGAGAGCGAGAGGATCGTGCGCAGGGAATGCAAAGTTCCCTGGTCGGTGTACCGCCCTGCGGCGGTGGTCGGTGATTCGCGGACCGGCGAGATGGACAAGATCGACGGACCCTACTATTTCTTCAAGCTGATCCAGCGCATGCGGCAGTTGCTGCCGCCGTGGATGCCGTCCATCGGGCTGGAAGGCGGGCGCATCAATATTGTGCCGGTGGACTTTGTGGTGGCCGCGCTGGACCACATCAGCCACCAGCAAAAGGACGGCGGCACGTGTTTCCATCTGGTGGACCCGGTCGGCTACCGTGTGGGCGATGTGCTCAATATCCTGTCGAAGGCGGCCCATGCGCCCAGGATGAACCTGTTCGTCAATGCCGCGCTGCTGGGCTTCATTCCCAAGAGCGTCAAGAAGGGCCTCATGGCACTGGGGCCGGTGCGGCGTATCCAGCAGGCGGTGATGAAGGACCTGGCGCTGCCCGACGACATCCTGACTTTTGTCAACTATCCAACCCGGTTCGATTGCCGGGAAACGCAAGCCGCGCTCGCTGGCAGCGGTATCGCGTGTCCCACGCTGGATGATTACGCCTGGCGGCTGTGGGACTATTGGGAGCGCCACCTGGACCCCGATCTCCATATCGACCGCTCGCTCAAGGGCACGGTGGGGGGCAAGGTGGTGTTGATTACCGGGGGCTCTTCCGGCATTGGTCTGGCCGCCGCGCACAAGTTTGCACAGGCCGGCGCCGTCACCCTCATTTGTGGCCGCGATCAGGACAAGCTGGACGAGGCGTGCAAGGAAGCACGGGCCAAGGGTTACGCCTTCATCGCCTACGCGGTGGACATCGCGGACATGGCGGACTGCGACCGGTTCATCGCCGAGGTGCTCGAAAAACACGGGGCTGTGGATTTCCTGGTCAACAACGCGGGGCGGTCCATCCGCCGGGCCGTCGAGTCAAGCTACGACCGGTTCCATGACTATGAACGCACCATGCAGCTCAACTACTTTGGGTGTCTGCGGGTGACCATGGGTTTGCTGCCCGGCATGGTGGCCCAACGCAAAGGGCATGTGGTCAACATCAGTTCGATTGGCGTCCTGACCAATGCCCCGCGCTTTTCTGCCTATGTGGCGAGCAAGGCGGCGCTGGATGCCTGGACGCGGTGCGCGTCGAGCGAGTTCGCCGACCAGGGCATCTCGTTTACCACCATCAACATGCCGCTGGTGCGCACGCCCATGATCGCCCCGACCGGGCTGTACAACAACGTCCCCACGCTGTCACCCGAGGAGGCGGCCGACATGATCGCCCAGGCCTGCATCTTCAAGCCGGTGCGCATTGCCACGCGGCTGGGGATCACCGGGCAGGTGCTGCATGCCCTGGTGCCGCGCGTGGCGCAGATTGTCATGAACACGAGCTTTCGCATGTTCCCTGACTCCTCCGCCGCCAAGGGTGAGAAGGGCGTCAAGTCCAAACTGTCCCCCGAGGCCATTGCGATGCAGCAGATGATGCGGGGCATTCATTTCTGAGCGCGACGGGGCGACTGCCAGAAAAAGCAGGGCGCTGACAGGCGCCCTGTTTCGTCAGGGGGCGATAATTTGGGCATGTTCCTGGTGCGTTTCCCTTTCCGTCTTTTGTTGAGGTCCTCATGATCGTTGTGACAGGCGGCGCTGGCTTTATCGGTGCGAATTTTGTTCTCGACTGGCTGTCCCGGGTCGATGAGCCTGTGGTGAATCTCGACAAACTCACCTACGCGGGCAATCTGGAAAATCTGGCTGACGTGATCGATGACCCGCGGCATGTTTTTGTGCAGGGAGATATTGGCGACGGCGCAACGGTGGCCAGGCTGTTGGCGACGCATCAGCCGCGTGCCGTCGTCAACTTCGCCGCCGAAAGCCATGTAGACCGCTCGATTCACGGTCCGGAAGACTTTATCCAGACCAACATCGTGGGAACTTTCCATTTGCTGGAGGCTGTGCGGGCCTATTGGGGCGGCCTGTCTGGCCACACCCGAGCGGCCTTTCGCCTACTGCATGTGTCCACGGACGAGGTGTACGGCTCGCTGGGCCCCGGTGATGCGGCCTTCACTGAAACCCATCGTTACGAACCGAACAGCCCGTATTCGGCCAGCAAGGCCGCCAGCGACCATCTGGTACGCGCCTACCACCATACCTACGGCCTGCCGGTCCTCACCACCAACTGTTCCAACAATTACGGCCCCTACCACTTCCCCGAAAAACTGATCCCCCTGATGATTGTCAATGCCCTGGCCGGCAAGCCACTGCCGGTGTATGGCGACGGCATGCAGGTGCGCGACTGGCTGTATGTGAAAGACCACTGCAGCGCCATCCGGCGTGTGCTGGAGGCGGGGCGTCTGGGGGAGGTCTACAACGTCGGCGGGTGGAACGAGATGCCGAACATCGATATTGTGAATACGGTGTGTGCGCTGCTGGACGAACTGCACCCCCGCACCGACGGCCAGAGCTACCGGGCGCAAATCACGCACGTGGCCGACCGTCCCGGACACGACCGGCGCTACGCCATTGACGCACGCAAGCTGGAGCAGGAGCTGGGCTGGACGCCGGCCGAGACGTTTGCGTCCGGCATTCGCAAGACTGTGCAGTGGTACCTGGCGCATCCTGATTGGGTCGCCCATGTGCAAAGTGGCGCCTACCGGGATTGGGTCAACACACACTACGCCGCATGAAAATTCTTCTTTTTGGAAAAGGCGGTCAGGTCGGCTGGGAGTTGCAGCGCAGCCTGGCACCATTGGGCGAAGTCGTCGCCCTTGACTTCGACAGTGTGGCGCTTTGTGGCGATTTCACCCGGCCGCAAGGCCTGGCAGAGACCGTCCGGCAGGTCCGGCCTGACGTGATCGTGAACGCAGCCGCCCACACAGCGGTGGACAAGGCCGAGAGCGAGCCCGATCTTGCGCGGACGATCAACGCCCTGGCACCTGGCGTCCTGGCGGAGGAAGCCCAAAAGCTTGGCGCCTGGCTGGTGCACTACTCCACCGACTACGTGTTTGACGGCAGCGGCAACCGCCTCTGGCTGGAGACCGATGCACCCGCGCCGCTCAGCGTGTACGGCACGACCAAACTGGAAGGCGAGCAATTGATCGCTGCGCGCTGCGACCGGCATCTGATCTTCAGAACCAGCTGGGTCTATGCCGCCCGTGGTGGCAATTTCGCCAAGACCATGTTGCGCCTGGCCCAGGAGCGCGAACATTTGACCGTGATAGACGACCAGATCGGCGCGCCGACCGGCGCTGACCTGCTGGCGGATGTGACGGCCCATGCCCTGCGCCAGGTCCAGCACCGCCCGCAGGATGCGGGTCTGTACCATCTGGTCGCCAGTGGTGAAACCAGTTGGTTTGAGTATGCCAAACTGGTCATTGCCAGCGCAAAACGGTCACAGTCTGCTATTGAAAACAAAGTGATTTGTGTCGATCCCGTCCCGTCCTCTGCGTTTCCGACGCCCGCCAGACGCCCGCTCAACTCCCGGCTCAGCACGGTCCGGCTTCAATCCACCTTCGGCCTGACCCTGCCGCCCTGGCAGCAGGGCGTTGAGCGCATGCTGGCTGAAATTCTCTGAAACGGACCCGTCCATGACACCACGCAAAGGCCTCATTCTGGCCGGGGGCTCCGGCACCCGGCTGCACCCCGCCACACTGGCCATCAGCAAGCAATTGCTGCCCGTCTACGACAAACCCATGATTTACTACCCGCTGAGCACCCTGATGCTGGCGGGCATGCGCGACGTGCTGGTGATCAGCACGCCGCAGGACACGCCGCGCTTCCAGCAATTGCTGGGCGATGGCAGCCAGTGGGGCATGAACCTGCAATACGCCGTGCAGGCCAGCCCGGACGGGCTGGCGCAGGCCTTCCTGATCGGCGAAGAATTCATCGGCGATGCACCGAGTGCCCTCGTGCTGGGGGACAACCTGTTCTATGGGCACGATTTTGCGCACCTGCTGGCCAACGCCGATGCGCAAGCTGTCGGAGCGACGGTGTTTGCCTACCATGTCCAGGACCCTGAGCGCTACGGTGTCGTGGCGTTTGATGCGGCCGGGCAGGCTGTCAGCATTGAGGAAAAGCCCTCGCAGCCCAAAAGCAACTATGCCGTCACCGGCTTGTACTTCTATGACAGCCAGGTGGTGGATATCGCCAAGGCGGTGCGACCGAGCGCCCGCGGCGAACTGGAGATCACAGCCGTCAATCAGGCGTATCTTGAGCAAGGGCAGCTCCGCGTGCAGATCATGCAGCGCGGCTATGCCTGGCTCGATACGGGGACGCATGACAGTCTCCTTGACGCCGGGCAGTTCATTGCCACCCTGGAGAACCGGCAGGGCCTGAAGATCGCCTGCCCGGAAGAGATTGCCTGGCGCAGCGGCTTTATTGATGCTGCGCAGCTCGAAAAGCTGGCCCAGCCTCTGGCAAAGAACGGATATGGGCAGTATCTGCTTCGGTTGTTGAAGGAGGGCGGGGCCCCATGAAGGCGTCAGCTACATCCATTCCCGACGTGCTTGTGATCGAACCCAAGGTGTTTGGCGATGCGCGCGGTTTCTTTTTTGAGTCCTTCAACCAGCGCGCCTTCAATGAGGCGGTCGGCGCCGACGTCCACTTTGTGCAGGACAACCACAGCCGCAGCAGCAAAGGCGTTTTGCGTGGCCTGCATTTCCAGGTTCAGCAACCGCAAGGCAAGCTGGTTCGGGTGGTGCGGGGGGCGGTATTTGATGTCGCAGTGGACATCCGCCATGCGTCACCCACGTTTGGCAAATGGGTTGGTGTCGAGTTGACTGAAAACAATCAACGCCAGCTCTGGATCCCGCCGGGTCTCGCACACGGATTTCTGGTCCTCAGTGACGTCGCCGACTTTTTATACAAGACGACAGCCTATTACGCCCCAGCGCATGAGCGCTGCATCGCCTGGAATGATCCCGCCTTGGCCATCGCCTGGCCTGACGTCGGACAGGTGCCGCAACTCTCGGTGAAAGACAGCGCAGCGCCCGGACTGGCCGATTGCGAAGGGCTTAATCCGTAGGTCGATGTTGCTCTTTGTCCATTGCATGGGGTGCCACGCGCGCGGGCTGGTCGGCGGCTTCCAGGCAGTCATTGATGGTTTGCACCATCGGGGCTGACACGATTTTCCAGCTGTGGTGTGCCGCAACGTAGTTCCGTGCCAACACCGCCATGGCTTCGGCGCGCGTCCTGTCGGACAACAGGTCAATCAGATGCCGTGAGAAAGTTTCTGGTTCATCCGCGACTTGTAGTTCCAGGCCTGGTCTCGCAGACAGGCCCTCCAGGCCGATCGTCGATGAGACCGATGGCAAGCCCAGCGCCATGTATTCCAGCAACTTGTTCTGAATACCCGCACCAAGGCGCATGGGGCAAACACCTGCGCCACCGCCTCTCGCAGCCATGGAAACACTGTCTACTTCGCCAACGATCCTGACATATTCCAGTTGCTCCAGACGAAAGCGTTCTTTTGCCCCAATCCGGCCAATCACCCGCAGACGCGTGGAAGGATGGACCATCCGTACCTTGGGAAGAATTTCCCTGGCGAGGTATTCCACTGCATCCATATTCGGCAGAGTGGTCATGTTTCCAATGAAAACAAGATCTTTGCCTTCCGGAGAAAAAGCATATGGTGATCGTTCCAGATCGACGCCATTCGTGACGATGCTGACATTGTCCCTGGCGGATGGATTGTTATTGAAAATAAACTGACGATCCATTTCTGAAACCAGAAATGTATGATCAAATATTTTAATAATTGATTTTTCGTAGTCTCGAAGCCGTGGCTCTTCCAGCCGATAGATAAAAGATGAAATTCCGGAGTATGCTTTGGTCGATTGGTTGATCCGGCTGTAATTGAGAGATATGGCGTCTGTCATCTCGAGAAATTTTGGGCAATGCAATTGCTCCGCAATGTCTGTCGTCCGGATGAGATGAAAAAAAACGCCATCATTCTCTTTGGCAAGCTCATTGATTCTTTGGGAAAAGAATTTCGAAGTGTAATAGGCAACCTGCAGGGGTCGATCTGATTTAAGAGCGAGCAGGCAGTTAATCCATGATTTCCATTTTGGCAAATACACCCGTTCTATTTTTTTGAAAACAGAATCATTGGGCAACGGCGCATGGAGTTCAGACTTCGTTTCACAAAAACTAAGCAGTGTCAGATCAAAGTGCTCTGCCAGCGCCTGGCAAATATAATAAATACGGATCCGGTCCCCCCCCACAATGGGGTAGGGATAACGTGGTGCAACCACCAGAAGAGACTTTTTCATTTTTTTATTTTTTGTTCAGTGAGATTTTGTGGCTGCATGAAACTCTTCCCACATCTCCCTTGCTGCGTCATCTGGCGTACCCGCAAAATCCCCTTGCATGCGGCAGGTCAGCGGCAGGGTCCCGGCGTCCAGCGCACTGAACATTGCACGCAAGCTGGTCTCGTCCACACCACAGCCCGTCCCGAGGTGCCCCGCCGCCTCGTGCATGGACGGGTGAGGGCCATGTACGACAGGTGCGCCGCACAACTGCGCCTCCAGCAGGGGCATGCCAAAACCTTCATATAAGGATGGCATCAAGTAGGCTTCACAAAGTGCATAAATGGCCGGCAAATCTTCTGTACTCACATAGCCGAGCCGCCGGATGACGCCAGCTTCCTCGCCACGCTTGACGGCCTCCAGAATCGCTGAATTTTTCCATCCGGACGCGCCCACCATCAGGAGTTGCGGCAAGTCCGCATGCAAAGTCTTTTGTTGCCGGTAGGCCTTCACCAAGGCCTCCAGGTTTTTTCTGGGCTCCAGGGTTCCGAGACTCAAAAAATAGCGATCCGGGAGATTCAGTTTTTTTCGGACCCTTTGTTTCTCATTTTCAGGGACATGCCTGAATATTGCAGAGGCCTGTGGCTTGACGATGGCGTCTGGCACGCGGTGGTAGTGCTTTTTGATATCTTCAGCGGTAGACTCGGAAACGGATATCAAACGATCCGCTGCTTTAACCGACCAGGGCTGGAAAATTTTCCGGCCCCAGTAGCTTTGCAGCGGAATTGTTTTTCCTGAAAAAAAATAGGCGAGATCATGGACAGTCAAGACCGTGTGCAGCCCTTTTATTTTTGGAAATGGCAGGAAGCCATTCGTTCCCCAATAAATCTGCGGTTGATCTTCAATCAACATGTCCCTCAGATGTGTGGTTTGCCACCAGGGGCCCCGCCGTTTTGGGGTCGATACCCTGTGACTGACATTGTCAAATGGATCAAAAAATATTTGATCGTTGCTATAAAGTGAAAATTTTGCTTCAGGATGATTGACGCACAGGCATTTCAAAACTGGATAGAGATAGTTTCCAATCCCGGTACGACTTTCAGTCAGGCCTGTTGCATCAACGCCGATATGAATCAAGTTCTGGCCCTTTGAGTGGAGTGCATCTGTATCTCACATGTCAAACGATCAGGGTCTGTCGCATTTCGAGATTTTATTGAATAATTTCCAGATTTATATTGAAAAATACAATCAGGTAAATGTTGGTTTCTGGATAAAAATCGCTTGTGTTCCTGCGGGCTGCCGCTTGCGACGCGGGACACCTTCAGGGAAAGCATCAAGGCCGAGAAGGCCACGCCTTCCCTGATCCGCGCACGCCATGAGCCACGCACTCCCGTAGGAATACACCCTTGGGGTTCAACGCCAAACACCTGTTTGAAAAGCCGGCGACTACGCCAATGATGGAAATCGTCTGTCACGATCGCCAGGCGGACCAAGCCCTGGCTGGCCGCAAGCGCGCCCCCTAAAAGGATGTTGCCCAATGTGTTCAGTGCATACGCTTCAGTCAGCACGTCGCCAGGTGGAATGCCATGCTGCAACAAAAATTTTGCCATCAAGGCCGACTCACTGATCCACTGCGCCTGGTGCAAAACAAGCTTGCCACCACTCACGATCAATTTTGGCGGCTTGATGCCTTGCGTGCAACAAGCGCGGTAAAAATGCAGGGCGGCACTGCATCGGGGCAATTTGTGTCTGTCTTCCCCGCCCAAGACCAGCAGAGCGTCAATATGGGCGCCGTGCATGGCTCAGCTGACCAGTGCAGACGCCACCGCATTCCAGGCGTATTTCTTTTCCGCCAGATCCCGGGCCGCCGCACGCACTTCCGGGTACGGTGCGGGCACCTGGTCTGTCAGCTGGTTCAGGACACCCGGAAAATCTGCAATTTCACATTCAATGTGGTGTTGCCCCGCTACAAATGCCAAACCCCGGGCCCCTTCCGGCGTTGTGAGGATCAGCGCGCCATGACCCGCATAGTCGAGCATCTTGAGATTCGTTCCAGACCCCGTTCGCATTGGATTCATTCCTACATCGGCGGCCCGGAGGAGTGCCGTTAATTCCGCTTCTGCGATCACGCCGGTGGCAAGGACGTTGCCGGGGAGGGCGCGGGACTGCAAATGACTGCAAATGCTCCCGGCAACTACAAAGTACCAGTTGGGACACAGCTTTGCGGCCTCCAGTACCGAATCCATCGCCTCCAGGTTAGGGCCGTGGTAGCTGGCCACAAACAGTGCGACCGGCGCAGCGCCAAAGCCCAGTCTTGATTTCAATTGAGCCCGGCGTGGTGCGTCAAGCCAGGCGTCCGCGGGCAAGTGCGTGCCGTTTGGCACGACATCCACCGTGCTTGTTTCCCGGCCGTAAAGTGAGGCCAGGCGTTGTTGGTTGGCCTCGCTGACCGCCCAAACGTGCGCCGCCCGTTGCACCAATCGCGCCTCGGCCACCGCCACATGCTGCACGGCCCAGTGCCCCGCATCAGGGCCGTGCACATCAAAGGCGGGCCATGGCGTCGTCACAACCGGCCCGGTGATCCGTGGCAGGCCCAGCACATCCGCCTTCATGTCTGCTTCCACATTGTGTGCGTCGTACCAGACGGGCCCATGCCAAAGCGCTTCAATCATGGGACCGAAGTAAACATGCGACGCCACGACCACATCCGTATCCAGCGCCAGATGGGCGAACGCTTTGCGAAACTCATACAACTGGCTGGAGTAGAGCAGGGCGGCAATGTCCGTCACTGGGCGGTGAAGCTGTTGCCCCAAGACCGCTTCCGACTTGTTGAACCGTGCAGAGGGACCGACACGAATTTCCCGGAAGTGGCTGCCAAAGTGCCTGATTTCGGGGGGGCTGTCGGCAGGACCAAGGTTCAGCAAGGTGACGTCGACTTTTTCTGCAAGACTCCGGTACAGATAAAACACCCGTTTTTTTCCCCCGCTGTCCGGTGGAAAGATGCCAAATGTGTTGACCACCAGCAGGCGCAAGCGATCACTGGTGTGCGGTCGCCGGGGCAGGTCCGTTGACTTGGTGTGTGCAGGCAAGGTGGCCTCCGCCGCACCAGAATCCAGCTTTGCAGCGGCTGCGTGCAACAGGGCGAGCGCGGTTCGTTGCCAGGTCACCTGCGCGGCTGATTGAAGGGCCGCTTGCCCCATGGACTGCAAACGGACCGGGTCCGCCAGCATGTCCTCCATGGCTTGTGCCAACGCCTTTTCGTTGGGCGCCACAATGCGCCCGTTCACGCCGTCCTGCACAAACTCGGTGACGCCGCCTGCATCGGTCACGGTCAGCACCGGTTTGCCCGACTCCATGGCTTCCAGCGTGATCAGTCCCATGTCTTCAAGGTGGGGCACGAACGGGACCAGTGCCGCCCGGCTGTAGTGGTCCACAAGCTCCTGGTCCGTCAGGCGCCCTAAAAACCGGATCCTTGGGTCGCCGTCAGCCAGGGCGCGCAGCCGTCCCTCCTCGGGGCCGTCACCGGCAATCCACAGCGGGACGTCTGTACGGCAGCGGCGGTAGGCTCCGACGATCAGGTCAATCCGCTTGGGCGCATCCAGCCGGCTGGCGGTGAAGACAAATTCTGAAGGCCCTTCGTGCAGTCCCTCCAGGTTGGAAGGGTGCGGCAGCACTTCCACCGGAACCTTGGGCGGGAAGTAGTCCCTCCGCTCTGCAACCACGCGCGAAATGGCGAAAAATTTTGAAATGGCCTGCGGCCGCAGTGCAATGGCATCCAGTTTGTGGACCACGGCGCGAATCAGGGGCCCTGGCAACGCAGTGATTTCATTCAAGCGTTCCTGATCCAGATGCCGGTTGTGTTGCAGCTCACGAATACGACCAAACAGCTCTGGCAGTAACTGGCGATCGCATGACGGCCCCTGCAGGATATTCCAGAGCGCCTGCATTGCCGCGCCCTGCTTTGGGGGCTGCAACGACATGGCCGACGGGTAAGTGTCATAGAGCCCGCGCAGCTTGTGCTGCAGGTACACCACATGGTTCGGGTGGTCCACCATCCAGGCCGGGTACTTGGTGGAGATGACCGCGTCAAAATGCAGGAGATCCAGCGTACTGAATTGTTCATAGCTGCGAACAATTTCCCAAAAATTCCTTTCAGGAGACGGTAGCTTGATCAGTTCCAGCGCATGTCCGGTGTGTTGATTCACGTAATGGGTCAATCCCCACCAGAGCTTCTCCGCGCCACCCACGACAAAGGGCACCCCACTTGGCGCAACCAGGGCGATCTTCATGCTGTCACTTTCTCGCCCTTCAGGGTCACATGGGTCACCGAGGCCGAAACGTTCTGCAGCCGGCAAACGCCTTCAAAGAGGGGTTCGGCGCCGCGCACCACCTCAAAAAGTGCCGCCTTGTCCCACCAGTCGTAACTGTTTTCCACATGGGTCATGTCGCCATGCAGGGCCACCGATATGGTGTAACTCCCCGGCCCAAGATTCAATTCTGGAATCTGCCAGTAGAGCTCTGCCGTTGTGCCGGGCCATACATCCGCAAGCCCCTCCGCACGCACATGCCAGGTATTGGTGCCGAATACATCATTTCCCAGCCGGTCGCGGATCAAGAAGCCGGCTGTCAGGTCGGTGAGTTCCGCGTTTTTGCACAAACGGATGCGCAAAAAGAGAGGATCACCCACCTGGAAAACGCGGGCCGGACCCAGTGCGTTGTGTAAATTCACTTCGAGCAGGCTGGCTCGACCATCGCCAGAACGAACGCCCACATGCCTCTGCCCAACAGGTGCAGGCGACGCTTCAAAGCCGCGATTTTCACGTTCGGCAACCAGTGCGTTGTAAAGGTCCAGTACCTGGTCCGGTACGTCGTCGGCCACGATCCGGCCGCCGTCCAGCAGCACCGCGCGGTCACACAGACTCTTGATGGCTCCCGGGTCGTGCGAGACAAACATCAAGGTCATGCCTTCCTGCCGGAAGTCCCGGATACGCGAAAAGCACTTGTGCTGAAAGTACACATCACCCACGGCCAACGCTTCGTCGACGATCAGCACGTCGGGCCGCACCGCCGTAGCCACACTGAAGGCCAACCGCACCTGCATCCCGCTGGAATAGGTGCGGACAGGCTCGTCCATGTAATGGCCAATTTCGGCAAATGCCTCGATGCCAGGCATGGCCTGTTCAATTTCATGGCCTGCCAGTCCCAGTAATTGGGCCGCCATCCAGGCGTTCTGGCGACCGGTGAAATCCGGGTGAAATCCCATGCCCAGTTCCAGCAACGCAGCCACCCGGCCATGCAGCCGCGCGGAACCTTCCGTCGGGGTGCTGGTGCCGGTCATCATTTTCAGCAGCGTGCTTTTTCCGGCGCCATTGCGCCCAATCACCCCCACAGCCTGACCCGGCGGCACATGCAGGTTCATGGCGCGCAGTACCCACTGCAGCTCATGCCTGACTTTCCCGGGTTGAATCCACTCCCGCAGCCTGGCCCAGCGCGTGGGATACCGCCTGTAGGCTTTGCCCAGGTTGAACAGGTCAATCGACCCCTTGGCCAATGCGCTGTCGATGTGGCTCACAGTTCATCCGCCATTTCTGGTGCGCGCACCTTGTAGACGCGCCAGCCCAGCAGCGTCAACGCCATCGCGACCAGCGTGACGGCCCCCAACGCCAGCCAGGCCGGCCTGTCAGGAAGACTGCCGTGCAAAAAAATATGCTGGTAATGGTGCGTCAGCACCGCAAGAGGGTTGATCCAAATCCAGGCACGCGCCCATTCCGGCAGCACCGTCACGGGATACACAATCGGCGTCAGCCAAAACAGGAACAACAAGCCCATGTTGACCAGCTGGCCCACATCCCTGAAGAAAACGTTCATCGTCGCAGTCAACATGCCCAGTCCCAGCGTCAGAAGAAGCTGCACCGCCAGCGCAGGCAAGATCCCCACGACGGCCCAGCCTGGAAAGTTGCCACTGGAGAACAGAAACAGGAAGAACAGCCCAAAAATCACCAGGAAATTGAATGTCGCGCCCCCCAGCGCGATCAGCGGCAGGCAAATACGGGGGAAGGCTGCTTTTTTGAGCAGGTTGCTGTTGTTGACAAAAACACCCTGCAAGCGCCCGAGGGATTCCGAGAAAAAATTCCATGTGAGCAGGCCGGCACAAAGGTAAACGCTGTACCCGTACATGGAACTTACGCCCGCCAGGCGGCTTCCCATCACATTGGAAAAGATCAGCGTGTAGACCAGAATCATGGCCAGCGGCTGAATGAACAGCCAGGCGGCTCCCAGCAAGGAGCCCCGAAACTGCGCTTCAATGTCGCGCCGCACGCTGCCAAGAATAAATGCGCGAAAACGCCAGACATCGCGCACCACGCCGGGCAGCGGCAATGAGTTGGCCCAGCGGCGTCCCATTTGCTTCAGGTGCATAACGTCTCCACGACCCTGTCCCACGACAGGTTCAGGCCCTGCACCCGCGCCCGACCCGCTTCACCCATGGCACGGCTGCGCGCCTTGTTGGCCCAGAGCAACTCAATGGACTCTGCCAGCGCCTCCGGGTTGGGCTCGACCACCCAGCCTGTTTCCCCGTGGCGAACGAACTCCAGCGGACCTCCCGAGTCCGTGCAGGTAATGACCGGCTTGGCGGCATACATGGCTTCCAGCGTGATGTAGCCCAGATCTTCATCGCGCGGTACAAACACGACCCCCAGCGCATGGGCGTAAAAGACGCGCTTTTCCGCCTCGCTGAAAGCACCCACCAGACGCACCCGATCATGGAGCCTGTAGCGGTCAATCAGGTGTGCATAGCGCGCGTATTGCCCTCCGGTGCCACCAATCAGGATCTTGACCGGGCACTTGAGCCGCCTCGCCGCCTCAATCAGCAAGTCCTGGCGCTTCAGGGCTTCCAGGCGACTGGGGAAAAAGACATAACCCCATTCCTCACTGCACCGCAGCAACTCCGCCATGGGAGGGGGGTGGTACAACGGCTGCGCGGCAATTCCGTTGAAATGCTGGAGCCGTTGTGCAACCCGTTGCGAATTGGCGAACACCCTTTGGGCCAAAGGCAAGACCCGCCCATCAAACGCGTGGATTGCCTCGCGCAGCTGTCTGAGGGCTGGCGTTGCGCTGGCTTCGTCGTAAAGCTCATAGACCGCGCGGTGCTGATGCAGCACCCACACCACATGGGCCGGGTGTTGCAGACCGTAGCCCGGAAACTGCAGGCTGATCACCCGGTCCACCGTCTGGCCGTTCGGTGCGGAGAGATCGAATCCCTCGCAAAACGTCATCAGCCGTTCGATGTCGGCCTCTGGCGAAAACTTGAAGGGCAGGTTGATGCGCTCGACCTCATGCCCCGCACGTCGCAGCGCAGCGCATAGATTTTCACCATGCAGTTCAGCGCCACCGCGCAAGAAGGGGGCCTGACTGGCCGTCAGCAGGATGCGCATGAGGACTCAGCGTGGCTTTTGTGCGATCACGACAAAATCCTGGCCGTTGCAGGTCATGTTGTTCAAACGTGACGTGACGGCATCCACCTCAGGCAGTCGCGCTGACTCAGGGTAAGGGTGCAGGCGCGCAACCTCGACGGTTTCCAGTCCGTGGTAATTCACCAGGAACTCCAGACTGTCAGGTGTGAGCGGCTGGGTGTGGGTGGGGTCGTGATGGAACGTGTGGCTGGCGACCCAGATGTTTTCGGGGTTCGGTGTCTCCAGAATCAGCAAGCCGCCCGGTTTCAGGATCCGTGCGCACGCCGCGACCAGCGCCAGACGCACAGAGAAGGGCAGGTGCTCCATCAAATGGAACGCCGTGATGGCCAGGGCAGAGTCGGCAGGCTGCATCTGCAGCCACTCCATCACATCCTGGACTTTGGCGTCCAGGCCCTGGGCCTGGGCTTCAGCCACCGCACTGGAATTCAAGTCAACGCCTTGCCCGATAAACCCGTGATCGCGCAACAGGCCCAGCCACACCCCTCGGCCACAACCCAAGTCCAGGCAGGGGGCGCTACCCACCGCACCACGTACCGCAAGCAGGCGTTCAAGATAGTCCTGCTCCAGCTGGGCGCGAAGCGCATGCGCAGGCCCGCGAAATGCGACTTCAAAGGCGGCAAAAAAGTTGGCCAGTTCCGCGGCCTGCGCGGGATCCGTGGCCTGCTCCTGTGCCAGGGCCAATTGCTGCGATGCGAGTTGATCCGCCGTCTGCTTTCTGAATTCTGTCTGGGCCTGCTCCAGCAGCGCCAATTGCGCCTGCAGCTGTTGCGTGCTGGTGTCCTGCGCCCGCGCCAACTGCCATGCCAGACCAAAGGGCGTCCGGTGGGCGCGCCGCGCCAGTCTTTTCTCCAGGCGGCGCCAGACGGCACGCACCAGCCTTTCGGTTGGCAGGAACGGGGGGTGCAGTGCCAACTGCAGCAGGCGACACAGCCCGCGCTGCAGAAAACGTCCGGGGTCGAGCTGGCGGGCTTCCGCAGACAAGGCCATCTCCATCAGCAACTCAGTGCGTGGCGCGCGCAACCGCAGCCGCTCCAGCATGTGGGCGCGGCCATCAGGGTCCGGGGCACGTCCCAGTAACCTCTGGTAACCAAGTAACACGAAATTTTCGTCGTCCGTGACCAGGTAGGGCCCCAAACCGCCCGCATTGGCCGCACTCGCAAGCAGCGCGGTCTGGCCGGCCTGGGCGTGGGCCGCAATCACTGCGGCCCAAGGCTGCGCATGCACCTCCTGTGGCATCTCCGGATCACCATGCGCCACGGCCTCCTTGCGCAACCGCGTGAGGAGCAGATTCAAATCCATGGAGTCTTCTTGCATGACGTGGTTTTCAGGAGGTGCAGGTGCTGGGCTGTGGCGCGGCAACCGGGGAATATACCGCCTGGATCACGGCGCCCCGGCTTGGCCAGCCCCGCAGCGTCCGTGGAAGACCGCGCACAACCACCATGTCGCACGACCGCAACATTTCCAAATATGAAAATTAATAAATACGCATTACAGGTCGAATGGGCCTGCCGCACCCACCTTTTTACGGGGTAAATGGCTCGCAACCGTATTTCATTTATGGCATCATGCTGTCAGGACTCTCCAAAATCTGTGGAGGGATCTCAACTTTTTTTCACGGAGAAATCATGGCAGCTGCTGACTACCTCAATACAGTCCAAAAAATTTACATTGCCTTCTACCAGCGTCCTGCCGATCCAGAAGGCTTGGCGTACTGGGCCGGCCGCCTCGATGCGGTCAAAGGCAACCTCGCCGGCATCATCAATGCCTTCGCGACCTCCGACGAGGCACAGAGCCTCTATGGCCCCATCAACGCGAACACCATTGGCACGGTCATCGACAGCATCTACCTGGCTCTTTTCGGCCGTGTTGCCGACGCAGGTGGCAAGGCGTTTTATGTCAACGGGTTCACGGCAGGCACTTTCACCGCCGGCACCCTGACGCTGAACATTCTCGATGGCGCGCGCAACGAAGACGCAACGGCCATCACCAACAAGCTGGCGGTTGCCACTGATTTCACCAACAATCTGAATACAGCCGCAGAAATCCAGGCTTACAGTGGCGACCACGCTGCTGGCGTGGTCCGTGACATGCTCGCAACGGTCACGGACACCACCAATCCAAACGCCTTCTACGGCGTGGACGCGGCCATCGCTCAGATCATCGGCGGTTCTGCCGAGCCGCACGTGTTTACGCTCCAGGAGAGCGTGGTAGCCGGTGTCGAAGGCACCCCGCCCACGATGGCTGTGTACTGGGGTTACAACCCGAGCGGAGACCACGGTCACCATGGCGGCTCGGAGTCTGGTCCCAGCGATGGCGGCGTTCCTGTCGCTGAGCTGGTCAAGTTCCTGACCACGATCACCGGTCTGGATCTGAAAGAGCTGGGTCTGGTGGACGACGACGGCGTCGGTCCTTTCGACAATGTCACCAACCTGACGATCAGCAATGCGCTGACCTCTTCGGCCACTGACACCAATGGCAACAACAACGAAGCCAACCCCCACCTGACCATCACCTACGCCGACGGCACCAGCAAGAACGCTGAAGTCGAACTGGGCGCGGGATACATGTCGTTCCTGAACGACCTGCTGTTTGATTCCAATGGCAATTCCCGCCTGTACGAAGTCGCAGTGCCTGGCACCGGTACCTCGGGCAGCAGCGACGCGCTGCAGCCGATCAAGCTGACGACCTCCATCAACAACGGTGGCACGGTCGAAGGTGGCTACACCACCGCCGGTGACGACGTCATCGTGGCGGGTCGCCTGGAATTGCTGCATCGCGCCTACATTGACGGCGGCGCCGGCTACAACATCCTCGAAGTGGACGCCAAGGGCGAATTCGCCCAGCCGCTCGAACTGCTGAACATCCAGGAAGTGCGGGTCCAGAACCTGCCCAACTTCTACACCATGGACGACGGTACGCAATACGACAGCGACCCGGCCCATGGCTACCTCGACAACTCCTCCTACCCCTACCTCAGCGGTAGCGGCAGCCGCGACAGCTTCCTGGACCTGAGCCGCGCCACCAGCATCCAGAAGCTGACCGTGACCGAAGGCAACGCCAATGGCGCAGACATCCCTGGTGCTGAATTGGGCGAGCTGACCATCGTCGGCGTGCGTAACGGTGCCACGCTGCGTCTGGAAGGCGGCTTCACGCAAGACGTGACCGTGCACTACGGCCAAGGCCAGACCGGCCCGCTGACCGTTGAACTGCTGCTGGGCCAAGTGGCTGCAGACCTGAACTTCGTCCACAACAACGACTCCCTGCACCTCGTGTCGCTCGGTGGTTCCGCCAACTCCTTCGGCAGCGAAGACCTCGGTGGCCGCCTGACCAACCTGAAGATTTCCGGCGACGCCGCCCTGTACATCAACGGCGATCTGGACAACTCCTTCCAGGACGCAACGCCCGTCACCATCGACGCCAGCGCAAACACCAAGGGTGTGGACCTGACGTTGAGTGATTCCGAGAAAGTCACCTTCGTCGGTTCCCAGGGCAACGACACCTTCCGTGTCTACACCTACGAAGTAGATCAGGTGATCGACACCAATGGTTCTCTGGACAACGACACTTCCGTCACCATCGTTGGTGGCGCCGGTGACAACCGTTACGAAGCACAAGCCGACACGGTCACCATCACCAACGCCAACGGCAGCAACAACTACGAAGTGAATGCCTACACGGCGTCCATCGTGGCTGGCAACGGCAACAACCACCTCGAACTCGAAACCCTGAACACCAGCGTCACGCTGGGTAACGGCAACAACAAGATCGAAGTGGGCGTGGGTTCCGAAGATCCGGACGACACCACCAACCCGAACTACTCCAACGACGTGGACAAGGCCGCGACCATTGTGGTCGGCAATGGCGCCAACGTCATGGACATCTGCCTGGGCGACGAGCTGTTCGGCACCGAAATTTCCGTGACGGCCGGCAATGGTGGCAACACCATCAAGGCAGAAGCCGCCACGGTCAGCATTACCACCGGCACGGGCGCCGACACCATCAACGTGCTGGGCGCCAACATCGGCATCACCAGCACCGGTGGTCACGACACCATCACGGTGGTCGGTCTGAGCGATGACTACACCGTCGGTACCAACGATGGGTACGCTGACGGCGCAGTGCTGAATATCAAGACGGGTACCGGTGCCAACGACTCGGCCACCATCAATCTGGGCAGTTCTGACGACTACGACCTGAGTCACGACTACTTCCCCTACCAGGACGGTGAAGACACCATCACGGCGATGGAAGGTTCCAGCATTTCCGGTGCCAATATCACCCTGGTGGTCAACACCTTTGCTGACCTGCGTGCTGCCGATCTGACGAACGCCGACATCAGTCGCGTCGTTCTGGACGACGACAACTACAACTCCAATGAAGCAGCAAAGGCCAATGACGTTTCCAGCGGCATGTCTGGCAGCAGTGACTCTTCGAGCGCGCTGAACAGCAACGCCATGTTGACGCTGACGGACAAGCAGTTCCTCGCCATCGGCGCGGCAGCTTTCAGTGTGGACGGTGCGATCTTCAACACCCATGCCTTCGTCAAGATCATCGTCACCGAGTCCACCTCGCTGACGGCGCTGGGTGTGGATTCGCTGCCACGCAACATCGACCTGTTCCTGGAAGTCCAGGACGGCGTCACCCTCACCATGACCGCCCAGCAGTTGCATACCAAGGTGGCTCCTGGCGGCATCACCCTGGTCGAGGACGGCAACACCGACCTCGTCAACGGCAACGTGGTGATCACCGGTGGCGGTGCCAACTTCGATCCGTTCAACAACAGCGACACCATCAAGACCAACATCGAAGGCACCGTGTACTACGGTGGCTCGCTGTCTGACGACTTCCTGGTGAACAGCAAGTGGTTCAACGTCACCGTCAAGTCCCTCGTCAACGGCTGGGATCGCCCTGCCGACGTGGCGGCCGAAGTGATCATTACCCTCGACAGCACCGGCACCGCCGCGCTGGACCAGGGCGCCTTCTCCTCCTGGCACACCAACCTTGAAGTCGTGGGTGACCAGGACATCAACTTCACCGGCGCCATCCAGTTGGGCATGAACCTTGGCAAGCCAGCCAACCCCTTCACCGTGGACTTCTCCGGTCTGGAAGGCGTGGCGCACAACCTGACGCTGGACAACTTCGAGTTCCTGGCGCAGGGCGGTGGCGTGTACGGCAACGGCAACAACGGCTATGCATCCGAAGTCCATATCAGCATCGCTGCGGACGATGGCGATGTATCTGGTGGTGGCGATACGGTTGGTTTCGACGAAGCCAATGCGCAATCGCTGGTCTCCAGCGGTGTCGCACGCTATGTCGTGACAACAATCGACGGTCCGACTGCTAACGTCCTAGGCAATGGCAAAACCGCCACGATCAAACTGTGCGACACCGCGCAGGACATCGAAGTTTTTGCACTGCGCGGCAACTACAACGACACCCTGAACATCGTTGACGCAGCATGGGGTCTGGCATTCGAACTGCAAGGCGGCGGCACGGCCAAGGCCGAAGGCCCCACCGGCACCTCCAACGTCGGCTCGCTGGTCGCCAACTACGAGTGGGCCGGTGCCGACGCCGTGGTCAATATCGTCCACGCCAACGCAGGCGACGTGCGCCCCATCCACGTGGAAGGCATCGACATCAGCAACGCTGATGCGTTGGCAATCAACGTGCAGGGCAGCGCCACCATCGACACGCTGACCACACAAGCGGCCGAATCCCTTTCCGTGGATGCGACCGGCAACGTGGCCATCGTGAACACGCTGACGCTCGGCACGCTGGACGAAATCGACGCTTCCGGCGTGGTTGGCACCTTTGCCACCACCGTGGCAGGCGCCGCTTCCGGTGATGACGACTTCAGCTTCACCGGCTCCACCGGCGGCTCCAGCCTGACCCTGATCGGCTTCAGCGCCGACAACGGCAAGTCCGACGGCACCACTACCACCATCGACGGTGGCGTGGGTGGCGTGACGCTGACCATCGGTGACGGCGCAGGCGCTGGCAGCGATGTGGTGGACCTGAGCGCTGCTGCGCTGGCCCATGTCTCCAGCGTGGTGTTGACGCAAGGCTCCAGCCTGACGCTGTCGATCGCCCAGGCTGGCGTGATCGGTGCAGGTAATTTCTCGACCCCTGGCACGCAAAC
>ERZ1034365.511-NODE-511-length-21491-cov-3.440600_pt1 | contig 21491 bp, 47 predicted proteins | sample MGYA00520615_ERZ1034365 | MGnify/ENA primary metagenome ERZ1034365 (study PRJEB33736, sample SAMEA104284505) | Azolla filiculoides | biome: Urban; feature: Water surface; material: Ditch water | place: Netherlands | collected 2015-10-28 | depth 0-0.1 m ... | reverse complement strand
ACCGTTTGCTACGGTTTTCAGAGACAGTGCTTTTATTTTAGCTTCGATACTCATAATACCTCACAACTCCACATCAACGTAGTCGAGTTCACCAAGACAATGAAAGATTGTCCGACCGAATCTCGACTGCATAGTGTGATGCCAATGACCAAAATACCACTCATCAGGTTGGTGAGCGTCGAACATTGCTTGAAATGCCTGCCCCGTACGACTTTGGATTTTCTTAGCATTAGTACCGCCCATCGCAAGGCCCGTCTGAACAAACATCAGATACCTTACCTCAGACGGCGCAACGTGAGTAAACATCTGATATGTGACTTCGGTCGGCGCGTCGTGAGTAATCATTACGCGGGGCTTGACAGTAGTGTAGATGTCGTACAGGCGATTCAACTCGCCAATCGACAGCTCCTCATCCCTCCACCAATCGACCCCCTCTTGACGCCGAGCGTAGTCAATCGACCACGCACCGCCGATGAACATCACATCATTTTCAATCAGTCCGTCGTTGATATACCCAGGCATCGTTTTGCATTTGGTGGGGTCGTCGTGGTTGCCACGAATGAACCGATGTTGAGGGTTTGCAGTCTGCCACTCAACCAGCTGATCATGCCAATACTGCCCTGCGAATCCAATCCCAAAGTCCCCCACCTGGATGGTAGGGCCCTTAAAATCGTGAATGCTATATGATTGATGGTCATAGAGCTTTCCATGAATATCACCAATGATACGAGTCAGAGTCATTTTTCTTTCCTAAGATATACGTACACCACGAGACTAAATTCTGGTACTCCGATGGTGTTGTAGTAATATTGAACGTGATCTACCCATCCACCAACACTATCAGAATCAATGAATTCGCCAACTCGGGGAATATGTAGAGGGTCATCTACTGAAAACTTTCTATCGGTCATTCCATATTGATCGGTTTCGGCAATCCACATACGTGTACGAGACATGTTATTTCCCCCGATGCTCGAGATAATTGTTCAGATAGCTTTCGATGTTCTTCTTGCCGATAGGGTTCTGAGAGTGAACTGAAAATTGGAAATCGGCAGGGATTTCCATATATTCGTCCATATCATAATCCACCAACATTTTCGCAATTTCAAATCCAGTGGGTTCTGCGTCAGGATCACCAAGGTCGTGGTCAAAACTGATGAAATTCGGAAATCCGAGGTTTTTGATCGTATCATACGTCTCAGTCCAATTGCGGACAACGACCCAATTGTCACGAGATCCATACCATTTTGCCCAGGTTGCATCCTTCGGCCAACGCTCATCGTCGATAAACATTGCATAAGTCATGATCAGATGTCCTTTCTGGTTTTCAGGTCGTTCAGATTGAAGATGGGGCCTCTGATGGACCCTTCATTACGAGGAATTGCAGCAATTCCCATCGGAAACCGCTTAATGGATTTACACACACGCTGAGCGTGATCCATACCATGCTCAGCGTGTGTGCTTTCAGAAACCTTATACGAGCCTTCTTGGTAAACTGCGTAGATGTCGTAGGTCATAGCCAATCTCCATTTGATACGAAATCTATAGCCTACGACATGTTAACAGTCAACCCGTATTTTAGTTATTCCATGCCAAGAGCCGACATATACATATCGAGGATGGCTTCTTCCTCTTGACGTGCTTCGCGGCTCTTCTTGCGAAGAGAGACGATCTTCTTCATCACTTTCGTGTCATATCCCCGACCCTTGGCTTCGGCGTAGACCTCTTTCTCTTGGTCGGCGACGTCTTTCTTTTCAGAAGCGAGTTGTTCGACGCGCTCAACGAATTGACGCAGTTCGTCGGCAGTTACGTTATACGAGTCAGTATTGGTGTCAGTCATGTCATTCTCCTTTGACTATGTTAATGAGGTTGATTGTAGCAGAAACAGCTGTATCGAGCTGCTCCCTTGTTTCTGAGATTGCAACACATTCCCACAACTGTTCGAATGTCAGGCCGCTGAAAAATGCATTCCCAATTGAGCTGCTGATGTAGTTGTAATCGGTGATTGTGAAGGGCGGTTCATCGATCATTTGTGGAGGCTGTACTTTGTAAGCAGAGCACCAGCCACACCGTCTGTGTGCTTATCAGGAACAAATACGTAAGCACAGGTATCCAATGGGATATGGTGGACGACTTCCCCATCCACAATCGGATACGTGGGATCGTGGACAACACTTGCGATGTATCCCAGACTCTTGAAGGTGTCGATGGTGGTATAAACATCGTTCATTTTACCTTCAAGAGTCAACACTGTACCGAATCCTTGTGGGGTTGAATACTCCCAGTCTCGAAACGATTTGATGATATCCTGATCTCGAGTGAGGATGTTGGACTGAGCGTTTGTATTTTGAGTATGTCGCTCAATGTGCTTCACGAAAGCATTCGATGCGTGAGATCCTTGGGCAATCGCCTTCCCCGAATTCATCGAGGCGAGGTCGTTGCGGACAATGATGTAGAGAACTGGTAGTGTCATATGTTATCCTTTGCGTTTGTCCATTGCAGTCAGTGTGTTTGAACACACACTCACAACGAGCATGAACGTGAAGAAACCTACAGCAAACGTATATCCAGCAGCCGCCATATAGTAAAGACATACGGCCGTGATAGCATGCACGAGGAATTGCAGCATGTGATTCCGGTAGGGCTTTTCACTTTTCACCGATTGGGGGAATACGTCAGGATTCAGCATCACTGCACTAGCGAGAATTACAACTCCTGAGTTGAACGCTAGATACGCCATACCGACGTACCAGCCCCAGCCGAACCCCAATTTCACGATAAAAAGGGTTGCTGCCATGATGACAGCAGCAACCACATATTTGGCATCTTCGTATGGGAATTTCAAATGTTTTCCTTTGTTGAGAGGCTGCCTAGGCAGCCTCTGCCATTTCCACAGCAAGATTCAGAGCGTCTTGCTTTTTCTTTGCACCTTGGCCAAACCAGGCGCTGGTCATGCGAGTGTCATCCGATCGACCGAGCTTGTGGTCGATCGTGTACGTTACGGCATTGAATGCTTGCCAAAATGTGCCAGCTTGATATTCTGCACCAGGCTGAGTCTCGATAAGATCCATGGCCATCTCTGCGGTGCGCGCAAGTTTCTTGTCTTCTTTCTTGGATTCGCCAAACACCTTGCCAAAGTAGGTTTCCAGATCAGACTTGATGTAACGCTTGGACCCGAGGAATTCAGCAGCTTCCTTGAAGGTTTCCAGCTTGGAATGCGACAAGCCAAGGATTTCTTTGACGCGCGCTGCATCAAACACAGACCGGTGGTTCAGTTTGACAGACGGCTGATTCGATTCGTTCAGTGCAACGGTCAAAGTGTTGTTGCACACGACGCGTTCGAGGCAGAAGCGAATATCGATCGAGCGACCGTATTGGTGGGGGTTGGAGAACAGCAGATAACCTTTGACCTCGTCACCGCCGAACAGAGAGAAGCCATCTTTGACGTCTGCCAGAGCCCACACGATCTGGCCTTCTTTAAGCGAACCAGCGGTATCCATCACCATGTCACCAGCTTTGACGAAGTCAGTGAAGAAATCGAACGCTTCACTGTTCTGAACCGGATTCCAGCCAGGACCGACTTCCGTCAGCACTTTGCCGTCGGTCTCACGAACAAGAGCTTGACGGCCAGTGGGTTTCTGAGTGCCGTTCCAGTCGAAGAAAGTGTCGACTTTCTCGACTTTCCAGTCGACCCCAGCAGCTACCATCATCTGCTCAGGAGTCATGTCGTCGCCGACTTGAGTCCCAAGTCCGTGCCAGATTTTGTTGCGATCGCCACGGAACGCCATCTGTGCTTTGCCGCCGACAAACTCAATCTCATGTGCCATTTTGTATGTTCCTCTGTTTGATTCCGTATAACCAATATATACACTAGCTGGAAACTCAGATCAACATGTATTCACAACATATTTCTCAATTATCTGCTTTTGTGATAACTAATCCATTTTCAGAGGTTTTAATGATAATGGTATCACCTGGAGCCAAACCCATATACCGCACAATTTCTTCAGGAATATTCATGGTAATGATATCAGACTCATCTTCAATATCCTGGAAGATATCATCTACCTTCCAGAATTTGTTTTCGAAAGTGGCCATGCATCACCGAAGCTTCAGGGGCTCTTCGATGCCGGTTTTGAATGCTTCATCTGCACGTTCAGTGGATACAATTTGGTATTCAGCCAAATCAATCTTGGGGTATCCGGCTACATTCATCCACGTTCCCTGCCAAAACGAACCTAGTGCCGTCTCGTAAACCCGTTTCTGATCAACCAGCTTAGTCTGAGCATCCGCAAATTCGATCCGCCCGGCTTCAATCATCCGTTGGAGTTGAACGTATACAGTGGAATCGATGTTGGGGTTTTGCTCTTGGATCGATTGGAATACGGCACGAGCACCGTCATTACCATAGCGACCCTGAAGAGCTGCAGTGATGACATCTTTCATGTCATCACGTTGCATCGCCGGGATCTGAGCCGCTTCAGCAATACGGTTGCCATACTGAGCCAGAATATTCCGGTTATTCTCGTCTGTGGCTACGATAACCCGCTCGAGGCGGTTTCCAGTATTATACGCTGAGGTGTAGCTTACAGTGCAGGTACCCACGATTGCACCAACGACAATACCAGAAACCATCAGACCAATATATTTCATTTCATTTCTCCTTAGAATCTTTTGTTACGATGTGCGAAGTGCGAGATTTGATATCCAAGACTGGATCTGTCATTGTTGGATAGAAACCAAGTAGTCGCAGGTGTGATGATCAGAAGAATAATACCAACCACCACGAAAAGCCAGGTAGGAGCAGATGTATCATCAGCGAGATATTCGAAGTCTTCCATTTTTTGAGGTTTATAATGCTTAGGCACTGTTACCCCAATGATTTGATTGATCATGTCTTTATCTACTCGAGGTAGCAGCATAATTAGATCCCTTGTTACTACGCTGAGCATCTTATCAGATGACCAGTCTCTAACGTCAACCCAAGCGATCTTTTCCCCCTGCACTCCAATTGTGATCACCACATCATTGATGTTATGTGCATCCCACGATTGAGACAGCGTTTCAGCCCACACCTGATGTTTAGATGTCACGTTGATGATCACGTTCGCTCCAGATCCACGAAATCCTGCATTGATACGTTCCAAGTCGCGATTCCATTCCCAGATAAACGGGGGTGAAGCAAGATCAGTATAGAAAACACGATCAACGTGATAATAGTCATACACCTGAGGATATGCAACCAACGGAACATCTTCCAATTTTTGATTGAACAGGGATGATGCAGCGCCTTTGATGTAGTTAGTATAAGGCACCATCATTGTTACTGGGTCACCAATTTTGATAGACGCAAAACGTGGTGTAGAAACGACACCCTGACGATCAACCCGATCAATCTCATACCCAGACACGGTAGATTCTACGAAGTATCGTTGTTCCCAAGGATATACCGATTTGAACTGAGTTTTATACCTAGGGGTACAAGACCGCTTGTTGTTCACCGTAGTGCAGGTTTCACCGTTTCGAACTTGACGTGTTCGATAGTTGGTGCAGAAATCGTCTCTGTAGTCGCTCCAATACATGTTGCAACTTTCCTTACGAGGCTTAATCTTAGTAACCACCCCGTTCACCGCCATCTCGTCAGATGTCATTGACGAGTATCCAACAAAAGTCAAGCTGATGAGAATGATAGCAGTGATACCAAACTGAATCACCATCTCTTCGAAGGTAAATTCGTGTCTGAATAGCAGCTTGGCGATCAAGATCCACGCAATTAGTGGAATTAGAAGTAGTAACATCGTCGATCCCATAGCGAACTCCTCAATGCACAGATTCGGATGGCATATCAAGATAATCCATCATGTTATACGTGTGTTTTCCATATCCCTGCTTGATGATATCAACGCATGATACGAAATCTTGATACGTCGGGATCGGATGGTAGGATACCTTATCTTCAAGAGGCGGGAGATTCGTTTTAATGAAATCTTGGGCCTGTTCTAGAGTATCAAACCCACTGGCACTATGCATGCACAGTGGATTCACTTTGCTGAATAACGCGTACCCTGATAGTGCTCCGAGGAAAATTCCCTTTTCCTCGGAGATTACGATGTATTTCATCTTCATGCTAGCAACTTCACTCCTCCAGTAGGACCATCCTGAATTTCACGGTTGAACCGCACATTGTTTCCGGCTTTCTGCCCAGCATTAAAAGCTGCTTCGGAGAATTTCTTTGTTGCTCCGCCACTGTAACCAGTCTTCATCTTTCCGAGATTCAGATGCTCTTTTGCAGCTGCTTCGACCAGCTGACCCTTTAGTACAATCAGATCCGTGCCTTTGCTTTTGGCCACATTTTCTTCTTTCAAGCTCAGGAGACGCTGGCGAAGACGAGCCGCCATGCCGATCATAAAAGAAGAACGGTATTGTTTGCGAGACCCTTGCGGGAGCCGCCCCGAGAACATCTTCCACTCGGTCTCCATAGCAAAATCGCACGTTTTGTAAATGTACTCAGCCAACTCAACATCCACGGAATATCCGTAGAACATGAGGTTAGATTCAGTTTTCCTGCGAAGCTTGCCTGTACGAGTCATACCACTTTTGTATCCTGCAAACTCTTTGCTGTTCCACACTTTGGTATCAGTGTAACGGGCGATCGCGGCCGAGACGAACGAATCGATTACAGACAGCGTCTTTCCGTCATTGAATCGGCGCAGGGTAAAGTCGCGCGATGCCTCGTTATTGGACTTGATGTCATCCATGGTGACGCTGTGCTCAGCCATCAACTTTGCTGCGATTGTCATTGCAGCTGATGCTTCGGATTCGGAAGCGCCATTGGCTTCAGTCTTTTCGAGAAGGGCTGCAATCTTACCACGGATCTTATCAAGGTTGCTCATGTTCCGTTTCCTTTTTGGATTTCACATACAATTGATATAATAGGAGTTTGTGTCGCCGTCAACCAGATTATAGAAGAAATGGGAGAATTGTTGTAAAGTAAAAAATCATGAATACTGCAAAGGCTGTCAGCCCAATTGTAATGAAATACCAATTGTGTTTAGGCAATTCAACCCAATCTTCTTCCGGGAATTTATAATCGTATAAAGACGATTGTCGATTCTTGCGCATCCGCATCAGCCGAAGCTCTTCTCTGTCCTCACGCGAGTAAAATGGTTGTCTAGTATTATTGCTATGGTGTTTGTGTTCCTTATGATGATCAGAAACACGCTTAGTCTCGGACCACCCACTTTCAGATCTCGTGGTGTAAGTGGTATACGAATCACCATTACTTTTCATGGTATGGGTGGTCCTTGAATGAGGACCACCTGTAGACGTCGAGTGCGTGATTGTTCCGTTAGACGATGTGGTAGTGGTAAATCTCGTATTACCGGAAGTATGCGAGTGTCTTTTGTGAGACGACATTGCTCAATTCTCCTCTTTTGCAAGCAGGTGCGAATGGATTTCCCATACAAACCGATGATACCGAGCCATCCGTTCAATATCCTTTTCGGCAACACCTTTGAGACGACGTACATCCGTATTATGAGTCAAGTCAGCCTTTTTGACTTTCATAGCATCAGTGTTGGAAAACACGCCAGCTTTATATTCATCATAGGTCTGACCAGGCATTTTCGTCAGAAGACGAACAGCTTCAATGATGCGATCCGTCATCCCTGCATCACGGAGATCTTGGAAAGTGGTTCTCGTATCTTCGATTACATCATGCAGAAGAGCGATGCATTGCAGCTCTTCGTCAGATTCCTCAAGCAGGTTCATTACTTTGAACGGGTGCAGGATATAGGGGTTACCACCCTTATCGAATTGCCCATGATGGGCGTTTGTTGCGATCAGGATTGCCTTGGATAGGAGTTCACCTCGCTTAGCCATGATATGCACCTCTTTCATTCTTTAGTAGCCATAACCGTTTTATACTGAGTTTTTTGTTTGTCGGCAACCACTTCGTTGAGAAGTTGTGTCGCGTAGATGCCAATTCTCATGTTGCCGTTCTTATCAGCCACGCGCCAGTAACGAGCTTGAGCTGCTGTCAAGAATCCCCTCGATTTGAAGAACTCAGCCATTTCAGCGCCTACACGGGCATGGCAGGGACGAAACCCTTTATTGTTGCGGTATTTGACATCTTTGGAAACTTGCTCATCTGCTGTCTGATTCTTGTAAATCCGGAGCAGCGCACGTCCAACAGCTTTGTCGTTCGTTTTGAGCAATTCGACAATACGGTCTTTGTTCCAGTCGATCATCTCTAAGCACCTTCGATGCAGTTGTGTTGTATTATACATACACCACTAGCACCTACCATTCAACTTCAAAACAAAACTTTTTCTCGTATTTTTCTGAATTCGTCTATGTAATCATCAGCCTTCTCCACGAACACTCTAGGGTCTTCGTGATCGATAGTCATGACTGTGACGATTTGAGGGATCTTCTTTCCCGTACGTTCAAAGAACATGTGTGAGTAGCAACTCTCCTGTATGAAGTAGTTGGTAATATCCTCTTTGTTCTTTATCTTCTTACTGGTCTTGAAGTCAATGATGCTCCACACACCATCCCACTTCGCAATGCAGTCCGATCGTCCCGCCGTCCTCAGAGTGTCTGAGTAAAGGGGAATCTCGAGCCCTGCAATCAGCCCGACGTGATCATCCAAGAATGGTTTAATCTTAAAAAAGCTGTCCACGTTAGCTGGCATATGACCCTTCTTGTAGTTAGGATCGTTTTTCAAATAATGTTCTGCTAACTCGTGGACCGCAGACCCTCGTCTCGAAGCCTTAACTTGTATCTTTTTAACTTCTTCAGGTCCAACTCTTTTCTTCCACTTCTCTAACCACGTTTGGTCGGAACCAGCAGAAATCACCGTGGTAACTGATGGATATCTGTTACCTTCTGGAGTAATGTAAATACGCCCTCGGTCGGTCATCTCCTCCTGAAGCACAGGAAGTTCCCATTCTATATGTCGAAACATTATTCTTTGATATCCTCGACGGTCACACGGTTGAATTTGAGTTTGAAATTGGGAAATTGTAGCTTCGATACGTCTCTAGGCGACTTAGCATATGACAAGGATATGTGAGGAACATAGTTGTCCCACTTATCTTGCATTCCCATATCCTCATATTTTTTTCTAAGGATCGCGATGGTGCTGCACAGTTCGAGTTTCAGAACAGGGACATCTTGATTCTCGCCCAGCATACCAAACTTCATCGGTATCACTTCACGCGTTTCGATCAAATTGTACCCAGGATCTTCATGAGGTCCATCTACTTCATTGATTGGATAGAAAACGGTCGTGTGGAATTCAAAATCCTCGGGATTTTGCGGTACACCACCATAACCCTGAGACAGGTCGAAACCGTTATCTTGACACCAATTTCTCATATTGATTTGCGTTTCTAGATCGTAAATTATGGCTATATATTTTCTGGCCATTCTAACCTCATACTGTGGATACTGTCGTGGATGCTGTAATTATAGTCGCCTCATAGGGCCCATTGCCCACAGTATCGTTGAGACGAGCTATATTCTGTTCTGCACCTGATGTTATGACGGCCGACGACCCTCCGGTGATCTGGCTTTCGTGACCGCAATCAGCAACGACCGTATCTCCCTTACGAGCTACAGGCTTCCCATTAACGGATACTGTCGGTGATCCAGTCGTTATTGTGCCCTCCGTTGAGAGGGGTGTTTCGTGGGACGGGTGATAACATGTACCACCCGTCCTATCGTCTTTTCTAGCTATTCCTACCAAAAATTGGCCCCCAGTTATGCCATCTCATTCTCTTCGGCGATGATGAACTCTTTGACAATACCGCTACGGACGATGTCGTCGACAGTAAACTCTATAATATCAAAACTCTTATTCATCCGTCTTAGGATTCTCATGAATCCTGCGAGGCCTGATGTATCCAGTCTGTTCTTGCTGCAAGCCAAATCATCCTGCTTAGTATCGCCACAGAATATAATTCTGGAGCTTTCACCAACACGCGTCATCACGGTGCGCAACTCATCGTAACGCATATTTTGGCACTCATCAACTATTATAATCGATTTATCAAACGTAAGTCCTCGTACGAATGAAGTAGACATGAATTTCAACATTCCCTTTGATTTCAGAATTTGATACGCATCGCCGCGTCCAAACAAATCATTAACGATGTCTTGATATGGAGTCTCGTAATATCCCATCTTGTCAGATAGCGACCCTGGCATAAATCCTTGATCTCTTGACTGTACAGCAGATCTGATAACGATGATCTGTTGGAAATTCTCGCTCTCCATTACCTCTTCGAGCGCAAGCGCCATAGAAAGGTATGTCTTGCCGGTTCCTGCACTTCCAATATTAGCTATATGATATCCGTCTTCATATGCGTCTATGACTTTTTGTTGGTTTTGTGTCATAGCTGAAATTCGCTTCATAGCAAATTTCTTATTGAGTACGTTCTCTACTTCGGTTTCGTGTTGTCTTTTTTGTCTACGAGTAAGACGTTTGGTTGACATGAAGCCTCCTTGTTCGACCTCTTTACTTATCAGAGGTCAATGTTTGAATGTATGTGAGCCGATTTGGCTTTAGAAAGAACATCCTTAAAAGACGAATCGGTCTTGCGAACACCGATTCGTACCGAGTCAACTACCCCCGGGAATTTAGTATAAATTTGCTGGAAATTTGGATTTCGATCTAGATACTCGACTAACTCGGAGTATTTCATCACAACTTCAAACTCGGTTTGATTTTCGTTGTCGCGTATTGAGTAGACGGGCATTGGATCTCCTAAAACAAAAAAAGGGATGACCCGTAGATCATCCCCATCAAATACGAATAATTTGTGATCTACATGGTTATTTATGTAGGATATAAACGATCGCCTGTGATATATTCATAGATTTCTTTCCAGTTGTTTACTTTAGGGATGAGGGGGTTATCATAAGATTCATTATAGTGTTGTTTCATGATAAGAGGTTTTAGCCCATACTTCAGCCCATACTCAGCATTCTGTGCGACATCTTCTACCCAATAGCACCCAGAGCCATCGTACTGGCTCAGAAGAGCATCCTTATTCTCGGATTTGCCGCACAGAGTAAGCCGCTCAAATGCAGTCATCCCAAACAGTCTGTGGATGTTCTCCCATCGTGCAATACGAGACGCGTCTATGTCCAGGATTGCCGAGATACAATGGAAAACATACCCATGATCTTCATGCAGCTTTTTGATATACTTAATTGAATCCCTCATAGGAGGGAGACTAGCAAGCCCCGCACTCTCATTAAACATCTTAGCCAGAAGGTCTGCCTCCTTTTCCGAGATGTTATATTTCTTGCACAATTCGTATTCGCCTGATTTCGACTTACCATAACCATTCAGGAACATCCATGTGGAGAACGAATGTTCCCAATAGGCACATACCCCATCAAAGTCGACAAGTATCACATTGTCAAATAGCACATCATTCATTATGTATTTCCTTTGTATTACATTCTATAGATGACAGCAGCATCTAAGATTATATCAAGTTGTTTCTTGGTGCTCTCAAAGTTTTTATGCTGTATTGCCATACCACCATGTTCTCTCCATGAGACGCAGTTCTTCTCAAAATCATCAATCAATACGTCACCTGGACTGTGCATGAACAGTGCTTTGTTCTTACCACCCAACATTGGAATGACGGTAATATCATCAGATAGATGCTCATATACCCACGCTCGCTTCTGAACCGCGGCAACCGAATAATTTGTCTTGGGGCATGCGGTTAGTATGGTTGGGTTTAGATGCTTGACTGAATTGAAAAATTCAAGAGCACCTTCACATAGTGGGAGATTTCGAAAAAAGTTCCCGTGACCATTGATCCACTTCCATAGAGTGGGGTCGTCTAGAGTGCTGCTGACAACACCAAATGTATTTACAAAATATAGGTCAAAGTCTGCCATGACCCCATCTAGGTCTATGTATATCTTTCTCATAATGTATCCTTAAATAAGGAGGGCGTGGGTTTTCACCCACGCCTTCGTGTAAACTATCTACTACTCATCATCTCGTTCATCAAATTTAGAGAGCTTCTCGCCGGCTTTCTTGCGGCGTTGATCTCGTCGATCCTGAAGTTTACGATCTTTATGGCGGCGATCTTCATCGTCATTGCCCCACTCATCTCCATCCCACTCTCCGCGGAACTCTTTGAACGATTTAGGCATTGTAGTACTTAACTCCTGTGCTTGTCTTATGTGCTCGTTTTATCATAGATTCAATTATGAGGCAACTCTGAAATCTTCTGGAAATGCAGAAACAACAACACTTTTCGGAAGCCCGGCTAGCGGCTGTTGCTTAATCATTTTACATAGTAGTTCAGCATCATTGTTATCTATATCTTCAAGTAGACTGATAAACAAATGCTCCCGCTTGGTCTGATTCAGCTGATCATAACCACCACCCTTGATGAAAATCTTCAAGCGGCGAGCTTCATTATATAACATACCCTCTACCCCAACATAGCCGTTCTTCTTCCATGGTGGTGGGGTGTCGGGTATCATGAATTTAACGCCGTCGGTATCGTACATATATTTAAGCACAATTCGTAGGGCGCTATTATTCTTGCTCTTCAACCATTCGATCTTTTCCTGATCGGTGGTGAGGGTACAGGCTTTATTGACGATTTCTGAAATTGATAGTCTCATTGTCTAGGTTCATCCTTTATTCTTTGTATAATAGACTCAAGCTCCAGTATATTCATATTTGTATATACAGAGTCTGTTGGAGAATCTTTGGATCTATCTCGCTCAGACCATAGAACTTTGTAGTTTGAGAGTGCCGTTTCCAGCACTCTTATCTCTCTCATGACAAATTTCATATGTATTTAGAAATCCTGGATATCTGTCATCAAATGTTTCAATCCGCGAGACATAAAGAAATTCAGGAGGCCTGATCTACCAACACCCTTGTCTTCCTCAAATGCATTAATGACGGGATCCCTATATTTATCAGGGATCTGAGATAGATCAATCAGGGTCTTGTTCCTTTCAAAACGTGCCTTAGTTACTTCATCCATCACATCAGGGTTAGTGGTAAATTCGAGGATTCGTTTTGCTGTCATTGGCTTCTGCCTTTCACCGATAGCAATACAATTATCAGGTGACAGGATATTAGGGACACCATCGCTGCTATCGCCCTTCAGGATATGTTCAGCCAGATACTTATCTGGGTCTGAGTTCTCAATCCATTTCTTCAGGGTTGGGCTGTACTGTTTGATGTTTGCGTATTTGTGAAGCTGAATATAGTCCTTATCACCAGACATGATGAGAAACTTTTCACTACCATCATTCAGTTGGCGACCATATTGATGGCAGATGATTCCAATAACATCATCTGCCTCTAGATTGTCAAAATGGAGAACCTTGTAGGGGAAGAACTCCATGATTTCATCTCGAACTACATTCATGATCCTAAATAGTTCAGACCAATCAAGCTCAGACTCTTCTCTTGATTTCTTGCGCCCTGCCTTGTAGTAGGGGAAGAACGATTTGCGCCAGGTATTCTTGCCATCGGCACATATCACAATCTCACCGTATTCATTAAAGAATTTACGACGGTAGCTACGAATTGAGTTGAGAAACATATGCCGGATTTGATTTTCATCGATTTCAGCATTTGTGTGGTTGCCTATGCTCATGAACAGGGATGCAATCATCACCTGGTTAAAGTCAACTAAAACTGCCATTTTTACCTCATTATTGAATTGAATCTATCTAGTATATATCACATCTTGTGGGATGTCAAGCTGGATAGCAATTTGCTCCATTTATCAGTAAAGGATTCTATAGAATTAACAGGGAGTTGGCAGCGTGGGTTGTGAGTATACTTCTCTAGGTATAAAGGGTCATCCTTTATGCTGTTAATCACTGAGTTTGTTATATGGAAACACTTGTTCATATGAGTCTGGCTATTCTCAGTATAGTCATACATCTTGGTGCATTCTGACGCAGTTTCAGGCAGAGCTGCAAGATTTGGATGTATTACCAATACACCTGATTTAATGGCTTCAATCATGGCTATGCATGAAGTCTCCTGCCAGATACATGGGTACAAGAAAATATGGGATTTGTCTAATGCCTCTAGCACTTCATCGTTAGGCTGTGCACCATGATATGTAATATTTGGATGTCGTCTGAGTTGATCAAATAGCATTTCGTATTGCTTGTCTCTTTCAGCCCATCCATATACCCCAAAGGATGAGAACACATCAAGGTGTATATTTTCGTGAATCATGGCCAGTTGGCTGAACACAGGATATAGCAACTGTAGACCTCGATGAGGTGTTGTATGATATATGAAGTTTATAGTATCAGTTGGTTTTGTTTGAGGAACAAAGTTCTTCTCAATCGCATTCTCTATAACAGTGCAGCATTCGTACGGTATATTATAGGCCAGCATGTATTGATCTCTTTGCCAATACGATACGAAAACTAGCTTAGAAAACTTACGATACCCACCATTAGATAGAATCCGACTCTCCGGGTCGTTAATGAGATCATGAGCAAAGAATATATTGGGAACCCCTTCAATAATGTTCTCGGGTCGAACTCTAGAGAAGTGGATCACTACTTTTTCTAGGAGTCCTTTATCAACATAACGGAGCAGACGATCCCTCATCTGCTCCGTGCCACCTCGTGCATTACGAGATAGATTAGTATCTGATATGACCCCTCTTACGAGAGCGCTCATTGATTACGCCCCAGGCATCGAGAACATCTTTTTCACACGCTCTTTAGGGTGACCCAAGAGTTCATTTGCCCGAACTCGGATAAACTTACGATTAGTTTGCTCCTTGTTAGGGTTGCTGATAGTGATCCAGGGATTCTGTCCCCGCAACCACGCCTTCTGTGCGTTGATAATTTTTTCCGAAGGATCACGGTCTTGTTTGATGGTGCTAAGGGTACTAGCCTTAACATTGCTGTGGGTGCCTTTGGAAACGTAAGTTTTGCCTGAGCTTTTCTTAGCCATTATATAGATTCCTTATGGTTTTTCAAGTTTGATAATTTCCTGCTCTCTGAGGATGTCATAGCAGAGATTTGTCAGGTCTGCAGTGGGGTCTTGTCTGAGGTTGGCAATTAGTCTATCCATGAATATCAGTTCTTTATCATAATCCGTCGAAACGCTTAACGATTCAAATACAGTTTCAAGATCATATGGATTTTCTAAAAAGACTTTTTGCCTGGGTGGGGTTTTAGTTTGGTTATTCATTTGATTCCTTTGCGTGGATCTTTTACGATCTCTGCCAAGGGTGCTCTATAACATGTGATAAGAATCCAACGCAGGTTTTATATTATAGACTACATCATGAGCCATATTATGGGTTGTAAGTAGGATTCGTACGGGGTCAATTTAAGCACCCCTTAACTGAGAGTGGTTGGTGCCAACCACTCTCTATTTATATATTAGTTCATATAAGTGAACACAGTTTCCCATTCACCGGGTAGGATGCCGGATAGGATGAATTCTTTATCAGAATCTGACAGATATGGCATAGCCTCACCGATATTAGCATATCCTTTATCCCAGGTGATATAATCTTCAGGGTTTACAGGGATATCTCGGGTGCGTTCAATTCCACTGATAGCACTCTTACGGGTGATTCGCATGTTCTTTCTCCTTCAAAAACCCTAACTTAGCAATATAATAGGAGTCCACTATATCAGATATTGGGTTCCAATCATTCTTGTTCATTATACCTAAAACCTCTCGAATGTCAACTGAGGTTTCCTCTGCAAAAGCGTCGTATAATTTATCTTTTGGGGAGTTGCCCTTACCAGTTGCATGTTTCTTTATCTCTGTAGGAGCAAACACATCATATGGGGTGTTATTACTCCATATGAAGTATTTCAAGAGACCCGTGTTTTCAGCTATTTGAAATACTCTACCGACAGCGCCAAATGCATAACCCTCCAGAAAAGCCTTATCTACTTTAGCTTCAGATATAATTCCAAGTGACCAAGACGAAAGATTACGATATCTCTCCATGTCGCTGTTATACGGTGGATATAGGGTTCCGTGGAATCCTTTGTCTGTTACTAGGTGTTTGGGCTTTTTTGTCATATAGTGGAAGGTGCAATTATTGACATCCCACGTATCACCTCGATGGACGGTAATAGCCGGACTCGTCAAACTGTAGTCTATACCGCAAACAATCATAAAATCACCTCTACATCTATTGTAGAGGTATTTATTTCAAATTGAAGGAAATTCTAAGTCAAATCTCCCATTACGGTCAATAATCCATCGGCGTAATTCCCAAGGCTGGCTTTCGTGTTCCAAAAATGCTCGGTATATCCAGATGTTGTTTGGGTCTTTCTTCAGAGACTCACCATCTGAGAAGAAGACCCTGAGGTCTTCAATTTTCACTACTCGTAACGCCTGCATCCATACTCTCCGCGTAACGTTTCATTTGCGCTTTCGCTTCTTCAAGGTAATTCGAAGCGCCTCCAACACCTCCAGTTTCATCATACCATACAAAGACTCCTTCATCATATTGATAGATGTGGCTTTCGTGGATGATTGGGTATACTTGCTTCCGATTGACCTCTTCGACGAGTTCCAGATAGCGTTTGGCCAGCGTAGGAGCCATTGCCATCAAATCAGCATTGACCTCGGTGGGGCACATGCACCGACCCCACTTCCATTCGCCACCAGCTTCCTTGGCGCGATCGCGGCATGCACCACAAGGGGAGACGCTACACACAGGATCCCACTCTTCGGCTGGCCCCTGCATCGATGCCATAGAATAGTCATGGACTGCCCAATGCCACGGCCCTGGAGTTGAGTTGGCTAGAGCAGCTTTCACGGTATCCACGTCAAGGTATTGCTGCTCCAGCTTGTCTGATTCTGACCGTACTCGATCTCGGTAGTATGCTACTTTAAGATCGTGATCCTCTTGCTCTGTCATTAGTTTTCCTCAATATAACATCAGGTTGCAGGCCAGTCAGTACTTCCATGTAATACTGAACCTTATCTAGGTTTTCTAGCTTTTCCTCTAGGAAGTCAACAACATCGTAAACATTGTTGGGGTCGGAAACGTGATTGTCCAAATCGAGAGACAATGCTTCTCTCAATGTCATACCGCGTGTGAACATACTGTGAATGATCACTTCTTCATACTTGACCGCACACCTATTATACATATCAGAATCTATCCTGACCATAATTTCCAATTGTATTCTCGACCTCTGTAGCAAGTGATTCATAACCACCAATATAACGACCATCCCACCATATCTGAGGGACGGTTTTGATCGACGGCAATTGCTTCTTGAGATCGTTCAAAACCTCATCATCGTCAGTGTCTTTCCACTCATACTTCAAGTTATACTGCTCTGCGAGTTTTTTGGCTTTGTAGCACCATCCGCATCTCTCGTGTCCGTAAATCGTAATCATTTGTTGATATCCTTTCTCAGCATCCAATACGTCCAACTATGTAGACAGTGCCAGCGATCCATAAACACACCATCGATGAGCCAGACTAGGTTGGGCTTGTTTCTCTTTTTCAAATCATAGTTTCTTGCTGAAAATGTCTGATTGCTCGGTCCTCCGAGAATCACATTAACCAGGATAGACAAAGCCGTTCCGACCCTCGATGCGTATTTCATAGTAACACCCCACTGTTGATGGACGTATTTATTCCACAACTCGGGTACAATCACTGTCGAGTTGGTAGAACCTTGCATCATCAAAACGTCGCATGATATCTCCATACTTCTCGGGGTTGCGAGCAAAATCGCCTACAGACACAGCTAGAGCTAGGACAGTAGCAAATAGACCAACTGCGGTCAAATTCATTTCTTATTTTCCTTCCACAATTCAAATTCGGCGACGAGGCGGTTGTGTTCTTTCGCTGACGTTTGAAGATGCCACTCTTTAACACCACCACCCACAAAATATCCAATAACCGTATGTATATTAGACCCATCCCGAGTAACACGTTCGATACTAAACGCGTCCATCTTCTCAAAATCAACAGCAAACTGAAAATGCTCTACAGCCTTTGTGATTTCTGCAGTTTGTTCTTGTTTCAGCTTTTCGATGGATTTGAGGAGTTTATCCTCTTGTGACTTGAGGGTTTGGATCTTCTCCTCTAGCTCGATAATCTTCTGTTGTTTGTTACTGATTGAGAAAAACACACTCATCCCCTTGATCTGCTTCTAGGTACCCGGGATTGGCATACCACAAATAACTCTTGTGCGTACGATTCTTCCATGCTCGAGATTGTTCGATGAACCAGTCGAGCTTCTCACTAGTAACATCTGACATATCACGATTCCGCATGTCACAATGCCAGTCATACAGTTTATCATATTCAGAGGCGACCTGGTCTGCCGCCTCTTCAAGAGTATTATCGGAATGACCGCAATCTCCGTACACCCGACAGAAATGTTGGACGACTGTAATTTCATCGTCGGGATAGTAGGCAATGTCCCAGCCTAGACAGTTACACATCCATTTATCCTATCGGATCGCGGTTCGTGACTCGGACACAGTGACGAGGTCAAATCCGATCACTTTAACTGTTACCGACTCTTGATGTATATCATCTACTGTAATCGTCAAATTACCTTCACCGTCTCCATACGCTTTGCCCCAGACGTCTAGCATTTCTTGCAGCATCTCTTCTGTCGTATAGGTATCGATGCCTAGCCGAAGGTTGTTTGTCGATAACGAATCGAGAGCGTATGGCATCGAGCCGTATTCCGTATCAAATTGCATGAACTCAATTGGCATTTCTGGATATTCATCATCCTCATCATCATCGGCCAGTAACGGTTTGACTCTAGCATTAAACACTTCACGAGCTTGTTTTTCGCCATATCGGTCAGCACCCCAACCAGTCAGAGCAACACAGACAATCTCGTCCACGTTACCAGCATACTGATCCAGTTTCACTACCAAAAATTTATCGTTCATTTTACCACCTTATATGCTACAATGTCCCATTTATTCATTGGGTCGTCGTGATGCCGGTGCTGCCAGCAAATCTGAGGCCAGTATTTCGCATCGATAGGAGACCGCGGAATATCGCCACGGACCTTGACGGCAACAATGGCATCTCCGTCGACAGGACGATCGCCACCATACCAGACAATGTAACCATCGGAGTCGATCGTAGCACTCTCGGAACACAAGTTACCGAGTTGGGAAACCGACTTGTAAGCCGATTCAAAGCTGTCGAGGGAAACCTTCTTCTGAATGGAAATCAGCCGGTCGATTTTGACAGTTGGCTTCAAACAAACGACGGGCCACCCAACAATAGTCCGACCATCTTCCATTGGTTTGTCCAGTAGGACCAGGGCGATGTACATCCCGTAGTCACCCCACCCGCCAATTGTTCCAGTCAGGCCGTCAGCTTCTTCGCCAGACCGAACGACCTCCACATAATCGCCAAGTTTAGCAAATCCACCAGTATTGGCATCATAACGAAACATTATTTAACTCCTGTATCAAAATCAGTTAGGGCATCGAGGAACGCGCTCCCCACACTAATCGCCAATTCAGCTCTCGTTGTATTGATCATAGGTTGCAGTGGAGCCCACAACACAATTTTCAAACCTGTCTGGAAGGTTTCTTCGTCCGTAGATTTACTCACGCTTAGAATCTTCATTGTCATTTAACTCCTTTACAAGGTTTTCTCAAAGCACCCCAAGAACCAGAACCGTAATCTGCTGCGCCACAGTCATCACAGACCATGCCATAATGCGAGGAGTCTGACGACCGTACGTGATTATGACTTTCGTGGCAAACATCAGGCCATTCAAACTTACTCACAAGAACAATCGAATCAGGATAACACCTGGCAGTAGTCAGACGATCGTCGAACAGTCGGTCCTTATATTCCACCGTAGCGAAGTGATCGTGTATTTCAATTATCTTTGCATTTACCAGCATGCGAGCATTGCTTTCTGGTAGCGCAACGACCAGATCCCCCACTTCGATCGTGTTACCGAGAAAGTCCTTCATCCTAGTTTCCTTTTTGATCCACATACTTGGCACTCAAACCAGGTGTCCGACAACAACTCGCTCAGTCCAAAAGTGCACACACCAAACAACGCTCGTTCGAACAGAGGGACTGGCTCTCCTGGGATCATCCCATCAGCGTATACGTCGTGCCTGGTGTCTTTTCTACACTTCTTACAGTGTCTGATATCGGTTTTCATGTTAGTCTACGATCCTCAAAATATAGGTCTTCTTCTTGAAGAAGAAGTCACCCTTTTCGATAGGTTTGTTCCAACCATTCTTCTTAGCTTCACTCGAAGACTTGAACAACTGGAGCTCTGCAAGAAGTGGTGCAAAACTAACATACTCGCTATCTTTCATGGAGGCAACTACCAAATTGATGGGATACAAGTCGCACTCGTGCTCGAACACGTCCCACGATAGCTCCCACCAGCCAGCCCATTTGCCAATGTACATTGTATGCACATGCTGGCACTCATGAAACAGGTTGAGATCCTTGGTTTTCACAAGATCGACAAATACATCGTATGATGGAAACGTGGCAGAGCTGGTTTGGTTACAAATCCATGCAACCAGCCGTCGCACATCACCTATAGGGAGATCTTGCCACATTTACTCTTTATCTTTCATCCACTCAACAGCTATAGCTAGCTGCGACTTGATAATTTCTACGATTTCAGCATGAAACTCGGCGCTGTCATCGTCTTTTGAGATGGTGAACCATACAGTATCCGGATAATGACGGTTGTATTCAACGTCGTAGCATCCTGCATGGAGTAGTTTCTCGTCCAAGCTAGCGTTCAAACCGTCCAACCCACCATGCCAGATATTTTCATACTCCAACAAAGCGATGAACTGATCGCGCTCCACTTTAACACCATATACTGTAGCGATTGTTTTAAGTTTCATTTCAGCTCATCCAATTCTGGGTCATATTTGAGTGTTACTTGATATTCTTTTTGAAGATGGTCTCTTATCCATTGAGCGACACCTGGCACTCCTTCACAGAGAGCTAGGTCTTCAAGAGTCGAATAAACTTCTTGCAAATCGGCGGTTTTGCTCATTGCAACTAATCCTTTGCTTGCCACTGTTTCTTCACGTGTGCAATAGCAGATGCGACTTCGCTATCCAAACCCTGCGAACCTGCTACAGTCTTCCAATACTTCATCTTCCGCCTAGCGATGACCATTTCCGTCTCTGCTTGTTGCTTTTCTACAAACGTCGAAAGTGGGTTGTGGGCGATGAACTGCAAGTACATCAAGTTCCCAAAATGCTTTTCAAACTGCAGTGCACCATTATAGCGGAACGGGTCGAACGGGGTAGTCATTTTCTGCGGGTGGGTATCGTAGATAAAGGTCATGCTTTGTGATCTCCATAGTTGATATCACAAAGCTATAGACGTCTGGAAGGAATGTCAACACCGCACGGGTCTGTCAGTTCGCTCCGACACTATCGTACTTACTGGTTTTGGGATTGTATACTACATCCGTATATCGGATTCCAG
>ERZ1034365.510-NODE-510-length-21513-cov-4.025938_pt1 | contig 21513 bp, 16 predicted proteins | sample MGYA00520615_ERZ1034365 | MGnify/ENA primary metagenome ERZ1034365 (study PRJEB33736, sample SAMEA104284505) | Azolla filiculoides | biome: Urban; feature: Water surface; material: Ditch water | place: Netherlands | collected 2015-10-28 | depth 0-0.1 m ... | reverse complement strand
GCCAGGGGGCGGACGGCGACGTGGCGGACCGGGGGGCCGCCACGCTGGATTGCCCGCTGTGCGCCGTGATGAACGCGCCGCCGCCTGTGGCGCACGCCACCGTCCAGCCACCCCATGCGCTGTCACATGCCCTGTTGGCGATTCCGGCGGCACGCATCGCCGCACGCACCGGCGCACCCTGGCAGGCCCGCGCCCCGCCAGCGACCTGAACTCCTGTTTCAATAGCAAACCATGACCAGTTGACGCTGGGATTGTTTGTTTTTGATCCGTTTTTCAGTCGAAAGCCCGACTGCCCCCGTTTTCCCGTAGTTTTCCGCAGTCTGCAACGCAGCACGCACGACATGGCCTGTGGTTTTGCCTCGGGTCGGTGTGCGTCGCCTGCCGCCCGGACCGCCCTTGATTTTTCAACCCCAGGAGTTTTCCATGCACCGTTTCACCCTCACCCTCGCCGCCCTGGCCCTCAGCGCCGCAGCCCACGCCCAGGTCACCGTCAAGGACGCCTGGGTGCGCGCCACCGTGGCACAGCAGCAGGCTACCGGCGCCTTCATGCAATTGACCGCCGCCAAAGACGCCAAACTCGTTTCCGCCAAATCCCCGGTGGCTGGCGTCGTGGAAATCCATGAAATGGCGATGGTGGACAACGTCATGAAAATGCGTGCCGTGCCGGGCCTGGACCTGCCGGCCGGCAAGGCCGTGGACCTCAAGCCCGGCGGCTACCACGTCATGCTGCTGGACCTCAAGGGCCAGGTCAAGGCCGGCGACACCGTGCCCGTGACGCTGGTCGTCGAAGGCCGGGATGGCAAGCGCGAGACCATCGAGGTCAAGGCCACGGCACGCGCGCTGGGCGCGGCTGCCGCACCCAAGGACGCCGGCCACGGCGATCACGGCGCCATGAAGCACTGAGCCGGCAACTTGGCTTGAATCGCGCCTGACCTGCCGCCTCTACACCCCATGACCCTGCTGCGCACACGCCGCCTGAGCGCCTGGATCGCACTCTGTGTGATGGCGCTGGCGGCGCTTGCGCCCGCGGTGTCGCGTGCGCTGGTGTGGGGTGCTGCCCCGTCGGGCCCGTCCTGGATCGCGGTCTGCTCGGCCTCGGGCATGCAATGGGTGCCGCTGGACGCGGCTGCGACCGTGGCGCCGGCGGTTTCCGGCACGCCCGGTGATGGCCCGCCCACCGCCGGCCACCCGCTGGACCCTTGCCCCTTCTGCCTGCTTGGCACTGACCGCCTGGGTCCACCGTCGTCGCCGCCCTCCGCTTTCCGGGGGCACGGCGACCCGGTGGCGCCGATGATCCAGCCTGCGTCCCGTTTGCGCGCCCGGGCACTCCTGGCGGCGCACGCACGCGGCCCGCCCCTGTGCACCGTTCCACCTTCCGTGGCCTGAACGCGCCCTGACCGGCGTGTGCGGCCGGTTTGAATTTCAGTTCGCGGCCGCTTGCTGCTGTGGACTGACCCATGGAGCGTTGTTTGTGAAACATCTTGAATTGCCTCTGGTTGAGGCCGGAGAAGGCGCCCCTGCGGGCGTGCGCATGGCCCGGGGCCAGACCCTGCTGCAGGCAGGCACCCTGGGCGCCGTCTGGCGCGTGCGCGCGGGCGCATTCCGGCTGGACCGCCCCGCGCGTGCAGGCCAGACCGTGGTCCACATGGCGCTGCCGGGCGATCTGGTCGGCGTGGAGGCGCTGTGCGCCGCGCCCTATGCCTTGACCGTGACGGCGCTGTGCGACAGCGTGGTCACGCCCGAACTTCTGGTGGGAGAGGCCAGCCTGCTGGCCACGCTCTCCGCCGTACTTCTGCAGCAGCAGCGCCAGTCGCTCGACATGGCGCGCATGCGCTCGGGCACGGTGCCGATGCGGCTGGGGCACCTGCTGCAGTTGCTGGCGCGCGCGGCAGGCGGCACCACGGGCGACCTGGCGCGCAAGGCCCTGCCGTCGCTCAAGGACATGGCCCAGCTGATCGACGCCACGCACGAGACTGTGTGCCGCGAACTGAACCGGCTGCTGCCAGCGCGTCCGCGCCAGCGCACGCTGACGGCGCCGGGCACCTGGGCGGGCGTTACCCCCGCCTTCGCGCTGGCCTGCTGACTCCGGCCGCCATGACCAAATCATCAAAAACCATAGCGATACATGACCATTTGACGATGGGTTCTGACACTTTACGCCACTATTCCGGAGTTTTCATGAACCCAACCCGTCGCGCACTGGCCGTGGCTCTGGCCTTTCCCTTGGCGCTGACGGCGCAAGCCCAGACCACGGCGTCCAATGCACCCGCCGCCGCGGACGCACCGGTCAAGGCGCTGGGCGTCGTCACCGTCAGCAGCGGCCAGCCGACCTCGCTGCCCACGCAGATGCCCACCACCATGGAGGGGGTCACGCGCGAGCAGATCGCGCAGACCGTCAACGCCACCGACAGCGAAGACGCGCTCAAGTACCTGCCCAGCCTGCTGGTGCGCAAGCGCTACATCGGCGACTACAACCACGCCATCCTGTCCAGCCGCGCCTCGGGCACCGGCAACAGCGCCCGCTCGGCCGTGTACGCCGACGGCATCCTGCTGTCCAACTACCTGGGCAACGGCGTCGGCGGCCTGAGCTTTCCGCCGCGCTGGGGCCTGGTCACCCCCGAGGAGATCGAGCGCGTGGATGTGATGTACGGCCCGTTTTCCGCCGCCTACCCCGGTAACTCGGTGGGCGCGGTGGTGGACTTTGTGACGCGCATGCCCACGCAGTTCGAGGCGCACGCCAAGGTCGGCTACGTGGCGCAACCCTTCGCGCTGTACAACACCCACGCCACCTACCGCGCCTGGCAGGCCAGCGCGTCCGTGGGCAACCAGAGCGGCGACTGGTCGTGGTGGCTCAACTTCAACCACACCGACAGCCACGGCCAGCCGCTGACCTTCGCCACCCGTCTGGTCAGCAGTGGCGTGTCCGGATCGGCCGGCCAGGCGGTGACCGGCGCGGTGCTGGACAAGGACAAGAGCAACAACCCCTGGTGGGTGCTGGGCACGGGCACCGCGTACCACACCGTCCAGGACCATGTGAAGGTCAAGCTGGCGTATGAGCTGACGCCCACCGTGCGCGCGGCCTACACGCTGGGCGTGTGGCAGAACACGTCCGAGGGCCGGCCGGCTTCGTACCTGTTCAACGCCGCAGGCCAGAACGTGACCAGCGGCGCGATCAACCTCAACGGCAAGAGCTACGCCGCGCTCACGGGCGGCGACTTCGCGCTGACGAACGAGCGCCTGACGCACGCCATGCACGGCCTGTCGGTCAAGCGCCACACCCAGGGCGTGTTCGACTGGGAAGTGGCCGCCAGCCTCTACGACTACCGCACGGACAGCAAGCGCCAGAACGGCGGTGGCAATGCCCTGCCCGCAGCGGCCACCGGCGGCGCCGGCACGCTGGCCGATGGCGCAGGCACCGGCTGGGCCACGCTGGCGCTCAAGGGCATCTGGCGGCCTGAAGGGCTCAAGGGCGCGCACAGCGTGGACTTCGGCTACCAGCAGGAAAACTACAGGCTCAGCTACCGCACCTCCAATATCGCCGGCAACTGGATTTCTGATGCGGCCGGCAGCGTGGCCAGCCATGTGGGCGGCAAGACGCAGCTGCAAAGCCTGTACGCGCAGGACGCCTGGGCCTTCGCAACGAAGTGGAAAACCGTGCTGGGGGGCCGTGCCGAATCGTGGACGGCCAGCAGCGGCACCACGCAGATTCCGGACGCCTCACCTGCCGTCAACACCCAGTGGCCGACCCGCAAGGCATCGTTCTTCTCGCCCAAGGCCGCGCTGTCGTACCAGTGGGCGCCGGACACGGTACTCAAGGCCTCGACGGGCCGCGCCATCCGCTTCCCCACGGTGGGCGAACTGTATGGCGCCACCTCCACCGCCAATGCCCAGTACATCAACGACCCCAACCTGCGCCCGGAAACCTCCTGGACCTCCGAACTCTCTGCCGAAAAGGACCTGGGCAACGCCCTGCTGCGCCTGACCTTCTTCACCGAGAACGTACGCGACGCGCTGTACGCGCAGACCACCTTCGATCCCGTGGCAAACCGCAACATCAGCCGCGTGCAGAACGTGGGCCGCATCCAGACCAACGGGATCGAGGCCGCCTTCAACGGCACCGACGTCCTGAAGAAAGGCCTGGACCTGAGCGCCAGCGTGACCTGGGCGGATTCGGTGATCAAGGACAACGCCGGCTTCGTCACCGTGGCCGGCGACACCATCGGCAAGCAGCAGCCCAACATTCCGAAATGGCGCGCCACCGCCCTGGCCAGCTACCGCTTTGACGCGCGATGGAGTGCTTCGCTGGGCGCGCGCTACAGCGGCCGGCAGTACCGCACGCTGGACAACAGCGACGCCAACGGCTTCACCTGGCAGGGCGTCAGCAAGTACTTCACCACCGATCTGCGCGTGCGCTGGCAGGTGAGCAAACAGGTCGCGGCCGCCTTCGGCATTGACAACCTGAACAACTACAAGTTCTGGAACTTCCATCCCTACCCGCAGCGCAGCACCACCGCCGAGCTGAAATTTGACCTTTGAATGAGATGACTATGAAAAACAGAGCAAACAAACACCACTTCACGCTGGGAACTGCCATTTTTTCCCTGATTTTTAGTGTCGCAGGCCCGGTGGCGGCCCATGTGGTGCTGGACCAGCCCAGCGCCCCCGCCGGCAGCACCACCAAGGCCACGCTGCGCGTGAGCCACGGCTGCGAAGGCGCGCCCACCACCGGCGTGGTGGTGCAGATCCCCGCCGGCTTCCAGGGCGCCAAACCCCAGCCCAAGGCCGGCTGGACGCTGGCCGTACGGCGCGAGAAGCTGGCCACGCCCTACGCCAGCCACGGCAAGACCGTGACCGAGGACGTGGTCGAAATCCGCTGGACGGCTGCCAGCCGCGAGTCCGCGCTGCCCGACGGCCAGTTTGACGAGTTCGTGCTCATCGGCGGCCTGCCGGACGCCGCCGGGCCGCTGTGGTTCAAGGTGCTGCAGACCTGTGAGACCGGGCAGAACGACTGGTCGCAGGTGCCGGCGTCCGGCACTTCGACCCGGGGCCTGAAGAGCCCTGCGGTGCTGCTGAACGTAGGGCCAGCCGCGCCCGCGCACCACGCACACTGACGTGCGCGCCCCACGCTGCCGCCCGCAAGGGCCGGCGGCAGCGCCACCGCCACCGGATCCGCATAAACACTGACGCGCGGGGGGTGCCACGGCCCTGGCGTTGGAGTAAGCTGTCCCGCAAACTCAACACCCCCCAGGAGCCATCCATGAGCGATTCACCTAACTTTGGTTTCGGCAAGTTCGTCCCCGGTTTCGACTTCCTGCAAAACCTGGCCAAAGGCGCCACGCAGAGCATTCCCCAGATGCCGAACGTGGGCAACTGGGTCGCGCCTACGCTCAATGTGGAAGAGCTGGACAAGCGCATCGAGGAGCTCAAGGCGGTGCAGTTCTGGCTTGACCAGAACGCCATGGCGCTCAAGGCCACCATCCAGGCGCTGGAAGTGCAGAAGATGACGCTGGCCACGCTCAAGGGCATGAACTTCAACATGGGCGACATCGCCAACGCCTTCAAGCTCAAGGCGGCCGACACCGTGCTGTCGGGCGTGCAGAAAGTCACCGAGACGGCCGCGGGCGCGGCCGGCACCGTGTCCGGCGTGGCGTCGGGCGTGGCCTCGATGGCCTCCGACGTGGCCTCGGCTGCCGCCGAAAAACTGTCGCCGGCCAAGGCCGAGGCGGCAGAAGCTGCGGCCCCCGCCGGCGTGGTCGACCCGATGCAGTGGTGGGGCGCGCTGACGCAGCAGTTCCAGCAGATTGCCTCCAGCGCCATGAAGGAGGCCGCCGCGCAGACCGCCGTGGACGCCACGAAGAACATGGCCGCCGGCCTGGCCAAGGAAGCCTTCAAGACCGCCACCGACCTGGCCGGCTCCATGACCCGCGCGGCGACCAAATCCACGGCCCCCGGCAAGAACGAGAGCGCAGGCGCGGCCCCCGCCCCCGCCAAAAAGGCGGCCAAAAAAGTGGTGCGCAAGGCGGCAGCCAAGGCGCCGGCCGCCCCCCGCAAGCGCGGATGAAACTGTTCCCCAGCGGGCACGCCACCCATCCGCAATGGCGCATGGCGGTGGCACTGGTGGTCGCGCAACTGCGCGCCCAGATGGCGCTGCCCGACTACGCCGCCGCGCCCACGCTGGCGCTGCTCTACATCACGGACCACTACGCCAGCGATGCGCGCGAGATCCTCGACACCCTGAGTGCCGAGCTGCCCGAAGTCACTGACTGGGCGGGCACCGTGGGCGTGGGCGTGGCCGCCAGCAACGCCGAATACTTCGACGAGCCTGCCCTGTCGGTCATGCTGTGCGACCTGCCGGCCGACCAGTACCGCGTCTTCTCCGGCGTGGCGCCGCTGGGCCTGGGGTTTGAGGCGCACACCGCGCTGGTGCACGCCGATGGCAGCACCCCCGATGTAACCGAGCTGATCGCCGAGATGGCCGCGCGCACCGACACCGGCTACCTGTTTGGCGGCTTGTCGGCCAGCCGCACGGCGTCGGTGCAGTTCGCTGCGGGCGGCGACGGCTATCTCAAGGGACAGGGCGCGGCCGGTGGCGTGTTCAGTGGCGGCCTGTCCGGCGTGGCCTTTGGCGAAGGCGTGCACCTGATCTCGCGCGTCACGCAGGGCGTGGTGCCCATCGCCCCGGTCCATGCCGTCACCCAGGCCGACGGTGCGGTGCTGCTGCAGCTGGACGGCCAGCCCGCGCTCGATGTGCTGGAGCGCGAGCTGGGCATCACCATCAGCCACCCACAAGGGCCGGCGCTGAAGGCGGCGCTGGACACGGTGCGGTCCACCCTGGTGGGCCTGAGCGCGGCCGGCAGCGACGCGGTGGGGCGCACCGGCAATTTCGGCAGCGACGTGATCGTGCGCCACATCATCGGGCTGGACCCGGCACGGCGCGGGGTGGCGGTGGCGGCGCAAGTGACCGAAGGCATGCGCCTGGCGTTTTGCCAGCGCAACGTGCAGGCCGCGCGCGCCGACCTGACGCGCATCTGCGCCGAAATCCGTGAGGAACTGGAGCCCCAGGAAGTGACGCTCGAAGTGGCCGGCGCGCTGGCAGCCACCGGGGCCGATGCCGCACCGCACCCGGCGCGACGCATCGCCGGTGCGGTCTATGTGAGCTGCTCCGGCCGCGGCGGCCCGCATTTCGGTGGCCCCAGTGCCGAACTGCAGATCGTACGCCGCGCACTCGGCGACGTGCCGCTGGTGGGTTTCTTCGCCGGCGGCGAAATTGCCCGCCACCACCTCTACGGCTACACCGGCGTGCTGACGGTGTTTACGGACTGATTTTTGGGGTGCGCAGCAGAAGCGTGCCCTCCGCTTGCGGGAGCGCCAGCGTTGTGCATGATTTGGGCGCTATCCCGGCATCGCATGGTCTTTTGTTGCTCTTTATTTTGAGCCATCCGGCATTGCCCCGGCTCACCGCCGCAGCGCCGCAAACGCGGCGAACTCCCAGCTGCGCATAGCCAGCAGCAGGGTGTAACCCTCGCGGTCTTTCTCGGCCAGCTTCTGGTCGGCCTGGTGCTGCTGGGCGAAGTCCTGCGCCACCTTCTGCATGCGCTCCAGGAACGAGGGCGCCAGCGTGCGGCTGACCGAGCCGTGCACCAGCAGCACGCCTTCGCCCATGCCGTCGAAGCCGCCGGAGAAGTAGTCGAGCAGCGCGTTGTCGCGGAAGTAGTGCATCACCGGCCCGTGCGGGCGCCAGCGGAAGGTCTTGGCGAGCTTGAGGCGGTAGCGGTTCAGCGGGCGCAGTTCGATGATGCCGATGCGGTCGAGCTGGGCCAGGTATTTCACACACTCGGCCTCGCTGAGCCGGTAAGCCGTGGTGATCTGGTCCAGCGACCACTGGCTCATCACGCAGATGGCCACCAGCAGCAGCTTTTTGTCGGCCACCACCGCGCGCTCCTGCTCCACCGTCATCTCGGCCAGCATGGGCTGCGCGTCGGCCACGCGCCGCGCCAGCTCGGCGAAGTCCATCTTCAGCGCGCGGCAGATCGCGTCGATGCGCGACAGCGGCATGTCGCCCCGGGACAGCATGCGCTTGACGCTGGATTCCGCCATCCCCAGGACCTGCGCCAGATCGGCGTAAGTCATCTGGGCGGCCTTGAGTTCCTTCTTCAGCGCGGTGACGAGGTCGGCGGTGGTGCTCATGGGGCGTAGTTGGGTATCTTGATACGGTACTTTAAGTCCATTTGATTGATGATTGTGGTGATTCCGGCGTCTGTAGGGCCGCGCCGGATGACACTGCGCCGCATCGCCCCACCCAAGGCCCCACTCATGACCTCCCGCACCCCCTTGTTCAACTGGCCGTCCCTGTCCCGCCCCGAATCCGCCCTGCTGGCCGCCGTGCTGGTGTTGCTGGCCGTGGCGCTGTTTGGCCCGCACGTCGCACTGCCCGCCCATTACCACGCCTTTGCCGACCAGCGCAGCGCTTTCGGCATCCCGTGCGTGATGGATGTGCTCAGCAACGGGCCGTTTGCGCTGGCCGGCGCGGCAGGGCTGTGGCAGCTGGCGCGTACGCCCGAAGGCGCCTTGCTGCCGGTACAGCGCACGCTGGCGGCGCTGTTCTTCGCCGGCCTTCTGCTGACCACGGCCGGGTCATCGTGGTACCACTGGCAGCCGGATGATGCGGGCCTGGTGGTGGACCGCGCGGGCATGAGCCTGGCCTTCGCCGGCCTGCTGGGTCTGGCTGTGGCCGACCGCGTCAGCGACCGCGCCGGCCAGGTGCTGGCGGGGCTGGTCCTGCTGCTGGCGCCAATGGCGGCGGTGCTGCCGCTGTTGAGCGGCAACATGGGGCCCTGGGTGGTGGTGCAGGCTGGCGGGCTGGTGCTGCTGGCGGCCCTGGCCGGGCTGCGCCCGCGCCACGCCGCGCTGGGCTTTTCCATCGGCGCGGTGATTGCGCTGTACGCCCTGGCCAAGGGGCTGGAGGTGTCGGACCAGGCGGTGTTTGAGCTGACGCACGGTGGGGTGTCTGGCCACAGCCTCAAGCACATGGTGGCTGCCCTGGCGGCGGTGCCGGTGCTGGCCCTGTACCGTCTGCGCGGGGGCCGGCCTGTCTCGCCGACCGGGCAGAATCACACCCTGGCCGCGGGCACTCGAGGGGGGCGGCGGCAACCGGCGCGGCGTGGCAACGCGCACGGTTTGAGCAACAAATCCAGAGGAACTTCCGTCATGGTTCAAGACACCGCCGCTTCGGCGCACGCGCATCCCAACCAGTTCGCGCTGCTCGGCCAGCGCCGCTTCGCGCCGTTTTTCTGGACGCAGTTTGCCGGCGCGGCCAACGACAACCTGTTCAAGTTCGCCTTCACGGTGATGGTGACCTACCAGCTTCAATTGGACTGGCTGGAACCCAAGATGGCCGGGCTGGTGATTGGCGCGCTGTTCATCCTGCCCTTTTTGCTGTTTTCCGCCACCAGCGGGCAGCTGACCGACAAGTACGACAAGACCCGCGTGATCCAGTTCGTGAAGTCGCTGGAGATCGCCATCATGGGGCTGGCGGCCTGGGGCTTCTGGAGCAGCCATGTGGTGGTGCTGCTGGCCTGCGTGTTCCTGATGGGGCTGCACTCCACGCTGTTCGGCCCCGTCAAATTTGCCTACCTGCCGCAGCACCTGAACGAGCGGGAACTGACGGGTGGCAACGGCATGGTGGAGATGGGCACCTTTGTGGCCATCCTGCTGGGCCAGGTGGCGGGCGGGCTGCTGGTGGCCGTGCCCGAAGTCGGCCGGCATTACGTGGCGTTTGCCTGCGTGGTCCTGGCGCTGCTGGGGCGGCTGACGGCCCAGTTCGTGCCCGCCTCGCCTTCGACCGACCCCGGCCTGCGCATCAACTGGAACCCGGTGACCGAGACCTGGCGCAATTTGAAACTGGCCCATGAAAACATCGTGGTGTTCCGCTCGCTGCTGGGCATCAGCTGGATGTGGTTCTTCGGCGCGGTGTTCCTGAGCCAGTTCCCCAGTTTCGCCAAGGAGGTGCTGCACGGCAATGAGCAGGTGGCCTCGTTGCTGCTGGTGGTGTTTTCGATTGGCATCGGCACCGGCTCGCTCCTGTGCGAGGTGCTGAGCCGCCGCCATGTGGAGATCGGCCTGGTGCCGCTGGGCGCCATCGGCATGAGCGTGTTCGCCATCGACCTGTACTTTGCCTCGCGAGGGCTGGAGCCGCAAGCCGGCCAGCTTGCGGGTGCCGCCTTTACCTTGTCGCAGTTCGTCGCCGTTGCGGCGCACTGGCGCGTGATGGCCGACCTGGCGCTCTTGAGCCTGTTTGCCGGCCTGTACAGCGTGCCGATGTACGCGCTGATCCAGCTGCGCAGCCAGCCCACGCACCGCGCGCGCATCATCGCGGCCAACAACATCCTCAACGCGCTGTTCATGATCGGCAGCTCGGTGATCGCCGGGGCGTTCTTGACCGCGGGCTTCACCATTCCGCAGATCTTTTTGTTTACCGGCATCGCCAATGCGGTGGTGGCGGCCTACATCTTCCTGCTGGTGCCCGAGTATTTGCTGCGCTTCGTGGCCTGGGTGCTGTCGCACTTCATTTACCGCTTCCGCGTGACGGGCGATGAGCACATCCCGGTGCAGGGTGCCGCCGTGCTGGCCTGCAACCACGTCAGCTTCATCGACGCCGTGCTGTTGATGGCCGCCAGCCCGCGCCCGATCCGCTTCCTGATGGACCACCGCATCTTCAAGGTGCCAGTGCTGGGCTGGCTGTTCCGGCTGGCCAAGGCGATTCCGGTGGCGCCGCGCAGCGAAGACCCGGCCGCCTACGAGGCCGCCTTTGACGCCGCCGCGCAGGTGCTGCGCGAGGGCGACCTGCTGGCGATTTTCCCGGAGGGCGGCATCACCCGTGACGGCACGCTGCAGCCCTTCAAGGGCGGCATCGTGAAGATCCTGGAGCGCGCCCAGGCCGACGGCCTGACGGTGCCGGTGATCCCGATGGCGCTGACCAACCTGTGGGGCTCGTACTTCAGCCGCATCGAACAGGGCGGCGCCATGGTGCGGCCGTTCCGGCGCGGTGTCTTCAGCCGCGTGGGGCTGAACGTGGGCACACCCATGGCGCCCGCACAGGTGCAGCCCGCGTCCTTGCGCACCCGCGTGGCGGGCCTGCTCGAAGGGGCCTGACGGCCTGTTTTTTCTTCTCTTTCGTTTACGCTGCGCTGAAAGCACCCCACCATGCAAGCCCTTCTGGATGCCATCGCGACGATGGACCGGCCCACCGACGCCCGGCGCGTGTTCCACGGCCGCGGCGGGTTGTACCCGGGCTGCGAGCACTGGGTGCTGGACGCCTTCCCGCCAGTCTGGGTGCTCACCAGCTTCCAGCCGGTGAGCGACGCCGAGTTGGCCACCGTGCACGCCGCCCTGGCCGCGCGCTGGCAGGCGCTGGCGCCGGACCAGCCGCTCAACTGGGTCTTCCAGTGCCGCCATGAAGGCCCGGCCGACACCCGCCTGATGGCCGGCAGCGTGCCCGAGCCGCACGAGGTCAGCGAAGACGGCGCGCGTTTTCGCGTGCATGTGCTGAAAGGTCAGAACCACGGTCTGTTCCTCGACATGGCCGCCGGCCGGCGCTGGGTGCGCGCACAGGCCGCCGCCCGCCCGGGGCTCAAGGTGCTCAACCTGTTTGCCTACACCTGCGCCTTCTCGGTGGTGGCGCTGCAGGCCGGCGCACGCCAGGTGGTCAACGTGGACATGAGCCACGGCGCGCTGGCCATCGGGCAGCAGAACCACCAGCGCAACGGCATCGCTGGCGGTGCCAGTTTCCTGGGGCACGACATCTTCAAGTCCTGGGGCAAGGTCACCCGGGGCGGGCCTTACGGCCTGGTCATCGTGGACCCGCCCAGCTACCAGAAAGGCAGCTTCGTCGCGACCAAGGACTATGCCCGCCTCATGCGCCGCCTGCCGGACCTGCTGGCGCCGGGCGGCCAGGTGCTGCTGTGCCTGAACGCCCCCGAACTGGGGCTGGCCTTCCTGCAGGAGCAGATGCAGACGCTGGCCCCCGAACTGACCTTCGTGGAGCGTGTGGCCAATCCCCCGGTCTTCGCCGACGTGTCGCCCGAGCGTGCGCTCAAGGTGCTGGTGTACCGCGCTGCGGACGGTGGGGCACGGCGCGAAAGCGCGGGTGTGGCAGAAATATACTCCTGATTTGATAGCTTAAAAAGACCGCACCATCCTGGCTCGGCGCACTTTGGGTTCATGGTGCGCCGGCCGTCTTTCAGAGCAGGCCGCGCTGCGCCATTTCGGCTTCGAAATCGGTCAGCGCCAGGTCCAGCCGGTGCGCCAGTTCGTCGATGTCGGCGCGGGTGGCGATCAGCGGCGGCGTGATGAGCTGGATGTCCCCGTACGCCCCTTGGTTGGCGCGGCGGTTGTACAAGGCCAGGCCGTGGCGCAGCCCGTGTTCGGTCAGCCGTGCCGGCGCATTCAGGGCTGCGGGCAGCGCGGTCTTGGTGTCCTTGTCCGCCACCAGTTCGATGGCCATCAGCAGGCCCTTGCCCCGCACGTCGCCGACGCTGCGGTGGCGCGCCTTCAGCGCGAGCAGCTGCTGTTCGAGGTAGGGGCCGAGTTCGGCCGCGCGCGCGATGAGGCCGTCCTGCTGCACCACGTCGACGACGGCCAGGGCCACCGCGCAGGAGAACGGGTTGCTGAAGTAGGTATGGCCGTGCACGAAGCCGCCGTGTTCGGCCACGGTGCGCACGATGGCGTCGGAGGTGAGCACGGCGCCAAACGGCGTGTAGCCGGCCGCCAGCCCCTTGGCCAGGGTCACGATATCGGGCCGCGCACCGGGCCAGTGGTCCGACGACAGGAAGGCGCCGGTGCGCCCGGCGCCGCTCATGATTTCGTCGTGGATCAGCAGAACGCCGTAACGCGTGCAGATCTCGCGCACGGCCTGGTAGTAGCTGGCGGACGACACCACCGCGCCGGAGGACAGTCCCCCCACCGGCTCCATGATGAAGGCCAGCACGGTCTCGGGGCCTTCCTGCAGGATGCGGTCCTCCAGCGCCTGCGCGCAGGCGTCGGCATGTTCTTGCGCGCTCACGCCTGCGGGCAGGCGGTAGGTCAGCGGCGCGGGGATCTTGGGCATGGACCGGAGCATGGGGGCGTACAGCGCCTCGGTGGAGGCGTCGCCGGTGACGGCCATGGCGCCCAGGGTCGCGCCGTGGTAGCTGGGTTCGCGCGAGATCACTTTCCAGCGCGCGCCCTGGCCCGAGGCCACGGCGTACTGGCGCGCGAGTTTCATGGCCGATTCGTTGGCCTCCGAGCCGCCCGAGACAAAAAAGGCGCGGTCGAAACCCGGCCCGGCCAGCGTGCACAGGCGGTCGGCCAGCAACACGTTGTGTTCGCTTTCAAAGAAGCGGGGGTAGGCGAAGGTGACGCGGGCGGCCTGCTCCTGCATGACACGCACGACGCGGGGGTCGGAGTGGCCGATGTTGCTGACCACCGCGCCCGAGGTGGCATCAAGGTAGCGGCGGCCGTCGCGGTCGATCAGGTAGAGGCCTTCGCCGCGGTCGATGGCGGGCGGGCGCGGCGCGCCGGCCTTCATGTAGAAACTCATGACGCTGCCGCCGCGCGGGGTGTCGCCCACGCGGCGTTCCGGCATCGGTGCCGGCGTTGGGGTCTGGAGGTCCGGCGTGGCGGGGCCTGTGAGGATGGTGGGGGCTGCGGTGGGCATGACGGCGGGTCTTTCTCAGGCGGGATGGGGCGTTGGGGCGGTGGGGCCGGGGGCTTCGGCCGGTGTGTCGGCGTTGGGTGCGGCGAGGTAGGGGCCGGCCGGCGGGTAGGCGATGCCGAAGGCGGCCAGCACGTTGGCCAGCAGCCGCCCCATGGCTTCGTCGACACCGAGCACCCAGCTAGCGCCGACGGCGCCGGCGTTGAAGACCCGGCCGCCTTGGGGGCGCTCCCAGAAGATCATTTCGCACGACAGTCCGTCGAGCGACGCGACCGGCACTTCGAAGTAGTCCAGGTAGGCGTCCAGCTGGCCGGGCACCTCGCGTAGGCCTTCGGCGATCACCTGGATGTTGCGCTGCGGCGTTGGCAGCCGGGCGTCTTGCGGCACGTGGTGCGTCATGCGCAGCAGCGTGGCGGTGGTGAGATCCCACTCGTGGCCCACGGCGCGCGGCAGTGCGCCGCCGGGGCCGTGGCCGAAGGTGGAGCCCGCGTGCAAGCCGGTGGGCAAGGGCGCATGGAACAGGAAATGTTCGGCCTGGCGGACCCGGTACACGCCGAAATCACGGGCCTCCGCAAAGCCCCAGCCCGCCGTTTCCAGGCCGATCACTTCGGCGCAGGAGCGGTCGTTGAAACGCCAGAGCCCGCCGCGCTGGCCGTCCTGGCTGTGGTACTGCTCGCCATGGGGGCCGGCCGGGGCCAAGGTGTCGCTGTCGGCGCCCGCGTGGGCGTCGTGCGGGGTGTGGGTCTTGCGCTGCTCCATGACGCTGCCGTCTTCGTTGAAGCTCACGCGCCAATACAGGGAGTTGCCCGACAGCACCACCGCCGTGCCGCCGTGCTGGAGGTAGCGGTCCAGCCCCTCAAAGGCGGGTGTCGACCAGTATTCGCTGTGGCCGTTGATGACCACGGTCTTGTAGGCGCCGAGCAGGCCGGGGTCGCGGTGCAGGTCGAGGTCGGTGACGAGGTCGTAGGCGTAGCCGTGCCGGTCCAGCCAGACGTGCAGGTGGCGCTCCAGGCGGGTCCACTGGCTGAAGGCGCTGTCTTCCGGTGCGTAGTAGGCCGAAGGCGCGGCGTTGGGCCGCGGCATGCGCAGCCCCACGTGGTAGGTGGGCTGGCCCATCCGGTGGAAGGTGTAGGTGCACTGCCGGGGCGCCAGCGGGTGGCTGTTGGGCAGGCCGGCGCTGCGGCGCGGCCAGTGCGCGGGGCCGGCGGTATTGCGCGCGAACGGCGAGGCTGAATAGGCCAGCCAGGTGTTGGTCGAACACAGCACGACCATCGGCGCGGGGGGGCGGTGGCAGGGCCGGCGCACCACAAACGTCACGTCGTAGGACATCGGCATGCCGTCCAGCTCGAACTCGAAGCGGCCCACGTAAAGCCCCGAGGGCGCATCGTCCGCGAGCTTGAAGGCATGGTTGGGGCCCCACCGGCAATCGACCAGATCGTCGCTGGCCAGGCGCAGGGCGTGGCCGCGCTGCGGATCTTCGGACGGCGCGTAGGGCTGGCGCTGCGGGCTGTAACGGCTCACGCGCGACGCGTCAAAGGCCGGCCCGGGAATCATCCAGGTGCCGTGGTTGAACAGTTGCCCCTGCCGGGCATGGGCGGAGGTGTCATGGATCTGCGCGCCGCGTTCCTCGTCCAGCGGCCAGCAGGCCAGTACGGCAGGCCCTCGGGCGGGCTCCAGGCCCTGGCTTTCGAAGCGTGCGCGGACGGCCTTGGCGTCCAGGCCGTGGCTGTAGAGCACCGGCATGGCCAGGTCGCCTTCCAGAAACTGGTCGGTGTGTCCGTCAACGGCGCTGGCGCCCAGTCGCAGCGCGGCCGTGCCCGGGCGCATGGCGTGTGGCGCCGGGCCGGTGGCCACGCGTTCGGCGTTGACCCACAGGCTGGCCGTGCCCGCCTCCAGGGTGGCGACCACATGGGTCCACTGCTGGGCCGGCAGGGCCGGACCTTGCAGGACGTGTTTCGGATCGTGCTGCGTGCCATCGCCAAAGTACGACACCAGGCAACCTTGCTCGTCGATGAACAGCCCGAAGCCGCAGCGGGTCGGCCAGTCGAACTGCGACACGAGGGTCTGCCGTGCGCCGAAGCCCCAGGGACGGACCCAGCATTCGACGCTGAAGCCGGGCAGCGGGGCCTGCGCCGCCAGCGCAGGTGTGACCTGCACATAGGAGCCCGGGCAGATCGCCTGCACGGCCGGGTGGGACTGCGCCACGGTGGCGAGCACTGTGTCGCTGGTGGGCTGGTCAATCTCGGGGCCCAGCCGGCACAACGACAGCCGGTAGGGCACGGTGCTGCTGACGTGAAAACCAAGGGTCTGGCCCGCGGCAACACTCAAGGCGTCGGCGTACGCGTGCAGCCCGGGCAGGGCGATGGAGCGGTGGGGAGGCATCATGGGCAGGGAGGTGCGCAGGCTGGCGCACCGGACGGCGTCCGGTGCGGCCAGGAGAACGGAAAAGGAACAGGAGGGCGGGTCAGTCGACCGTGAAGCCGGAGGCTTTCACGACGGGCGACCACTGGGCCAGGTCGGTACCGATGAGCGCGCCAAGTTCGTCGGGCGTGCTCGGGTTGGACTCCATGCCCAGCTTCAGCAGGCGTTCCTGCAGGTCTTTTTGCGCCAGCACCTTGTTGAGCGCCGTGTTGAGCTGATCGACCGTGGCCTTCGGCGTTGTCGCAGGGGCCAGCAGGGCGGTCCATTCGAGCGAATCGAAGCCGGACACCCCGAGTTCCTTGAGCGTCGGAACGCCGGGCAGCAGCTGGGCCCGCCGGCTGCCGTTGACGGCGAGCACCCGGACCTTGCCACTCTGGTGGTGCGGCGCCACATCGAGAATGGGGAGAATGCCCGCGCTGATCTGGCCGCCCAGCAGATCCTGCACCAGCGGCGCAGCCCCCTTGTAGGGAATGGCTTGCAGCGGGCTCTTGGCGTTGGTGCCGAGCTTGTAGCCGAGGAAATGCGAAACGCTGCCGGCAGCCGGGACGCCGTAGTTGGACATCTTGGCATCGCTGCGGGCCAGGTCGGTCCATTGCGAAATCGACTGGACCGGCAGGCTGGTTGGCACGGTCACGGCCTCATAGAAGCTCGTGAGGCGCCCCACCGGCTTGAAGTCCTTGGCCGGGTTGTATTTCACCGCATTGGAAGTCAGGGGCAGCATCACCATCATGTGGCTGTTGGCGACCAGTACGGTGCTGCCATCACCCGGCGCGGCGCGCACGAAATCCGCCGCAATCTGCCCGCCCGCCCCGGGCTTGTTGTCGACGATGACGGCGATGCCGAGTTCGTCCTTGAGGCGTTCGGCCACCATGCGCGCCAGCGCATCCGATGAGCCGCCCGCCGGATAGCCGACGATCAGCTTGACCGGGCCCTTGATGGATTGGGCAGTGCTGGCCAGCGGACTCAGCGCGAGCGCTGCGACGGTGGCACTCAGAAGGAAGCGGGAGAGGGTCATGCGTTTACCTGTTCGGAAAGGAGGGGCAAAGGGTGGACGAGGCCTGGAACCGCTTTTGGGCTGGCAGGTGAATCCATTGTTGATGGTGCGTCCCGCACTGGGTAGTATCGTGAGCCTGATAGCGAACATGCACCACACGTATGACCAGCAAGCTCGACCGCCTCCAACTCGTCATGACGTTCCTGGCCGTGGCCGAGCATGGCAACCTGTCGACGGCAGCCCGCGTGCTGGGCACCACGCAGCCCACCGTCAGCCGGCGCCTGCGGGACCTCGAATCGATGCTGGGCACGCGCCTGGCAACCCGCACCACCCATCATTTCGGGCTGACGCCCGAGGGCGAGGAGTTGCAACGCAAGGCGACCGCGTGGGCCGACGTATGGACCGAGTGGGAACACGGACTCAAGGCCACGACCGTGCTGCCATCGGGAAAGCTTACCCTGATCGGCCCCCACGGCTATGGCCACACATTTCTGATGCGTGCCATCCGACTGTTCCGCCAGGCGCATCCGCAGGTCGAGGTGGAGTTGCGCCTGACCGACCGCCCCGTCGACATGATCAGCCAGGGGGTCGACTGCTGGATCTGCGCGGGAGGCAGCCGCGACGAAACCCTGCACGCCCGCCGGTTGGGACACATGCACCGGATCCTGATCGCGGCGGGCGACTTTCCCACGGAGAATTTGCGTCAACCCGGGGATCTGGCGCAGGTGCCCGTGGTGGGCCTGATTCCGCATGTGTCCGGGAAACTGGCCCTGCAGTCCATCAGGACGGGGGAGCTGCGCGAGATCCACGTCAAGACGCCTGTGGCCACGGACGGCCTGCTGGCAAGCTACCAGGCCATCAAGTCCGGCCTGGGGGTCGGGTCCGCCGCCAAATGGTTGTGCGGGGACGATCTGGCCCAGGGCACGGTCCGACAGGTGTTGCCCGAATGGGAGCTGGAACCCATCGCCATCGAGGCGGTGTCCATTGCCGGCCGCTTTCGCCCCGCCCGCATCAATGCATTCGTCGACATCCTGGTGGGCGTTCTGGGCCAACTGGATGGATTTGAGGGCGCGTAGCGTACGCACCGCTCGGCGTGGTCCATCCCCCAGTGTTTACCGGCGTGGCACCCGAGCGCGCAAGGTGCTGCGGGTGTACCGGGCGGCGGGGTGGAGCGAGAGGCCGGGGGTCAATTACTCCTTTTTTTATAGCGAAATAAGACCTTTCCGCGCTGGGAAAGAGCTAAAACACTTCAAAACTCCGGTGCGGGTGTCCCTGGGGCAACGTCCGGGCCGGCCGGCCGGCCTCGCCCGAGGCCAGCATGTACCCTGCATTCAAAAAGTATCTGAAATTAATACTTAAAGTCCGAAAATATCACCATATATTTGTTTTTTGCCACTTTTCAGATCGGTGCGTCGCAAACTTGCGTTCATCTTCAACCCCAAGGTGATTTCAAATGCAAGTGCTGATCCAACGTGACTCCAAAGCCTGGTCTTTGCAGGTGTGGGCTTCTTTCCTGATCGCCGTGTTCCTCTGTGGCGTGGGCCTGGCCTACCTGCCCGGCAAGGACCTGGACCGGGCCTTCATGGTGATGGGCTATTTCTTCTGCCTTTCGGCCGCCTTTGTGCTGGCCAAGTTTGTGCGCGACAACGAAAACGCGCAGCGCGACCGCCGCATGGCCGAGACGCCGCTGTTCAAGCTGGTGGTCTGGGGCGGTTTCTTCCTGGCGATGGCGCTGACGGGCTGGGGCCTGGTGCGCATGGAGATCCACGACACCTACAAGGCTTTCCTGGGCGTGAGCTGGCTCTACCTCATCACCTGCACCTTCACGCTGGCCAAGACCCTGCGCGACCGCCACGAGGCCGACCTGACTGACGCCCGCCTGGCCAGCCGCGCCGCCCGTGCGGGCACCGAAGCGGCGTGAAGCCGCCGGCAAGCCCTTCCTTTTACTGTTCCTGTCCTTTACCTTCTCAAGGAGATCATGATGAAAAAAAACCTGCTGGCCGCAGCCCTGGTGCTCGGCATCCTCTGCAGTGCACCGGTCCGCGCCCATGGCGATGCGTCGGCCGTGAGCGCGGTCTCGGCCCTGCCCGTGGCCTCGGTCGTGGTGGGCGGAAGTGCCGCGGCCAGCGCCGTGGTGGCCCTGCCGGTGGCGTTTTCCACGGCCGGCGCGGTGCTGGTGGTCAAGACGGTGGAATCCACCGCCCGGGGCACGGTGCTGCTGCTGGAGCGTGCCTCGGACGGGGCGCAGGCCAGCATCGAACTGGGCGCACGGGCCGCGGGTGGCGTGTCGCTGGCGGCGGGCACGGTCGTGACGGTGAGCGTGATCGGCGCGGGCGTGCTGCTGTCGGCGGCCGGCGAGGTGATCGCCTTCATTCCCAACGCGCTGGGCCGCGCCCTGCTGCACAACGAACGGCTGACGCGTTGAAAGGAGAAGAGATCATGAAAACAAAACTTTCCATCGCTGCGCTGCTGCTCGCGGGCCTGCTGGCCTGGGGCGCACCCGCGCACGCCGGCCGCTCCTGCGACGCCGCGCCAGCGCTCAAGACCGCAACCGTGGAACGCGGGCTGCAACTGGCCGAAAGTACCCGCCAGGCGCTGGACGCCAGCGGCGCGCAGGTGGTGGTGCTGGCCCGCGCCGGGCAGGACCTCGGCAAGTACGGCCTGCGCTACTCCCACCTGGGCTTCGCCTGGCGCCAGCCCGACACCAGCCAGCCCGGTGGCACCGTGTGGCGGGTGCTGCACAAGCTCAACCAGTGCGGCACGCGCGAGGCGGCCATTTACCGGCAGGGCCTGGGCGAATTCTTCCTGGACGACCTGTGGCGCTTCGAGGCCGCGTGGGTGGTGCCCACGCCCGCCGTGCAGGCCGCTTTGCTGCCGCTGCTGCTGGAGGCCGGCACCGAAGACCGCCCCGGCCGGGCCTTGCGCCTGCACCACAAGCCCTACAGCATCGCAAGCTACGCCTGGAGCACCACCTACCAGCAGTCCAACCAGTGGGCGATCGAGACCCTGGCGCTGGGCCTGGAGCCATCGATCGATGCTGCCGCGGGCGAGGGCGTGGCCGCCCGGCGCCAGCGCGCCCAGGCCTGGTTGCAGTTCAAGGGCTACCAGCCGACCGCGCTGAACATCGGCCCGCTGGCCCGGCTGGGCGGGCGTCTGACGGCGGCCAACGTCGCATTTGACGATCACCCCAACGAGAAGCGCTTCGCCGACCGCATCGAGACCGTCACGGTGGATTCGGTGTTCGCCTGGCTGCAGCGCAGCGGCCTGGGCGGCGCGCCGCAACGGCTGGCACTGCCCTGAGCTGCCTTGATGCGGAATATTGATCCAGAACAGCACCATCCCGGCGTGGATCGGTCATTGTCAGCTATTAAAAACGAAGTTAATTGATCTTCCAATGAAAGGGACTTCACCATGAGCAAAGCATTGCGTTTGTCCGAAAAATGGTTCCACCGCGGTCTGTGGGTCGTGGCACTGGTGTTTGCCGGCTTCCTGATCGGGCTGGGTGGCACGGTGGTGGGCGACCTGCCCAAGGTCGAGCAGCGCGCCTCCATCGACGACTTCATGGACCGCTCCGCCGCCACGCAGGCGCGCCAGACCGCCAGGGACGCCGAGCGCGCCGGCCGGGAGGCCCAGGACGCGCTGGCGCAGGCGCAACTCAAGCTGCAGGTGGCGCGGGCCGACAGCCAGAGTGCGCGCGAGACCTTCGGCAACTGGCTGGCCACGCGCCGTGCCACCGAGCAAGCCGGGCAGGACCGCGAGCTCATTGAGCGCACGGCGCGCCTGGACGCACTGAAGGCCATCGAACGCACCGCGCTGGCCGCCGTGGAGGCGCAGCAGCAGGCCGCGCTCGACGCCCGCCAGACGGCCGCGCGCGCGCAGGCCCAGTTGCGCGACATGGAGCGCGACGCGCAGGACGCCTTGCGCAAAGCCCAGCGCGCCCAGGAGCTGCGCGTGTTTCTCTACCGCCTGGCGCTGACGCTGCCGCTGCTGGTGGCCGCCGGCTGGCTGTTCGTGAAAAAGCGCAAGGGCACGTACTGGCCTTTTGTGTGGGGCTTCATCTTCTTCGCGCTGTTCGCCTTCTTCGTCGAACTGGTGCCCTACCTGCCCAGCTACGGCGGCTACGTGCGCTACCTCGTCGGCATTGTCATCACCGCGGGGGTGGGGCGCTACGCCATCCTGGCGCTGAACCGGTATCTGGAGCGGCAAAAACTGGCCGAGAGCCTGCCCGACGCCCAGCGCCGCGAGGAGTTGAGCTACGACGTAGCTCTGGCGCGCCTGGCCAAGGGCGTGTGCCCCGGCTGCGAGCGCCCGGTGGATCTGAAGGACGAAAAGAACGACTTCTGCCCGCACTGCGGCATCGGCCTGCACGACCACTGCGGCCACTGCAACGCCCGCAAGAGCGCGTTTT
>ERZ1034365.509-NODE-509-length-21514-cov-3.159397_pt1 | contig 21514 bp, 21 predicted proteins | sample MGYA00520615_ERZ1034365 | MGnify/ENA primary metagenome ERZ1034365 (study PRJEB33736, sample SAMEA104284505) | Azolla filiculoides | biome: Urban; feature: Water surface; material: Ditch water | place: Netherlands | collected 2015-10-28 | depth 0-0.1 m ... | reverse complement strand
GAATTCAAACAGTTTTTTCCAAATAATGCTGTAGAATATTTCGTTTCTTACTACGATTATTACCAGCCTGAAGCGTTTATGCCTGTAACGGGTGTTTTTATTGAGAAGGATTTATCTATCAATGAAGAACTGGAAAAAATGCGATTGAGCACCACGTCTTCTTTGCTTTCGGGACGTAGAGATATATTGGTTGTGGCTTCTGTTTCCTGTTTATATGGTATCGGAAATCCGGTTGAATTTCAGAAAAACGTGATTGCAATCGAGAAAAATCAAGTGATTTCCCGAACCAAATTTTTGCACAGTTTAGTTCAAAGTTTATATGCGCGTACCGAAGCTGATTTTAACGCAGGAAATTTTAGAATAAAAGGTGATATTGTAGAAGTCTATCCCAGTTATGCGGATGATGCTTTTAGAATTCATTTCTTTGGAGATGAAATCGAAGAAATTGAAAGTTTTGATGTTAAAAACGCTCAAGTCATCGAAAAATTCGAAAAACTGACTATTTATCCGGCCAATATGTTTGTGACTTCGCCAGATGTTTTACAAGGTGCCATATGGGAAATTCAACAAGATTTAGTGAAACAAGTTGATTATTTCAAGGAAATAGGAAAACATCTGGAAGCAAAACGTTTAGAAGAACGCACCAATTTCGATTTAGAAATGATACGCGAATTAGGTTATTGCTCCGGTATCGAAAATTATTCGCGTTATCTTGACGGAAGACAAGCCGGAACAAGACCTTTTTGTTTATTGGATTATTTTCCAAAGGATTTTTTGATGGTGGTTGATGAAAGTCACGTAACACTTTCGCAGGTTCACGCCATGTACGGAGGCGACCGAAGCCGAAAAGAAAATTTGGTGGAATATGGTTTCCGACTTCCGGCAGCAATGGACAACCGACCATTGAAATTCGAGGAATTCGAAGCGATGCAGAACCAAGTAATTTACGTGTCGGCAACTCCAGCCGATTACGAATTGCAGAAAACAGATGGCGTTTATGTGGAACAAGTTATTCGGCCAACAGGATTATTAGATCCAATAATAGAAATTCGACCAAGTTTAAACCAAATTGACGATTTGATTGAAGAAATTCAAGTGCGTTGTGAATTAGACGAACGGGTTTTGGTCACCACTTTGACCAAAAGAATGGCCGAAGAATTAGCCAAATATTTGACAAAAGTTTCCATTCGTTGCCGCTACATACATTCTGATGTGGATACTTTGGAACGAATAGAAATTATGCAGGATTTACGAAAAGGATTATTTGATGTTTTAATCGGTGTGAATTTATTGCGTGAAGGATTAGATTTACCGGAAGTTTCTTTGGTAGCGATTTTGGATGCCGACAAAGAAGGATTTTTACGAAGCCACCGTTCGCTTACGCAAACAATTGGGCGTGCTGCGAGAAACCTAAACGGAAAAGCGATTATGTATGCGGATAAAATTACCAATAGTATGCAAAAAACTATTGATGACACGAATTATCGTAGAACCAAACAAATCAATTACAACACGAAATACAATCAAGTTCCGCAGGCATTAAATAAAAAAATCGACAGCGCTTTTACCAAAAATCCATTGGTGGAATATGAATTAGGCCACACATTAAATGCTGCAGCTGAACCGGAAACAACTTATATGTCAAAACCGGAATTGGAGAAAATCATTCGGGAAAAACGCAAATCTATGGAAAAAGCGGCTAAAGATTTAGACTTTATGCAAGCAGCTAAATTGCGTGATGACATAAAAAGATTACAAGGTCAGCTCACTTAATTTTTAGTGCACAAAAAATATTCAACAACTGACAAATCTCTAATTTGTTAATCCATCATTTTTTTTATTTAAGCAGAACGATACAATTGTATGCCTCATAAGCTCTACTTTTTAATACAGTATGTCTAAATAAAAAATACAGCTTAATTTAAAATGCTGTTTTTCAATTAATTAAATTTATTGTGTTTCTTTTTTTGTATTAAAATACTTTTTAATTCTTGTGAAATTATTTAAATTTGAGGAGAATTATTTTTTCGACTCACCTTTTAAAATGACGTTAAATGAAAAACTTTTTTATTTTTTTCGTCTTATTGGTATTTATCTCATTTGCTTCAGCGCAATCCGCAACAGAGGATTTTAGGAGGAATGAAATAGAAAACACCTCAGATATCATAAAACCCAATCTTCTGTCGACACATCCGCTTGGAATGTATATTTCGAGAATAAACCATAATTTCAAAATTAAATCTCCAGAGAAATACTCGTTTTCGTTCGAAATTTCGAGTGGAAATGTTATGTTGCCTTATGTGAAATCATATGAATTAACAAATCCTGTCGATCAAAAAATTGCAGAAAGTTTCCCTTGGCACGATAGAGAATTTGTGTTTAATCTCAATGAAATTCCTGCTAAAATCAGAGAATTTAAGGCTGATGGAGTTATAAGATCGTATCGATTTACGTTCAGTTTACCTTTGTCTGTAAGTCATGAACTTAATTTTGGCCTGCGGATGCATTCGCTGGATAAAGGGAAATATCCATTTACATTTTTTACTTCTGATGAATCAATAGAATGGTTTCACAGCAATATTGCCGGTGGAGATGACCCGTTTTCCAGACGACATTACGGATTGAACAAAGCGGATATTTTTTATAGAGATGAAAATGGCAATAGCCTAACAATGAAGAATGGCGATTTTGGCATTCAGGGATTTGAAGTGAATTATTTCTATTATCCAAAATTAGCGATGAACAAAAAACATAAAATCTATTTGAATTTTGGAACGCATTTAGGAATTAATGTTTCCAAGTACAATCCGGTGGCAGACGTGGGAATTTCTTCTTCAGTGATAAAAAAAATAGTGGTTAGGGACAAAAATATTTTTACAGTTGGTTTAAGTGCCGGCGCTTTACGACAAAGAATTGTACAATTTGGCGACAGAGTAAATATAAGCAATCAAGAGGTTCTGTATAGTTTTGAAGGGTTGCTTGATTATAAAAGAAAACTCAAAAGCAATAATTATATTTCTTACGGTATCAATTACACTTTTCAAACTCCGTACAACAAGAAGAACGATTTTGACCATATAATTTTAACTGGCGAAAGAGTGAAAACGCATTGGCAACATGCTATGTCTCATCTCTATGAAAATTTGGAAGGTTGGAATTTTATCTTCACATATTCGGTGAAGCAATTTTCATATTTCATATATGCAAGAGAAGATATAAAAGTCGATAATGCACCGGATTTACAGACTGGTTTTGGTGTAAAAATGTCGTTCAAAAACTAATTGTGCTGCTCCTGAAAAACATTCAATAAAATTTCGGCATCAATTATGACGCTTGGTGATTCTTTCATCATCTTTAGAACGCGTTTAGTTGCCAATGGATTTAATCCCATATCAATTGCAATTTGCTTAATGGCAACCGCTTCTTTAAGATGTAAAACTCCGTCAGAATGCATCAATAAGGCCAAACGATAAAATTGTTGGACTCTTTGAAATTCAGATTTTATGGAGAGTATCGGCAGTTCCTGATGGAATAAATCATTAAAAACGGCACCTTCTATATTTAGTTCTTGAGCTACAATTGCCAAAAACTCATATTCCCTTTTATGCAACTGTCCGTCGACTGTGGAGAAGGCAATCATCTCTAAAAGTAAACTTCTTTTTTCTTCGAAAGTATTCATCAAATGATTATTTTTAGCTAAAATATTGTTTTTAGAATTAAAACACAAAAACCAACGGATGATTCGACAATTTATACTATTTCTATCTTTATTTTTTCTGATAATAGTTAATGGTAAAGCACAGCAAAGTACCGCTTCACAACAAGTTTCTACGTTTTCTATTGCCGCTCCCGAACTCCAGACAACCAAGAAAATCTGGGTCTATGTACCCATGAATTACGAAACTTCAAAAAAGAAATTCTCTGTGATTTATATGCATGATGCCCAAAATGTATTTGATGCAAAAACGGCATATTCCGGTGAATGGAATGTGGATGAAAAGTTAGACAGTCTAAAGGCGCAGGTAATTGTTGTAGCAATCGAACACGGCAATGACAAACGTTTAGAAGAGTTAACGCCTTTTAAAAATGAAAAATACGGTGGAGGCAAAGCGGATAATTATTTAGAATTTATCGTAAAAACATTAAAACCCCAAATTGATAAAACATACCGAACGAAACCCAACAAGAAAAATACCATTATTATGGGAAGTTCTCTTGGCGGATTAACGTCTTTTTATGCCCTTTTGAAATATCCGGAAACATTTGGAAAAGCGGGTGTTTTTTCACCTTCTTTCTGGATTAATCGAAAGGAAATTTTTGAATTAGCGGAAAGTACCAAAAAATTGAAATCGAAAATCTATTTTCTTTGCGGCGATAAAGAAGGCGATGACGATATGGTTCGCGATTTAAACAAAATGGAGCATTTGGTGAACACAAAAAGATGTTATTGTTTAAATTTGAATGAGAAAAAAATTATAAACGGTGGGCAGCACAATGAGAAACTTTGGCGGGACGGATTCGTTGAAGCGCTTTTGTGGCTGGGCTATTAGTACAAGAAATAAAGAATATTGACATTAAATTCAACCCGAAATAAACTGGATTATGGAACTTATTTTAAGAGCATACAACCTAAAATTGAAACATACATTTACCATTTCAAGAGAATCAATAGAGGAACAACCCTCATTGATTGTCGAGTTAAAAAGTGATGGTTTTTCTGGATTTGGAGAAGCAACTTCGAATCCGTATTACAAGACAACAGTTCCTGTGATGATGGAAGATTTAGAAAAAATTCGTTCTGTTATCGAAGCGACTTCAAACGAAACCCCAGAGGAGTTTTGGGCAAAAGTGCATCCGTATTTACAGGGAGATATGTTCGCTTTATGTGCTTTGGATATGGCTTACAATGATTTATATGCTCGTAAAAAAGGCAAAAAATTATATGAATTGTGGAACTATACTACAGAACGAAATCCGTTGACGGACTATACGATTGGTATCGCTTCTATCGAAAAAATGGTTTCGAAAATGCAGGAATTGCCTTGGCCCATTTATAAAATTAAATTAGGAACACCGGACGATATCGCCATTGTAACTGAACTTAGAAAACACACGGATGCTATTTTTAGAATTGATGCAAATTGTGGTTGGGGTGTTGAAGAAACAATAAAAAACGCGATTGAATTGAAAAAATTAGGAGTCGAATTTTTGGAACAACCTATGAAAGCCGACAATTGGGAAGCACATAAAGAAGTGTTTAAACATTCGGTTTTGCCTATCATTGCGGACGAAAGTTGTATCATTGAAGAAGATGTTGCTAAATGTCACAATCATTTTCACGGTGTAAATGTAAAATTGGTAAAATGTGGCGGACTAACTCCTGCAAGAAGAATGATTGCCGAAGCCAAAAAATTAGGACTGAAAACAATGGTAGGTTGTATGACGGAATCAACCGTGGGAATCTCAGCAATCGCTCATTTATTGCCTCAATTGGATTATGTTGATATGGATGGTGCTTTACTTTTAGATAAAGATATAGCGACAGGAATAACCATAAAATATGGAAAAATCAACTACTCGGATTTAAATGGTACGGGCGTAACTTTACTTTAATTTCAAATGAAAGTTAACCAATTTCCGGATCGAATTATTACTGTTGATGCTGAAGAGTATCTGTATTTTGGCGGAACATCTTATTTAGGATTGCCAGCAAATACAGTTTTTCAACAACTGCTCATCAAGAATATTATGCAATGGGGAACCGCTTACGGAAGTTCCAGAAGTGCTAATATTAAACTCAATGCATACGAAAATGGAGAAACATTTCTAGCTAATTATCTAAAGGCAGAAGCAGTTTTAACGGTTTCTTCGGGCATGTTGGCGGGAAAATTAGTGATGGATAAATTGGTTCAGCAAACCAATAGTTTTTTTCATTTTCCAAATGTGCATCCGGCAATTACAGCGCCCAATAGTTTGCCTTTTTTCATCGGAAACCAATTAAATCCGCGATTATTAGATTCGGTTATTGAAAAAATTACAATTTTAACGGACAGCGTTCCCTCTTTTCAAATCCAGCCGATTGAATTATCCGTTTTGGAATTAATTAATTCCAATAAAGAAATTACGTTGGTTATTGACGAGTCGCATTCACTCGGAATTCTTGGAATAAACGGTTGCGGATTGTTTTCAAGCATTCAACTTCCAAACATCAAGAGAAAAATTATGGTGGCTTCTTTAGGAAAAGCTTTTGGTTTGACGGGCGGTGTAATTGCAAGTGATTCGGAGTTTATTACTCAAATGGTCGAAGTAGATACCGTTGTTTCCAGTGCAGGAATGAATGCTGCTTTTGTACAAACTATGGCTGATGCAGCGCCTATTTACAGCATTCAACATCAAAAGTTAAAAGCCAATTTAGCCTATATTAAAGCGCATTTAATCACAAGTGAAACAGTAGTTTTCAATCCAGATTATCCTGTGATTTATCCTGAAATAGAAGGAATCAATGAAATTTTTAAGGCCAATAACATCATTGTTACCTATTTTAAATATCCAACAGATTCCAAAGTTTTAAATCGTATTGTGATTACGGCAAATCATCAGAATGAAGATTTAGACAAAATAATAGCCCTTTTGAACCAAAACCAATTCTAAATCTAAAATGACGGCCCAATTGCTTTTTAAATGTACCTTTGTAAAAAATTAAAACATGACAAATAACGATATCCTGAAAAAACTTCGCGTTGCTTTAATGCTGCGTGACGATCAAATAGTTGAAATATTAGAATTGGTTGATTTTAGAATTTCAAAATCAGAATTAGGTGCTTTTTTCCGTGCCGAAGACCATGAAAATTACATGGAATGTGGCGATCAGGTATTGCGTAATTTCTTAAACGGATTAGTGATTCACTTGCGCGGAACGAAAGAAAATCCAAAAAATCCAAATGATGTTTTGGCGAAACACAAAGCAGAAATTCCCGTAAAAGAAGGATTTGCAGGAAGAGCGGAGTTCAAAGCATCACCAAAAGACGAAGAAAAAGCAAGAGGAGATCAAAAGCCATCAAAATCAAATTCTGCTGCTAAAAAACCGTTCAAAAAAGCAGCTGGTAAATCAACTCCAAAAATTCAAGTGGTGGAGAAAGTGAGATACAGCAACGGGAATAAGAAAAAATCTTAAGTTTTGAAAACCGCTTTGATTATTGGCAGTACAGGACTTATTGGTGCTCAATTGTTGCAACTTCTTCTGGGAAGTCAAGAGTACGACAAAGTGATCACTTTCGTTAAAAGAGACGCCGGAATTAAACACCCGAAATTAATACAATACATCATTGATTTTGATAAACCGGAAACCTATCAAGATTTTGTAAAAGGAGACGATTTCTTTTGCACCATTGGGACAACCATAAAAAAAGCAGGAAGTAAACCGGCCTTTAAAAAAGTTGATTTTGAATATCCAAAACAATTTGCAACGATAGCTTTGCACCATAAAGTCAAACAATTTCTGATTGTTTCTTCCCTTGGCGCAGATGCCAATGCGGCTAACTTTTATTTAAAAACAAAAGGAGAAATTGAAGCATTTCTAAAACAATGTACGTTCGAAAGCGTGACTGTACTGCAACCGTCACTGCTTTTAGGAAATCGGACAGAATTTAGATTAGGAGAAAAAATAGGTGCTTTTTTCATGAAAATGACTTCTTTTTTATTTGTTGGAAGCTTGAAAAAATACAAACCAATTGAAAGTGAAACGGTCGCCAAAGCTCTTTTTACAATTGCACAAAACAACCGCAAAGGTTTCCAAATAAACGAATCTGATGCTATTCAGAAAATTGGAAATAACTAGAAAATCATACGCATAATTTTGTTTGAGGGTAACTTTTTACGCCCTCAAACTAGTGTGATTCAATTCTTAAAATCATAATAAAAAATTACTCTTTAAAGTTGTTTTTGATTGCTGGGGCCTTGAGAATACAAAAGTAATTTTCTTTTAAAATGAAATGGATTTGCTTTTATTTAATTGATTTAGTAAGTGTGTTAAGTTAGGTTTTTTGGATGCAGGCTAACGGTGTCATTCTTTACAAACTTTTTAGGTCTAATTTTTGAAATAATCAAATCAACGATTCTCTCAATAACCATTTTAAAATTAATTTCGTAATTTTGCACTTCAATAAAAATTAAACAATAATGGAAAACGGAATATACGCTAAATTCAATACGGCAAAAGGATCGATTTTAGTAAAATTAGAACATGAGTTAACGCCCGGAACGGTTGGGAACTTTGTGGCATTAGCCGAAGGAAACCTTGAGAATAAAGTAAAACCACAAGGAACTAAATTTTATGATGGATTAAAATTTCACCGTGTAATTCCTGATTTCATGATTCAAGGAGGATGTCCTCTAGGAACTGGAACTGGTGATCCTGGATATAAATTTGATGATGAATTTCACCCAAGTTTAAAACATGATAAACCAGGTATTTTGGCTATGGCTAATTCAGGACCTGGATCAAATGGTTCTCAATTTTATATTACACACGTTCCAACTTCTTGGTTAGATAATAAACATACTGTTTTTGGACATGTTGTAGAAGGTCAGGATGTTGTTGATGCTGTTGCTCAAGGGGATGTTTTAGAGACTTTAGAAATTGTTAGAGTTGGAGAAGAAGCTCAAAAATGGAATGCTGTTGAAGCTTTCAGAACTTTTGAAGGTTCTCGTGCTAAACGTGAAATAGCGGAACGCGAAGCAGCCGAAGCAGCAATGGAAAAATTAGCTGCTGGTTTTCAAAAAACAGAAAGCGGTTTGCGTTACCAATTCATCCAAAGAGGTGAAGGTAAAAAAGCAGCCAGCGGAAAAACGGTTTCAGTTCATTATGAAGGTTCATTAGAGAACGGAAAAGTTTTTGATTCTTCTTACCCAAGAAAAAAACCAATCGAATTTAGATTAGGTCAAGGTCAGGTAATCGAAGGTTGGGACGAAGGAATTGCCTTGTTGCAAGTTGGTGACAAAGCCCGTTTCGTGATTCCATCACATTTAGGATACGGTTCTCGTGGAGCTGGAGGAGTAATTCCACCAAATGCTACTTTGATTTTTGACGTAGAATTAATGGACGTGAAATAGTATTTCATTTTTAGCAATCGGTTTTTAGATTGCAAAAACGAATTAAAAATAGAAATCCCAAAACGAGAGTTTTGGGATTTTTTTATAATAAGCAGTTTCAAAAGTCAACAAGCACAACTGTTTGGAATTTTAATTCTAAAAAACAGAAGCTATTTCCATTTGATAGAGCAACCCAAACTGGGCTTCTGGTTCGGATTGATGCTTCGATTGTAAACCACGCCGTCAATCGCACCTCGCAAATCATTTCCGCTCAACGGAATTCCGTTTCCGGGGCGGCTATCGTCAAGTTGTCCGCGATAAACCAGTTTGTCTTGGTTGTCAAACAGAAAAAAATCAGGCGTACATGCTGCATTATAAACTTTGGCAACTTTTTGTGTTTCATCATATAAATAAGGAAACTCCATTTTGTTTTCAAAAGCGAATTCCGTCATCAGCTCTGGAGCATCTTGCGGATATTTTTTTACATCATTACTGGAAATGGCTATAATGCCAATTCCTTGCACGCGATAATCATTGGCAATCATTACAATTTCTTCTATTACATGAAGGACAAACGGACAGTGATTGCATATAAATACTACTAAAGTTCCTTTTTCTCCTTTTAAATCTGAAAAAGAAAACCATGCATCAGAATTGGTGTCTTTCAAATAAAATTCGGGAGCAGAGGTTCCAAGCGGAATCATATTGGAGGGAGTTCGTGCCATTTTGATAGTTGTATTGGGAGTCTTTCGACTTGTTTTAAGTTTACTTTTTAAAGTTATGAAAAAGGATTGTTTTTTAAGGAGGAAATCCTAAATTAGTCTTTGAAATAATTCGCAACTTCAATAGTAAACAAAATTATGGAACTTACTTGGCCGGAATTTGAAAAAGTAGAAATGAGAGTAGGGACCATTCTCGAAGTCAATGATTTTCCCGAAGCCCGAAAACCTGCCTATCAACTCATCATTGATTTTGGTACTGAAATCGGAATCAGAAAATCATCTGCACAAATCACCATGCGCTATCAAAAAGAAGATTTGGTCAACCGACAAATTGTAGCTGTAGTTAATTTTCCCAAAAAACAAATCGGAAAATTCTGGAGTGAATGTCTTGTTCTTGGCGCTGTGGGAGAAGCCGGAGATGTTGTTTTGCTTTCGCCGGATTTTAAAATAGAAAATGGATTGCGGATAGGTTAAGTTTAGCGGTTAATCATGTCTATTAATTGTTGTAAAATCAATTGACCTTCTTCCCAATATTCTAAATTCGATTCGGAATTGATATGCCCTTTTTGACCAATATTGACAAAATCACTACCCCATTTTTGAGCCAGATATTCAGCTCTTTCTAATGAAATGTAAGGGTCGTTTTCGCTGCTTATTACTATCGAAGGAAAATTTAATGGAATTGTTGGTATCGGTGCAAAATTCCAAATTACTTCTGGGGCATGTTCCGGTGAATCAACATCTGCAGGAGCAACAAATAATGCTCCAATGATATTTGAATTGGTGTGAGCAGACATCCAATGCAAAACCATCGAAACCGCTAAACTGTGGGCTACTAAAATGGTTGGACCATCTAGTTTCAGAATAGCTTCGTTGAGTTTCTCCAGCCATTCTTCTCGTTTGGGCTGGTCCCAATTGTCTTGAACAAGTTTAATGGAGTTTTCAAATTTTCTTAACCAATAACTCTGCCAATGGTTTTCACCCGAATCTCCAAGTCCGGGAAGTATTAATAATTTGGGTTTCATCTGTATGAATTTGTCAATTCGATAGCTTTAATAGAATGTAAATATAGCGGATTTTGAATTTCTGTAAAATACTTTGCTTTAATAAAATTAAACTTTTTACAGGTATAATTTCAATCGACCATTGGCCTCAAAAGGAGTTGAAACCTATTTTTCTATTGGAAGATGTTCGAGTTGTCCCCATTCTGTCCAAGAACCATCATACACTGATTTTGGATTTTTGCAAATCAATTCATAGGCAATAAAATCAATACAGGCGGTAACTCCGGAGCCACAGGTGAATAGTAATGGTTTCTCGCTTATAGGCAAGATTTCAATTAATTCGGCTTTGGATAAAAATTTCCCATCTCGGATTAGTTTGGTGTAAGGGATATTTATGGAGCCGGGAATATGTCCGCTTCTTAATCCTGCTCTAGGTTCATCACCAATTCCTTTGAATCTGTTTTCTGCACGAGCATCAATCAGTACGGCTTCTTTGGTTGCTATATTTTCGACTATTTGTTCTTTGGTTTTAACTAATTCAGGGACGAATTTTGCTTCAAAATCTCCAGTTTCATAGTTTTGATTCGTTGGTATTTCTTCTGTTGCATATCCTTCTGCTATCCATGCAGGAAATCCTCCATCTAAAACAAAAACGTTTTTATGCCCCATTATTTTAAACAACCACCATGCTCTGGGGCTGGAGTAAATGCCTAATTTATCATAAATAACAATTGTACTGTTCTTGTTAATTCCCAATTTTTTTGCCTCTGTTTCAAATTGTTCAGCGCTAGGAAGTGTGTTGGGCAACGGATTATTATTATCGCTAAACGTGTTTTTTATATCGAAAAGACGAGCCCCTTTAATTTGATAGTTTTCAAAATCGGATTTTAAATTTGACTGATTGTCTTTTAAAACGGCTTCAAGTAATATTAATTCCGGGTTTTCGAAATTAGCATGAAGCCATGCTGTACTTACGATTGGTTCTGTCATTAAATAGTTTGTATTTGAAAATTAATTCTTTGTCTCTTTAACAATTCTGCGCACTTCATTCAACAATAAAGGGAAAGCTGGTGCTGTCATATTATGTCCAAAACCGTCTAATTCATATAATTTGGTGTCTTTATGTCCTGCAATTTTCATCATGCGCATCAAATAGGCGTTTTCTTCATAACGTCCCAGCATTTCTAATTCCCGATCACCGGTTATCAATAGTAAAGGCGGAGCATCTGCGCGAACATGAAAAAGCGGTGCATATTCATCTATTGTAGGTTGCGTATCAGGAATGCCTTTTTCTTTTCGAACTAAAAAGTGAGTGATGGCCTGACCGCTAAAAGGAATTAATCCGGCTATTTTATTAGCATCAATACCTTCGGCGCTTAACCATTTTTTATCTAAGCCAATCATGCTGGCCAAATAGCCACCTGCAGAATGCCCTGAAACGAAAATTAATGAAGCGTTCCCCTGAAAGTTTTCAATGTTCTTGAAAGTCCAAGCTACGGCAGCAGCGGCATCTTCAATATATTTGGGTGCGATGACTTTTGGACCTAAACGATAATTTACCGAAATAACTGCAATTCCCTGATTTTTGAGCGCTTCGGGAAGTTCTTTTTCTCCAGCGGTTAATCCGCCACCATGAAACCAAACAACGGTTGCAAAACCGGGACTGTTTTTGGGGTAATAAATGTCTAAAACACAACGCTCTTTTATATAAGCATCCGTTTTATTTACGGCATCGGCATAATACGGAATGTTTAATTTTGAAGTGTATTCTACTTTTTGAGCGGAAGCCAATATTCCGAAACAAACTAAGAAAAGAGAAAGAAAAAGTTTTTTTATTTTGAAATATTTCATTTGTATTTAATCTTTTAAACTATAAATAATTTTTTGAAAATCAGCTTTGAATTTTTCTTTGTTTGCAGCGCTGGACCAGGATAATACTTTGTAATACGCTTCTTTGGTTTCTACAATTCCAACTGAATAATAAATATCAATTTCAGCTTCTTTATCAAAATAGGTTACATCCGATTCAACAAAATTAGTATTCCCAATCTGTTTGTAAATGGGTTTTGAAACGGCTCTTTTGTCTTGGTCAATAACAAAATCCTTGATAAAGTCTTCGTAGAATTCCGAAATTGAAGTGTAGTTGAATTCCGCCATGGCTAGTTCCTCTTTGTTGTCTTCAATGATAAAACCATAAACATCTTTCACGGCACTTTTATATTGTATTGCTGCGGCACTGTTTAATTCGACTGTTTTACTCATATAATCGGGTAAACTAACGTAAAAAACATGTCCGGCTTTATGTTCTTTAAGTGGAGTTTGTGCTACTGCTGAATTTGTAATTACAGCTAAAATTGTGCTCAAAAGCGCTATTGTTTTCTTCATATTTATAAGGGCAAAAAAAGTTAATATAATTTTTTAAATATACGAAAAAAGTCCAAAAACCAGTTGGCTTTCGGACTTTTAAATTGTTGAAAAACTAATTTACAGTTTAAATATCATCAAATTCGATATCTGTAAAACTAGAGGTTTGTGGTATAATTTCTTCATCAGATTTCTCTGTTGCATATTCTTTTTTGAAATCTTTTTGGTGTCTTTCAGAGATTACTTCTTCGCCTTTGTGGTTCAAAACGTAAGAAGTCATTTCTCCAAGAATTTCTGCAAAAGCAGCAAAATCTTCTTTGTATAAATAAATTTTGTGTTTCTTGAAATGGAACGATCCGTCTTCTTCAGTAAATTTTTTACTTTCGGTAATCGTAATATAGTAATCGTCAGCTTTGGTAGCTCTCACATCAAAGAAATAGGTTCTTCTTCCAGCTCGTAAAACTTTAGAAAATATCTCTTCTTTTTCTAACATATCATTTTCTCTCATAATCCTTTCTGTCAATTTTTTTGTTTAATAGCAATCAAAAATCATAAAAATATATGGATTAAACAACAATTATAGCAATTCTTTTTCCGAAAGTTGCTTCAAATATAATGACGCATAGTAGCCTTCTTCATTTATCAATTGATTATGAGAACCTTGTTGAATAATTCTTCCGTTTTCGATAATAAGGATTCGATCTGCATTTTTTGCAGATGAAATTCGGTGACTGACAATGATAGTAGTTTTATTTTTGCAAATTTCATTCAGATTATTCAAAATCGCTTCTTCAGTTTCTGTATCAACTGCCGATAAACAATCGTCAAAAAGTAAAATCTCAGGATCTTTTATTATGGCTCTGGCAATAGAAACGCGTTGTTTTTGACCACCCGAAAGTGTAATACCTCTTTCTCCTAAAATTGTTTCGTATTTTTTGTTGAATCCAATAATGTTATCGTGAACTACGGCGCTTTTTGCTGCAGCTTCCACTTCAGCATTAGTGGCATTTTCTTTTCCGAATTTGATGTTGTTTTTAATGCTGTCCGAGAACAAGAAAGCATCTTGAGGCACAATACCAATACTGTTTCGCAAATCATACACGTTTAAATCCTTTATCAGTGTGCCGTCAACAGTAATCTGTCCTTCTGAAACATCATAAAGTCTTGAAATCAAAGACAAAATCGTTGATTTTCCGGAGCCTGTTTTTCCTAAAATAGCTAATGTTTCTCCTTTTTTTACCGTAAAGGAAATATCTTGAAGTGCTTTTATATTTGTATCTTCATAAGTATAACTAACATTTTTGAAAGCAATTGCACCTTCAATAACTGAATGTTCCGTATTTTTATTTACGATTTCGGGTTCTATTTTCAGAAATTCGTTGAGACGTTTTTGTGAAGCTTCGGCCTCTTGTACCATCGAAGAAACCCAGCCCAAAGAAGCTACCGGCCAAGTCAACATGTTTACATATAAGATAAATTCGGCAATAGTTCCTATGCTTTTGATGGTTCCGTCCATATACATCAATCCACCAAAATAAATAACTATTAAGTTGCTGATTCCGATTAATGCAAGCATTAAGGGGCCAAATAAGGATTGTACTTTGGCTAAATTCAAGCTTTTGCTTTTGCTTTCATTGGCTAAATCAATCATGTTATTTTGATGTTGATTTTCTAATGAGTATGCTTTTATTACTCGAATACCAGAAAATATTTCTTGTGAAAAGCTGGATACTTTTGATAAATATTGTTGAAAAACGGTGCTTCGAATATTGATTTCAGAACTCAGTTTGAAAATGGCATAAGATAAAATCGGCAATGGCAGAATCGTGTAAAAAGTAAGTCGTGGCGACACATTATACATGTAACCAATCACTATGGCAAACCGAATAAATGTATTGATGGTGTACATTACTGCCGGTCCCACATACATTCTTACTTTGGATACATCCTCACTGATACGGTTCATTAAATCACCGGTTCTGTTTTGTTTATAGAAATTCTGAGACAGATTTTCATATTGACGAAACACTTCGTTTTTTAAATCAAATTCAATGTGACGCGACATTACAATTAAGGTTTGACGCATCAAAAAGGTCAAAAATCCGGCAACAATAGTTGTTCCTACTATCAGTAAAATATTCTCAATCAGTTCGTTTTTAAAAAAAGAGAGTACAATTTCGGATGATTTTTCTTTGCTCGAAAGTTTGTCAAATCGTTCGATTGCGCCCAAGGATTCGCTGATTAATTTGGGTGTAAACAAAGAAAAAATTTGTGCAATGATGGTAGTAACAATTCCCAGTAAAAAACTGTATTTGTATTTGATAAAGTATTTGTCTAAATAACGTAATTCTTTCATTTTTTTATGATATTCGGTATAGAAATAATCCTTTTTATAAGATTATTGTTGTTTTTTAATAGATTAACAATTCTTTGAAATACTTCTAAATATTGTTAAATACTTAATTTTGTTTTAAAATATAACGATATTCGTATTTTTTGTTTATTTTTGGTTTGTCTTTTTGACAAATTCATAATTTATCACTAAAAATAAGAATACTATGAATGCAGCTTTCACGACAGGAAAAGAACTTCAAAAAATGGATCCCGTTTTTGGTCAGTTATCATTTGACGATCACGAACAAATTGTATTTTGCAACGACAAAGATACAGGTTTAAAAGCAATTATTGGTATTCATAATTCGGTTATGGGACCTGCTTTGGGCGGAACCAGAATGTATAATTATGCGAATGAATGGGAAGCGCTAAATGATGTTTTGCGACTTTCTAGAGGAATGACATACAAAGCTGCCATCACCGGATTGAATATTGGTGGAGGAAAAGCGGTTATTATTGGTGATGCCAAAACGCAGAAAACACCTGAATTGATGCGTAAATTTGGAGAATTTGTTCATTCGTTAAGCGGAAGATACATCACTGCCGAAGATGTGGGAATGGAAACCAAAGACATGGATATTGTTCGTGATGTCACTCCGTATGTAACCGGAATTTCTGAAGAAAGAGGCGGCTCCGGAAATCCTTCGCCTGTTACCGCTTATGGCGTATACATGGGAATGAAGGCTGCGGCTAAACACCAGTTTGGTTCGGATGTTCTTGCCGGTAAAAAAGTAATGGTTCAAGGAATTGGTCATGTAGGAGAAACGTTGGTTGATTATTTAACGAAAGAAGGGGCAATTGTAACCATCACAGATATTAATGAAGAGCGATTGTATGAAGTAGGAGCCAAGTACCATGCAAAAATATTTACCGGTGAGGATTTGTACAGTGCCGATGTTGATATTTACGCACCTTGCGCTATGGGAGCAACTATAAATGATGCAACGGTACATAAAATCAAAGCAAAAGTAATTGCGGGAGCAGCGAATAATCAATTGGCAAATGAAAATATTCATGGTGCAATTTTGCAGGAAAGAGGCATACTTTACGCACCGGATTTTTTGATAAATGCAGGTGGAATTATCAATGTTTATGCGGAATTAGCTCATTATGACAAAGCCGAAATCATGCGCAGAACCGAGAATATTTACAATACGACTTTAGAAATCATTGATTTTGCAGTAGCCAATGGGATAACAACGCATCAGGCAGCATTGACGATTGCTCAAAATCGCATTGACCTTAGAAAAATAGAGAATAAAAAGAAATAATACGCTTGTAGTATTTAGATTTGAGGTTGCCCGCTGCAGTTGTTGGTATTTATTTATCAGAACAGTAGCCCGCAACCTCTTATTAATTTAAAATTAAAAGTATTTAAAGTTTTATTTTAAAGGATGAAATCCTTATTTTTGCAAACTAATTTTTAAAAGTTCTTACAAGGTGGTAAATAGAAGACACATACGCGTCAAAGTCATGCAGTCCATTTATGCAATGCATCAAAGCGGTTCAGACAATATGGAAAAAGAAGAAAAATTTCTTTTTTACAGTATTGATAATATTCTGGATTTATACCTTATCATGGTTTCTTCCCTGATTGAAATTTGCAAAAAGGAAACCATTTTCCTTCATTTATCAAGTCAAAAACACCTTGCAACTCCTCAAGAGCGCAAACCCAACGAAAAGTTTATTAAAAACAGTATTTTCCAGATTCTTGCCGAAAATAATTCGTTAAACATTGCTTTAGAAACCCGTAAAATAGACAATTGGACTTTAAACGATGATTACATTATTCTGTTACTGAATGCCGTAAAAGAGAGTAAAGTCTACGCGGATTATATGAGTAATTCGGTGAATCAATTTGAAGAAGACAGACAGTTTATTGTAGATCTTTTTACAGAAGTAGTCGTTCCTAACGAAAAATTATACGAGTATTTAGAAGACAACAAATTGACTTGGATAGATGATATTCCGGTTGTGAATACACATATTATCAAGCAATTGAAAGCTATTAAATCCGGAGAAAATGATAATTTCAGAGTGCCAAAGTTGTACAAAGACAATGAGGACAAAGACTTTGTGAAAGATTTGTTTAGAAAAACAGTTTTGAACGAACGGGAATTAGCCAAAGAATACGATGATAAAACACCCAATTGGGACAGTGAAAGAATAGCAGAAATAGATACTATCATTTTGAAAATGGCTATTTGCGAATTCTTGAAATTCCCTTCAATTCCGGTAAAAGTTACTTTAAACGAATATTTAGAAGTAGCCAAAGAATATTCTACACCAAAAAGTAGTATTTTTATAAACGGAATTTTAGACAATTTAGTAAAAGAACTGGAGGCCAACAAAAAAATGATTAAAGCGGGTCGCGGTTTGATGTAATAATTAATAAACAAAAACAATAAGAATTTAAATTATGGAACAATTAACTCAATTTGCACCGTTTTTATTAATGTTTGTGGTAATCTATTTCTTCATGATTAGACCACAACAAAAAAGAGCAAAATCTGAAAAAGAATTTGAAAGCAGCTTAAAAGTAGGAGATAAAATCATAACCAAAAGTGGTCTTCATGCTAAAGTTGCCGAACTAGCTGAAACAACAGTTGTTGTTGAAACAATGTCAGGAAAATTAAAAATGGAGCGTTCTGCTATTTCTATGGAAATGAGTGCAGCTTTGGCTAAAAAATAATAACGGTTTTACAACCGATAAAAAATGCCCTGAGTTTTTCAGGGCATTTTTTTGTTATAGGGTAATATTCGTTTTTATTTCGAATGAGGAATCGCAGTCAATTGTGCAATTTTTACAATGACTTCAACTGCTTTTTGAATGCTTTCTACAGGAACATATTCATATTTTCCATGAAAATTATGACCGCCGGCAAATATATTAGGACACGGCAATCCTTTGTAGGACAATTGCGAACCGTCTGTTCCGCCACGAATGGGTTTGATTAAAGGTTTAATTCCCAGTTCTTTCATTGCCTTTTCGGCAATATCTACAATATGTTTTACCGGTAAAACCATTTCTTTCATATTGTAATATTGATCTTTTATTTCGGCTGTTGCGATGTCTCCACCAAATTGTTTCGCAAATTTCTTATTGATTTTTCGGGTGATTTTTTCAATTAATTCTTTGCGTTTTTCAAATTCCCTTTTGCTGTGATCTCTGATTATCAGTTCCAAAACCGTTTCTTCGATACTTCCTGTCAGATGATGAACATGAAAAAATCCTTCATACCCTCTCGTTTCTTCAGGAGTTTCACCTTTTGGTAACGCATTGATGAAATCGTTAGCAATTAGCATGGAATTGATCATTTTTCCTTTGGCGTAGCCAGGATGCACACTTTTTCCTTTGAACGTAATTTTGGCTCCAGCCGCATTAAAATTTTCATATTCTAATTCACCTACTTGACTGCCGTCCATGGTATAAGCCCAATCAGCACCAAATTTTTCTACATCAAAATGATGGGCGCCACGACCAATTTCTTCATCAGGAGTAAACCCGATTCTGATTTTTCCGTGTTTAATATCGGGATTATTAATCAGGAATTCCATTGCGGTTACAATTTCGGTGATTCCGGCTTTATCATCTGCACCAAGTAAGGTTGTTCCGTCGGTTGTAATCAAGGTTTGTCCTTTATATTGCAACAAATCTTTAAAGTAGGAAGGCGATAAAATGATATTTTGTGCTGCATTCAAAACGATGTCTTTACCATCATAATTTGGAATAATCTGTGGTTTTACATTAGCTCCGCTAAAATCAGGCGAAGTGTCAAAATGCGAAATAAAACCAATGGTAGGAACTTCATGAGCCACATTGCTGGGTAAAGTTGCCATAATATAGGCTTTGTCATCAATGGTCACATCCTGCATTCCTATGGATTTTAACTCTTCAACCAGTACGTTGGCCAGATTCCATTGTTTTGCTGTACTTGGAGTAGTTTCAGAATTCGAATCGGATTCCGTATCAATAGTTACATAACTGATGAATCGGTCTATAATATGTTGCATTTTTTTATTTTTAAACAAAGATAAACAATTTTTGAGGTTGCTTGATGCGTTGCTTTGGGTATTAAAAAAAAACTACCCAACTCGAAAGCTTGGGTAGTTTATTGTAATTATAAGTGATTTATTTATTGATTGTTATGCTTTTTCTTTTTCAAATCGGGCAATTACTTCTTGGTAATAGTCAAAAGTAATTTTGGCAATGGATTCCCAACTGAATTGTTTCAATACGCGAATACGGCCTTCTTTTCCCATTTGGGTAGCCAAAGCTTCGTCTTCTAAAAGTACATTTATTTTGGCAGCGAAATTTTTCTGGAAAGATTCAGGATCGGCTGGATTGAAATCGGTTCTTGAAACACTTTGTAGCGGAATTAAATAACCGGTGCTGCCTTCAACAATAATTTCTGGAATTCCGCCTACTAAACTTCCCACAACAGGCGTTTCGCAAGCCATTGCTTCTAAATTAATAATACCAAACGGCTCATACAATGACGGACATGCAAAGACGCGGGCATGACTGTACAATATTTTTATTTTTTCGCGCGGAAGCATTTCCGAAATCAAGATAACTCCGTCACGTTGCGCTTTTAATTCGGTGATTAAGGCTTCGGTTTCGGCTGCAATTTCCGGGGTATCCGGTGCGCCGGCACAAAGTACGATTTGGCAGTTGGTATTAAAATATTTGGCGGCAGCTATAAGTTGGGAAATCCCTTTTTGACGAGTAATGCGACCCACAAAAAGAACAAACGGAATATCAGGATTGATACCATATTCAGTTAATAATGCCGTGTCAAAAGTAGGTTTGTAAAACTCAGGATCGATTCCGTTATGAATTACGGTCACTTTTTCAGGCGCAACGTCATAAGCTTCAATTACATCTCGTTTCATTTGTTCGCTCACGGCGATTACACCGTCAGCCGATTTGTAGGCTTTGTCTTCAATCCAGCGGGAAAGAAAATAACCATTTCCTAATTGCTCCACTTTCCAAGGGCGATGTGTTTCTAAACTGTGTGTGGTAAGAATAAGCGGAACCTGTAACAATTCTCTGCTGAAAACTCCGGCTAAATGCGTGTACCAAGTATGGCAATGTATGATGTCAGCCTGCGGAGTGGCTTGTGCCATTTCTACATTTCGACTCATATTATGAAACATTTTGATGTGAGTATTTTCTTGGTCTTCCATAGTGTTGAGACAGGAATTGATGCCTTTTACATGCATTGTAGCGGTATCTTCATTTTGGTCTCCAAAGCAGCGTACTTCAACGTCTCCTAATTTGGATAATTCCTGACTAAGGAAATCAATGTGTACACCGGCACCTCCGTAAATATTTGGAGGGAATTCATTGGAAAAAAGAGCTATTTTCATCTTAGGAATGTGTTTTTAGTAACGGGTTATTTTTTATAGATTTTGGTTGAAAAAATCCTGCTATAATTGGACTTTTTGTAGCAACAGAATTAAAATTAAAAATTGATTTCGATAAATTTAATAAATAAAAATTTCAGGTACAAATAATCTTAATAAACTAAAAAGATAAAAATGCGGTTAAATGCTTTTAACTAAAAATTAATAATCGTTTGAGTTCTGTACATTTTAAAATGATGTAATTTTAAAGATTATGAAAAATACCATCAGAAAAGGATTTTATTTCAAGCAATACGAAGCACCGTTTCAGTCTCCGTTTGATAAACTCTTTGTTATTTTCAAAGAGCTGATAACGCATACTTCGGGAGATTTTGACGAAGCTATAGACTGGTTGCGGGAATTAGATAAGGAATATAAACTAACCGATTCCGCTTATACCATCGATGATTTTGTTGAAGATTTAAAGAAAAAAGGCTACATCCGAGAAGAACTCAAAGTCGATGGAACTTCAGGAATTGGAATTACTGCCAAAACGGAACGCGCGATACGCCAACACGCATTATCCAACAT
>ERZ1034365.508-NODE-508-length-21540-cov-3.277268_pt1 | contig 21540 bp, 20 predicted proteins | sample MGYA00520615_ERZ1034365 | MGnify/ENA primary metagenome ERZ1034365 (study PRJEB33736, sample SAMEA104284505) | Azolla filiculoides | biome: Urban; feature: Water surface; material: Ditch water | place: Netherlands | collected 2015-10-28 | depth 0-0.1 m ... | reverse complement strand
GTTCAACTTACAGGACTTGAAGATGAACTCGCAGTCTTGAATGGAAATCACGTTCTGGATGACACCTCTGATGTCCCCGGTGACTGTAGTCCAGATTTCTTCATTTCAAACTTCTGTGGGATTGCCGAGAACTACGCATGGTTTAGCGTGCCAATAACGGCCGACTACGGTCTGGACTTGAGTGCACCAACTATTTCCCCGGTTGAATCTCTATTTGGATTTAATGCTCCCAGTGAGGAATCTAGAATTGCGACTGCACGATATTCAACAGCTCTTGGCGTTTTTGACTCAACAGTGTATTCGGCCTCGATTGCTGGAGAATATGAGGTTGGCGGAGCTATAGGAGCAATTCAGGGAGCCTCCTGGATTCAAAACACTAAAGTACTTGAATCACAGATACTAATTGGGGGTAAACCTGGATCTGCTAACCAAGACTGCAGCCAAAATCCGGTCTGGTGCGAACGTTTTGGAGGTGTAATCGGAGCTGCTTATGGTGATTACGCAGTTCCGCTCATGCCACCAAACTTGGGCATGCCTTTACCAAGGCTGCTAGGCGAAGGCTTGGCTTTCGAGGGGGAATTCAAGGAGCGCAGATCTGAACTAATTCCCCAGGAAACCCGCTCTGAGATTTGGCACGTGGGCGGAATCGTAGGCTATGCCGAATTCTCTAAATTCGATGATTTGGACAATTTAGCTATTGCTTCGCTAAGTCAGCATCTCTCGACACCGGAATTTGGCTTGAAAAATGTTGGTGGCGTCATGGGCTCTGGGCGTTGTGTTTCAGTAAGTAACGCCCAAACCAATTTTTCACTACAAGCTTCTGAATCCCCATCAATGTTTAAGCATATTGGCGGAATCGTGGGCTCCCTTGAGAGCAATGGCTGGTTCGATATTGATGATGTGAACATCGCGGAGGATTCTTGGCTCACTTGCAGGGCTTTAGATACAGGGCTAAGAAATGTGATCGCCCAGAACCTAGGTGCCACCATAAAGGTTCCGGCGCGAGCGGAATTCGTTGGGCAAATTGCTGGAATAGTCATCGGCCCAGAAGTGGATCTAACGGCGCATCGCTTGGAAACTGGACATAGTTACGATTTCATAAGCCCTGATATCAATGCAAACTACGGTTATTCGGCTATAAGGTTCAATGACCTTGCAAATCGTGGTGAGACCCTCAAGGGAACTTCACAAGCACCCCTAATTGGCAGACCCATGGCCTGCAAATTGATATTCATAGACGTGGACGGCCACGGCATCTCTGCAGACTACACGCCTTACCCATACTGCGTGGAAGACCAAGGCACGGTAGAAAACCTAAACACAGACGGCACAGGCACCATAACCACCTTCCCAGAGAGTGACAGTTTGAATTGGCGTTCTTCAACAATCCCTGGGGTCGGATACGCACTGCTAAATATCGAGAGCGCACTGGGTTTTCATGATTTGCAAATTTCGGCCGCATCTGGAACACCGCTAAACATACCCATCGTTATTGACCGCGCGGTGCACCTTAGAGAATCCGGGGGCATTCCCTCGTACTCGGTTTCGATGATGGATGGTATACCTGGCGTGTCCATCTCACCCAGTACCGGAGCCCTTGTGGGCACACCAACGGAAACAGGCACCTACGAATTTGCAGTGTTAGAAAAACTTGGAAATAGATACACGCTATCGGCCAAACACGTGTTGACAGTTTCCGCCCCAAGTAACCAGGGTGGCTCAAGTAACCAGGGCGGCTCAAGCTCTGGCGGCACTCAATCACCAGCAGTGGATACTAACCCTCCGGCCGCCGTCAAACCACTCACCAAACTATGGTCAGCAACCTACAACTTCACCACACTAAACAAAGCGATAAAAGACAAAGTTGCAAAAGCCGTAAAAGGCCAAAAAACTAAAATGCCAAAACAGATTGAATGCAGAGTTGAAGGCTCAACGCTGAAGGCCGCCCAAGTCGCTGCTGCAGCCATTTGTAAGGTTGCCAGCGCGGCTGCCGGCACGAAGATGGTCGTGAAGCCAACGGCAGTGGTCAACAAGAAGCTTGGGCGCCGGTTCAGCGCCTCAGTAAAGCTCTCAGGCTAGACACGGTCGAGGGTCCAGATGTCTGGGCCCTCGGTTGCCCTGAAGACCGCTTAGGGCTTAGGTTTGTAAAAGATTTACATTTTCATCCGCGGATTTACAGGAATTTACATGGCTGGCATCGAAGACGTTGCAAAACTTGCGGGAGTATCAACCGCGACCGTTTCCCGCGCGCTTAGCGGCAAGGACGTAGTTTCCGAGAAAGCCCGCGCCAAGGTAGAGGCTGCAGCTTTAGAACTTGGATATGTGGCCTCACACTCGGCCTATACCTTGGCCACCGGCCGCAACCGCAACATTGGCGTGGTTATGCCCTATGTTGACCGCTGGTTTTTCTCGGCTTCTCTTGAAGCCATTGAATCCACCTTTATTGAAAACGGTTATGACCTAACCCTTTATAACCTCAGCGGTGGTCAAGATCAGAGGCGAAGAATCTTTGACGAGTTCTTGCTGCGTCAGCGCGTTGATGCCGTTTTGACTGTTGCGGTACACCCCAACGAGTCTGAGCTAGAGCAACTAAACAAAATGATGAAGCCAATTATTGCTATTGGCGGTCAGGTTCACGGGGCCCGAAGCCTGGCCATGAATGACCACTTTGCCGGAAAGCTGGCCACCGAGCATCTGCTTTCTCTTGGCCACACGCGAGTTGCCAACATCAGCGGAATGGTTGGTTCTGACCGCGAGTTTGATCAGGCCAATAAACGCAAAGAGGGTTATCTAGAGGCAATGCATGAGGCCGGTTTAGAAACTAGGCCTAACTGGTTAGCCGAGACAGACTACACATCCGCCGGTGCCTACAAAGTTACGAAGCAAATGTTGGGTAACCCTAAGAATGCTCCAACGGCTATCTTTTGCAACTCTGATGAAATGGGTTTCGGCGCAATCATGGCCGCCAAAGACCTTGGCCTTCGAGTGCCAGAAGACATATCTGTAATTGGCATCGATAACCATGACATGTCTGAGTTTTTTGGGCTAACCACCATTGACCAAAGAGTTAGAGAGCAAGGCGCAGAAGCTGCTCGCTTAATTCTTGAAGTGCTTGCCGACCCAGGGTTGGAAAGCCACGTAAACATTGAAGAAGATGTGGAATGGAAAGTAGACCTTCTTATTCGCTCTAGCACTGCAAGACCTGCTGCCGGCTCACGCTAACCAAATTTTTGCGCTTGGGTAAGTAAACTAGCGGCATGGCTGATTCAACATTCGATATCGTAAGCAAAGTAGACAAGCAAGAAGCGAACAACGCTTTGATGCAGGCTCAAAAAGAACTTGAGTCACGTTATGACTTCAAGGGCGTTGGAGCAGAAGTTGATTGGTCTGGCGAAAAGATCCTAATGAAGGCATCAAGTGAAGAGCGCGTAAAGGCGGTTCTTGATGTGTTCCAGTCAAAGCTGGTTAAGCGTGGAATCTCACTAAAGAGTTTTGTAGACGGCAAGCCTTACCCATCGGGCAAGGAATACCGCATTGAGGGCGAGCTAAAAAACGGTATCGACCAAGAAAACGCCAAGAAGATTTCTAAGATCATTCGCGAAGAAGGCCCAAAGAGCGTGAAGTGCCAGATTCAGGGTGATGAACTTCGCGTGCAAAGCAAGAGCCGCGATGACCTTCAAGACACCATGGCCCTACTAAAGGGCAAAGACCTAGAAGTTGATGTGCAATTTCAGAACTTCCGTTAGGAAGTTTTAGTCTTCAGCAACAATCTGCATTGCACCGGTAGCAGGGTAAGCACTAGCCGGGTTTTGGGTGTTTGATGCACGCTTAGCAACAACACCGGCGAGTAGGCCCGATATAAACATTCCAGCAACTGCGTAAACAAACGCATACTGAACGCCAAATTCTTGTGCGGTGCTACCCATAAATATTTTGATGATCATGATTGCAACTGAGTTAACCAGGCTCATGCGCGCCAGAACTTGCGCAGTGTTAAGGCCCGCCACGTGACCGGCAGCACTCATGAATGAAGGCACCATTGGTGCGCAACCAAACCCAGCAATCACGAAGAAGAATGTGGTCAGAAATAGTGCCAAGTCTGGCTGCTCTTTTGCAAAGGGTGGAGCTACAAAAATTGCTAGCGCAATAGCTATAGCAGAGGTGATTCCGGCTACCTGAGAAATAGAACTTAGGTGCCAACGCTTACCAAGTGGGTTAATCAGCATGCGGCCAAGGATTAGAGCAATTGAGAAACCGGTATAAGGAATAGCACCGCGGCCAGCATCAAGCAATAGTGTTTCTTTTCCAAGCAACGCAGACCAGTCCATCATTGCAACTTCGCCAAGCACACCGGTGAATAGTCCACCGGCAAGAATCCAAACCTGCCCCGGAGACTTAAAGAATGAAACTGGCTTGTGTGCAGCTTTGCCCTGACCGTGCCCGTCTTCTTTATTGGTAAGCATTCCGCGGGTGAAGTAAAGAAGTGCCAGCACTGTTGCCAACCCAGTAAGCAGCAGGTGAATTGAAAGCGGCAGCAATGTAGCCATGAAACCACTGAAGGCAGCTGCAAATGCCGCACCCAACGCCCAAGAGGCGTGGAACTTTCCAATAACCACCCTGTTCAAAGCTTTTTGTAGAGCAACGGTTTGTGAATTAAGCGCAATGTTAAAAGTTGAGTAAAGAATTGCGGTTAAGAACGCAGCTATGAAATAAATCACGGGGTTGTGAATGAACCCAATGCTGCCGAGCATTGTGGCACCACCGATGCTGCCGATGATGGAAATTGTTTTGGTTCCGTATTTTGCAATTAGCTTGCTGGTGAACATCAAACCAAGCAGGCCGCCAACACCAGAGAAGCCTGTGATTAAACCCCAGGTTGTGAAGTCAACATCAATTTGCTTGATGATTTCTGGAATTCTAGGAATCTGGGTAGCGGCAATGATTGCCTGCAAGAAAAACACTGCAACGATAGAGCGCTGCGCCTGCTTTGATCGTTCTTTGGTGAAACCCAAACTATGCCCTACTTACTTCAATCAACAAAGCCTGTTCGGGCTTAAGAATTGGTGTGCGTAGTCCAACTTTACTTAGGTATGCGCCGCTTACAGTAGCCCCTTCAACCCACATAGGATCACGCTTTTGAATAGCCTCGTAGTCACCAAACGGCTTAATCAACTTGATGAAGTAATTTGCGTTGTCATCAAGACCGGCAAAGCGCATGGCTTGTGGCAGATTGTGCTGCGACTGGGTTAGCTGAACGTAGGCAAATAGGGCACGGGAACCATCTTGCGCAACCACACCGTGGGCGTGCGCATCTGGGGTTGACTGGTCAACGCGTATTACTCGGCCAGAGTGCAGCAAGCCGCGGTTTGCTTTGTAGAAATCTGTCCAGGCGCGAAGCTGAGCTCGCTCTTCAGAAGTGGTCTCTGTGATGTCCCACTCGATTCCCGCGTGACCAAAAAGTGCAGTTGTGGCGCGGAATGCCAGCGAGGCAGTTCTGCCGGTTGAGTGCGAATGGGTTGGGCCAATGTGGGTACCAAGCATCTCAGGCGGAATTGCAATTGTTGTGTAGCGCTGAATCTGCTGACGATCTAGCGCATCGTTGCTGTCGCTAGTCCAGAAGCGGTCGGCATGTTCAACCATGCCAAGATCAATTCGGCCACCGCCTGAAGCACAGCTTTCAATTTCAAGGCCTGGGTGGCGGCTCTTTAGTTCGTCAAACAATCGGTAAATTGCCAAAGTTTGATTGCGAACCGCAGCGTGGCCAAGGTGCTCAGCATCGGTCAGTACGCGGTTGTGATCCCACTTGATGTAGGCAATGTCGTATTCGCTAAGAATTGCATCAACCTGGCCAAGCACGTGCTGATAGGCGCCTTCGTGAGTTAGATCTAGTACGTGCTGAAAACGAGACTCGATAGGCGTGCGGCCGGTTGCGTGCAGAATCCAGTCTGGGTGATCACGAAAGAGGTCACTGTCTGGGTTGACCATTTCGCCCTCAAACCAAAGACCAAATTCAAGACCCTTAGATTTAACTTTTTCAATCAACGGGTTTAAACCATTTGGCCAAACATCTTTACTTACAACCCAGTCGCCAAGACCAGCGTGATCATCGCGACGTGCACCAAACCAGCCATCATCAAGCACCATGCGCTCAACGCCAACCTCGGCAGCTACATCGGCAAGCTCACTTAATTTATTTAGGTCGTGGTTCATGTAAACCGCTTCCCAAACATTTAGTGAAACCGGTCGTGGCCTTCGATTAGTTGGGTGGTTTTGGCGCGCACGAATCCATCGGTGTAAACGATCACTAACGCCATCGATGCCATCATTTGAATAAGTAGCCACAACCGCCGGTGCCACATAGGTTTCACCTTGAGCCAAAACAACCTCGCCGGGCAACAATAATTCGCCAGCACCAATTTGGGTTCGGCCAACCATTGTGCGCTCTAGAACGTGACGCGGGTTACCAGACCAAGCCAGGCTTAACCCCCAAGCTTCGCCGCTTTGAAAACCAGCACCGGCGGAAAGCGCCAGTTGAATAATTGTGTAGTCGTGACCACTGCGGCCCTCTCGGCCTTCGCGCACCCAAGAACCGGTTTGAATTTGCTGACGCTGCGCGGTGCGCTCTTTCAACCAGCGACCAGTGAAATCCATTACCTCGGCAGCGTGATCCGGTAGTGCCATAAACGCAACGGTTGAGTCAACTGTGAACTCTGTGATGCCAAGGTTGGTTACCTGGTGATTAACCAACACAACTCCACTGGCAGTTAGTTCATAAGAAATTTGCACTTCAAGTTCTGCGTTGGCATCTACAGAAATGAATGTGACTTTAGATTCGCTGGCTTCAACATCGCGCAGGGTAAATAGCTGGCTGTGTGATGTTCCGTTTCGGTGGCCCAACAAAGCTGGGCGGCCAAGAAATCCGCGTGCGTTTTCGCGCCAGACTCCGCCGCGGTGAGCCTCGTCAAAATAGCCATGAGGTGCAGGCTCATCAAGGGCCGCCAGGACATGGGTGTGGTTATTAATTTCTGGCATTTGTAAACCCCAGTGCACAATGTTTGGAGTGCCTTTAGAGGTTTCAATAACCAGCGATACGCCGTCGCGGTTTAGGTGATAAATCTGCTCAATTGCCATTAGTCAACTTTACTCAAGGCAAACGGTGACCTAGTTGGTGCGGTCTACCACTGCCTGAGCAAACTGGGCCAGTGCGCTCTTTACAGAGCCGTCAGGAAGTTCGGCAATTGCCTCAACCGCTTCATCTGCCCAGCGCTTTGCCTCTAGATAGGCCAGGTTGGCTACCTCGTGGCTGCGCAAGCGAACCAATGCCTCTTGCAAGCGTGAGTCATCGGCCAGGCCGCCATCAATCAATGCCAACAGCGATACCGCCTCTGCATCGCCAGCCGCAGCGGCCTTGCGAAGCAAAAGCACCGGCAAGGTTGGTACCCCTGCTCGAAGATCTGTGCCCGGGGTCTTGCCCGATGGGCCGGCCTCTGAAATATCAATCACGTCATCAATCAGTTGGAATGCAACGCCAACCTTTTCACCGTAGACGCGCAATGGTTCAATGTATTCGCGCGGTGCACCGGAAAGCATGATGCCAAGGCGTGCTGAGGCAGAAATCAACGAGCCGGTTTTATCGGCCATCACCTGAATGTAGTGAGCAATTGCGTCATCGAATTCACTTGGACCAATGGTTTCGTGCAGCTGACCAAGGCATAGGCGCTCGAAGGTATCAGCCTGTAGCTTTAGCGACTCTTCGCCAAGGTGCGAGCCAACCTGCGAAGCGCGTGCAAACAAAAGATCTCCGGTAAGAATGGCAATTGAATTACCCCAAATCATTTGCGCGGTTGGAACACCGCGACGGGTTGGGGCGTCATCCATTACGTCGTCGTGATACAAAGTTGCTAGGTGAGTTAACTCAACAACCACCGCTGCATCAATAACTTCTTTTTTCTTTGGGTCACCAAGTTGAGCAGCTAGCAAAACTAGTGTTGGTCGCACACGCTTGCCGCCGGCAGAAACCAAGTGACGAGCAGAAGCGCCAGCAATTTTGTCTGCGTGCTGAGTGGCTACCTGCAGGTTTGCTTCAACAACCTCAAGCCCAGACTCAAGCGCCTTTAGAAGTGCGCGGTCAGAAACTTTCTTTAGCTGACGCGGCAGCGAGATGGCCACTAGCTACCTGCCTTAATGCCCTTGTGCACAGCCACAATGCCAAAGGTTAGATTCTGAAAAGTTACGTTGCTGTAGCCAGCCTTTTCAATCTTTAGCTTTAGCTCATGCTGATTCGGCCAAGCCAAAATAGACTCCGAAAGATATGTGTAGGCCTCAGGGGTCTTGCTACCAAGGCGGGAAAACGCCGGCAAAATTTTGTTTAGGTACAGGTTGTAGAAAGGTGCAAACCACGAGCTGGTTACCTTTGAGAATTCGCAAATCACAATGCAACCGCCAGGCTTGGTGACCCTATACATTTCGGCGAGCGCCTTTGGCACGTCAACCACATTTCGAAGCCCAAATGAAATTGTGCAGGCATCAAACTCGGCATCGGCAAATGGCAGCTTGGTTGCATCGGCAAATACAAACTCAATTTCTGGGTGACGCACTCGGCCAACAGCCAACATGCCTTCAGAGAAGTCCCCGGCTACTACCTTTACGCCAGGTCTTGCAAAAGCCACCGATGATGCCCCGGTTCCGGCTGCTAGATCAAGAATTTTTTGACCACTGCGTGGGTCAACAGCTTTGCGCACAATCTTGCGCCAGCGACGGTCTTGCCCAAAAGAAAGCAGAGCATTGGTTAGGTCATAGGTTGGTGCCACTTCATCGAACATTGCGGCTACTTCGGCCGGCTTTTTGTCTAGATTGGCTTTACTCACCCAACAAGTCTACTTGCGGCGAATCGCTCGCGAAGCAGTGATCAGGCCAAGAATGATTGCTCCGGCTGCCATTGCGTAAAGGCCCACCTGTGAAGCTTGAATGAATACTTCGGCCGGACTCTTGCGGTTGAATCTAACCTGACTGATATCGATTGGAATGTTTTGCTGTGGGTTCACCGCTCGGCCGGTGCCACCCGCGGTGCCCTCGGCTGCGGTCATTGGGTTGATTGCAATAAAGCTGGTACTTGCCTTGCTAAGGGTGCCGGCTACTTCACCTGACGACTGACCACCGGTTACCTTGGCGCCCGCCCCGTTCACCGGTGCATCTGGCGCTTGGAATGTGGTTGAGCCTTCCTGCTCGCCCTCTTCCTCTTCCTCTTCTTCGTCTTCTTCGCCGTCTAGGTCATCGGTGTCTCGCTGCGGGCGAATAACCAACGGCGGAACAGAGAGTTTGCCCTGCTTGCCGTATTTCTCTTCAAGCTCTTTGCGCTTCTCTTCGCCTTCTTTGTGGCGCGGCTTCAGCGGCAATGGCACCTGCGGGCTCTCTACAACCTCTGAGGTTTCGTCTTCATCTTCGTCTTCGGCATAGGCCGGGGTTGAGGTTAGTAGGCCACCCAGAACTAGAAACCCGGCGAGCAAGAAAGCTACGGGAGCTGACTTTCGCATTTTTGGTCTCCTAGACGGGTTTAGGCTTTTTGAAGCTACTAGTTCAGATTACCCGCGACCCCATTGCGCTCAGCAGGCCGCGTCTAGGTTCACAGATAACACTCAGAAAGGTGAGGGGCCATGAATGCGGCACTGAAATTGACTCTCACCACCCGTGAAATCCACACCGATAATTTTGAACTGCTGGCCCACCTACCCGCTAACCCGCTTACCTATATTCGTGGTGGGGACGGAATTGTTGGTTGGGGTGAAGCCGCCCGGCTTGAAAGCAAGTTGGCCTCTGGCCGCGTTGCCGATCTTGCTGCCCAGTGGCGAGCTTTGGTTGAAAATTCAGAAACCACAGATGAAGTGCAGCTTCCTGGTTCTGGGCTAGTTGCGTTTGGCAGTTTTGCATTTTCTGATGCCAGCGCGGCTACCAGCGTTTTGATTGTGCCAAAGGTAATTCTTGGTTCTCGCGATGGACGCGTTTGGCTAACCACAGTTGAAGGTTTTGAGTCGCAAGATTTTTGGAGCCAGCAACAGAGTTATAAACAAAACTCACCGCTTAGCTTTGAAAGTGGCGCTACCTCTGCCGAACACTATAAAACTTTGGTAACTCAAGCCGTAAAGCGAATCACCGGCGGCGAGGTTGAGAAAGTTGTTTTGTCGCGAGATATTCAAACCTGTTTGCCTAGCGATTTTGATCTGCGCTCTGTGCTTAAAAAACTTGGCGAGCAATACCCAACCTGCTGGATCTACTCTGTTGATGGAATGTTTGGTGCCTCACCAGAACTTTTGGTTCGCGTTTCGCACGGTCAGGTTTCAGCTCGAGTGCTTGCCGGCACAGCAGGCCGCGGAACAGACCCTGGTGTTGATCACGCTATATCTGTGGCCCTTGCCGAATCTTCAAAGAACACTGCAGAGCATGCGTTTGCGGTTGACAGCCTTGTAAAGTCACTAACTCCGTTCTGCACTCACGTTGATGCAGATCCAACTCCGTTCAGTTTGGCGCTGCCAAACGTTTGGCACCTGGCCAGCGATGTGCACGGAGTGCTGCGCGAAGATGCATCGGTGTTAGATGTTGCGGCTGCATTGCACCCAACCGCAGCGGTTGCCGGAACGCCAACCAATGTTGCTCAAAAACTTATAGCCGAGCTAGAAGCAAGTGATCGCGGCCGCTACGCTGGCCCGGTTGGTTGGATTGGTGCCGACGGCGATGGTGAATGGGCTATTGCATTGCGCGGAGCGCAAATCAGCAATTCTGACGGAGCGCAAATCAGTAATTCTGGCGGAGCGCAAATGGAAAGCAAATCACTACGCGCATTTGCCGGTGGCGGAATAGTTGCCGAATCAGAACCTGAAGCAGAGCTTGCTGAAACGGAACTTAAGTTTCGCCCAATTCGCGAAGCGCTTTCTTAGTTTTTATTTAGCCGCACGTCAATCAAAACTCGGCCTGTGGTTTGCAGCGCCGATTCAAGATCTGATCGCTCTTCTACCCTGATGTAGTTCCAGCCGTAGGCCTGGGCTAAGTGCCAAAGATCTACCTGCTGGGGTGTCGTGAATAGTTTTTCAAAAGTCTTTGGCTCTAGTTCTGCGGCCATTTCTAGACCAGCAAAAATAGTGCCGCCGTTGTCATTACCAACCACCAGCTGAATGTTTAAATCGCCATCGGCCGGGTCTATGGCTAAAGATGAAGCATCGTGCAGCAGGGTTAGATCGCCAAGTAGTGCACGGGTTGTGCCCTCGCGCTCAACCATTGCAATGCCTGTAGCGGTGGCAACTGTGCCGTCTATGCCGGCCAGCCCACGGTTAGAGAAAACCCTGATTGCCTTAGCCGGGGCCCAGGCATCGGCCTCGCGAATTAGGCGTGAGGCGCCAAGCAGCAGTTGATCGGCCTCGCTGGTGGCAGCCCAAACCGCATCTACCAGCGCACGGCGATCAAGAGCAGAACTTTCGGCGATGTTCAATTCTGCATCGGCTAGTCGCCAACGTTCTAGCCATTCAAAATCAACCTCGTCATCAACCGTTATTTCATCAACCACGTGTGCGGCACGGCGCGAAACATCAAAGTGACCCATCACCTTGCTCTTTATGACTACAACCTCTACCTCTGCGTTAAAAAGCAAACGTATGGCTGCTCGGCCAAGGGTTGGTTTTCCAAAAACAATTACTCTAGAAATTTCACTGGCAAGTTCTGAAGTTTCAAGAATTCTGCGATAACCAATAATTGCGTTCGCACCCATGCGAGCACCAGATGACGGTTCGGCAAGCAGTGGCCAACCAAATGCTTCGGCAAGTTCTACAGCGTCACCACCAGAACCCGCACCAGCAATTACTACGGTTGGGCGGTCGGCACTTAGAACTGCAAACTCTGGGTGCGGTTCAAAAACATCTGGCATAGAAATAATGGGATTCAATTGCGCAGCGTTGGGTGCAGTTGCCGAAAGTGGTTCGCGAAATGCAAGGTTTAATTGCACCGGCCCTGGTTGATCACCGTCGTAACCCATGGCAACCGCGATTGCATTAATTGCTAAGTCAACTGCTTCGCGAAGTTCACCATCGTTTCCGTTAGGTGCTGGCACATCAACGCACTCGCGAACGGCATCGCCAAAAATATTAATTTGATTGGTGGTTTGATTTGCACCAACACCGCGCAGTTCGTGTGGGCGATCTGCAGTTAAAAGAATCAGCGGCACGCCTGAGTGACTTGCCTCAAGTACTGCCGGGTGCAAATTTGCCACAGCGGTTCCCGAAGTTGTAATCAAAATCGATGGTTCGCCCGAAGCAAGAGCCGAACCAAGTGCAGTGAACGCCATACTGCGTTCATCTAGGCGCACATGCAAATCAATTTTTCCGACATCAGCCAATTGCCCGGCAGCAATTGCCAAGGCTTGAGACCTGGCGCCAGGAGCCACAAAAAAATTACGAACGCCAGCCTTGGCGAAGGTTGCTAAAAGCTGTGCGGCAAAAATTTGAGCCGGTGAGCTACTTTGGCTCATCGTCACCTTTGGAACCGGTATCGGTGTCGTCTTTTTTGTCTTGCTCTTTTAGTTTCTCGGCCAGGTCACGCAGGAACTTAGGGTCATCGTCTGGAGCAGTGGTCTTGTATTTGGTTAGCTTGCGCTTATTCATCAGGTGACTGATGCCGTAAACCGCGCCAAAAACCACCAGAATCGCCGCAGCGATGATTGCAAAAATGAACCACTTCATAGTGATAACTCTAACCAGCGAGAAACTTAGACTTATTCCATGAAGAACCCATGGATCCTTTACATTTCTATCCGCGTTGGCCTATTTGCTGCAATTCTGGCCATAATGTTGGCCTTGGGCTTTGACCCATTCTTTGCGGCTGTGATTGCGGCGGTTGTTTCGCTAGCGATTTCGCTGATTTTCTTTGGCAAGCAGCGCGCGGCCGTATCTGAGGCCATTTATAAGTTTTCAAAGACCAAGACCGATAAAGACACCGCATCGGAAGACGGTACGGCTGAGGACCCTTCGACCAAGATCTAACTATTGGTGCTAGCTATCAAAACTAATTGGAGCCAAACCAAAGCCAAAGGCTAGAGCAAAGCTAATTGAGGCAAGGCTGGTTATCTTCAAAGCCAGAATCAAATCTTTAGGCCCCTGTGGTTTACGAACAATGAGCGTGGCCGGCAGAACAAAAAGCAGGGCAACCCAAGCCAACGTTGTGGCCGGGTAAATCAACGGGTACGGCAAAAGAATTACCATAGGCGCCCAAACCATTGCGTAGTAGAGAGCTTTGGCTTTGGCCAGCCCAAGTTTTACAGCAAGGGTGCGCTTGCCCACCTTTGCATCGGTTTCTATGTCACGAATATTGTTGACCATCAAAACAGCCGAGGCAAAAAAGCCAGCTGCAGAACCGCCAAGCAAAGCATTGAGATCAAATGCGCCTATTTGAATGTAGGCAGTGCCATAGGTTGCCACTAAGCCAAAGAAAACGAATACAGCAATTTCACCCAACCCCGAGTAACCGTAGGGTGATTTGCCGCCGGTGTAAAACCAGGCCGCGATTATTGAAGCAATGCCTACTGGTATGAACCACCAGTGCTGGGTAATCAAAACAATCGCTAGTCCGCAAAAGGCAGCAAGTGCAAAAAATAGAAATGCGGCAAACTTTACGGCTTGGGGTCTAACCGATTTTGAACCGGTTAGTCGCAGTGGGCCAACGCGGTGTTCATCTGTGCCGCGAATTCCATCTGAATAGTCATTTGCATAATTCACACCGATCTGCAAAAACAGCGCAACGGCAAGTGCCAGCAAAGTTAACTGCAAGTTGAATTTATCTACCGCAGAAGCGGCGCCCGCACCTATAACTATTGGCGAAATTGCTAGCGGCAAAGTTCTTAGTCGTGCGCCCTCTACCCAAAGCTTGAACTTGCCTGTTTTTGCGCTCATTAGTTTTCCTCAAATAAGTGGCTAATTGCCGTTAGATCATTTTTAGCGTTTGCAGTCTTTGGTAGTTTGTCTACCCTAAGCACTCGCACAGGTTTTCCTGCAGGGCCAAGGTCGTTTCCTAAGCTGCGGGCTATATCATCTGCCACCTCAGGGCTACCAACATAGGCAATTCCAACACGTTGACCCCATTCCATATCTTGAATGGCCGCTGCGGCAAGATCGTCTACCCCGTTTACACGAAGCCCCAATTGTTCAACGCGATCTAGCGAGATTTTGATTCCTCCGGAATTAATCACGCGATCTAGTCGGCCAATAATTCCCAGGCGGCCATTTTCGTCAACGAAGCCGGCATCTTGAGTTACAAAGTAGCCATCTTCATCTAGCTCTACATTTGCCAGCATTGAATTCTTTATGGCAATGCGGTCATCAATCAATTTGAGCTCTGTGTCGCCAATTGGAATGCCGTTGTAAATGCATCCCCCGCAGGTTTCGGTCATTCCATAAGTGGTGATTATCTTGATACCCAGGGCCTCTAGTCGGCCAATCAGCACGTAGTCAGCAGCCTGCCCACCCACCAAAATTGCGCTAAAGCGGCGCAGTTGCTCAAGCACGAATTCGTCGTGCTCGGCGGCCAATGCCAGGCGCCCAAGCTGGGTTGGCACCAAAGAGGTATAAAGTTTTTCGGCTTTCATGTGGCTTGCAGATCTAGCAAATGCCTCTGCGGTAAAAGGCACCGAGGTATTCATCATCACCGGTTGGGTTCCAGCTAAAACCGATCTAATTAATACGTTTGCACCGGCAATGTAGTTGGTTGGTAGCGCTAGCAACCACTGGCTGGAATATTCATCGGCGTCTAAGGCAAAGCTGGCCGCTTTTGAACTTGCCAAAAGCGCTTCGCGTGATAGCGAAATTTTCTTTGGTGTTCCGGTTGAGCCAGAGGTTTCAACAATTAGCGCAACGTTGTCTTCAACTTCTTCAGGTAAACCGTGAGCTTCTGGCATCTTGCCGTTCACCTCTGGTGCGGTTATAAAAAGAGCACACTTGCCATCAAGTACATCTGCAAAAGCAACGAGCGCACCAAACGTGTCGTTTGCGGCAATTAGCTTTAGCGGTTTAGTCATTCTAGAAAAACTAAACCTGCCAAGGATATGGCGACCAATCTGGTTCGCGCTTTTCAAGGAACGAGTCGCGGCCTTCAACGGCCTCGTCTGTGCCATAGGCCAACCGAGTTGCCTCGCCGGCAAACAGTTGCTGGCCAACAAGGCCGTCGTCAACCATGTTGAATGCATACTTCAACATGCGAACTGACTGCGGTGACTTGCGAAGAATTTCTGTGCCCCACTCAACGCCCACTTTCTCAAGTTGGCTGTGCGGAACAACTTTATTTACGACACCCATTTCGTAAGCGCGCTGAGCTGAATACTCTTCACCTAAAAAGAAAATTTCTCGGGCAAATTTTTGGCCAACCTGGCGTGCCAAGTAGGCACTTCCGTAGCCTGCATCAAACGAGCCCACATCGGCATCTGTCTGCTTAAATTTTGCGTGCTCTGCGGAAGCAATTGAAAGATCAGCAACCACGTTTAGTGAGTGGCCACCACCTGCAGCCCAACCAGGCACCAGAGCAATCACAACTTTTGGCATAAAACGAATTAGTCGCTGCACCTCAAGAATGTGCAGTCGTCCAGCACGACCGGCTTCAATAGTTTCAGCGGTCTCGCCCTCGGCATATTTATATCCATCGCGACCGCGCACTCTTTGGTCTCCGCCAGAGCAGAATGCCCAGCCGCCATCTTTAGCTGAAGGCCCGTTTCCGGTCAGTAGAACCACACCTACTTTTGAGTCAAGGCGGGCGTGCTCTAGAGCGCGGTGCAGCTCATCTACCGTTTTAGGTCTGAATGCGTTGCGAACCTCTGGGCGGTTAAAGGCCACGCGCACAATGCCAAGCGAAACGTGCTTGTGATAGGTGACATCCTCTAGGTTTTGAAACCCAGAGACCTCTTGCCATATTTGCTCGTCAAAGAGCTCTGATACCTTGTGCGCCATGAATCTAGACTAACAACGTGAGCCAAAACACTATTCCCCCGCTGGCTGAGCTGATTGCCTCGGCCAGGGTAGTTTCGCTACCTTTGCGCACCCGGTTTCGTGGGCTTACTGATCGCGAGATTTTGCTATTCGAAGGCCCCAACGGTTGGGCTGAATGGGCACCGTTTACTGAATACACAGATGCCGAAGCCGCCGCCTGGCTGACCTCGGCTATTGAGTTTGGCTACTGGGAGCTACCCAAACTGCATCGCGATCGCATTGCTGTGAACGCCACTTTGCCGGCGGTTACCCCTGAGTTAATAGAAAAAGTGCTTAGCCGATTTGGCGAGTTTCAGACCGTGAAAATCAAGGTGGCCGAATCTGGCCAATCTTTGCAGGATGATCTTGATCGCATCTTTGCTGTGCGAAAGCTTTACCCAGATGCCAAAATTCGCCTTGATGCAAATGGCGGATACGACATTGCTACAGCCAACCTCTTAGCTAACGCCATGCATGAGAACGGTGTTCCATTGGAATACCTGGAACAACCGGTGGCAACCATAGCCGAGATGGCTGAGCTCAAACTTCAGGTGAACCGTTTGGGAATCAAAATTGCCGCCGATGAATCAGTTCGCAAAGTTAGTGATCCCTTGGCAGTTGCCCAGGCAAATGCGGCAGACATCTTGGTTCTTAAAGCTGCACCACTTGGCGGCATTCAGCGCGCAATTGAGATTGCTAGCGAGGCTGAACTGCCGGTGGTTATTTCTAGCGCACTTGATTCATCGGTGGGTTTGTCAATGGGGGCGCATCTAGCTGCTGCTATTGAAAACCTTGAGTTTGATTGCGGCTTGGCAACCAGCGCGCTGCTTGGCGGCGATGTAACCCGCGAACCAATAGCCCCAAAAGATGGCTTTATAGAGGTGCGCAGAGTTGAAGTTGAAAAACTGAACCTAGAAACCTTTAAGGCTGAAGAACACCGCGAAGACTTTTGGTTAGAGCGCCTAGAGCGCTGCTACCGCTTGCTCTAGTTTTTAGTTCAAGCCGCTGTAAACGTGCAGGCCCTTGAAGAACAAATTCACCACGGTGAAGTTAAACAAGACTGCAAGGAATCCAATTAGGCCAAGCCAAGCCGAACGCTTGCCTGTCCAGCCGCGAGTGGCATTGGCATGCAGGTAGCCGGCATAGATAGTCCAGATAATGAAGGTCCATACTTCTTTGGTGTCCCAGCCCCAGTAGCGGTGCCAAGCACGTTCCGCCCAGATTGCGCCCGCAATAAGAGTGAAGCTCCAAAGAATGAAACCAATGATGTTGAAGCGGTATGCAAGTCTTTCGATTTTCTCGATGCTTGGAAACAGATCAAGAATTCGCTTCACAGTTGCCATCAACTTAAGCTTTGACTTTTCAATCCACTTTGCGGTCTTCAGCAAGTACGCAATTGAAAGCGCGGCAGCGATGTTAAAGAAAGCCGTTGCCAGAATTGCCACCACAACGTGAATTACCAGCCAGTAGCTCTGCAAAGCCGGCATCAGCGACTTGACCTCTACATAAAAAATAGAAGTTGCCGAACCCAGAATCAACAGAGCAAAACCAGAAACAAAAGTTGCAATCAAGCGAATATCTTTGATGGTTAGAGCAAACAAGAAGATGGTCACCACCACCAGTGACCCAGTGATGGAAAACTCATACATGTTTGCCCAAGGCACACGGCTTGCAGCAATACCTCGAAGCACAACACCAACTGCGTGCAGCACTGCACCCAGAATCATCAAGATAATGGCAATGCGTTCAATCTTGGTGGCTACACCCTGCACCTTCTTCTTTTCAGATGCCAGGCGTGATAGGTGGTTAGCAAAGGTAAGAAAAGCGGCAGTGTAAATGGCCATAGCTGCATAGATAAAAATCAGCGAGATCTGTGAAAGTCCCTCGTTTAGAGCAATTCCCATGTTTACTTCTTGTCCTTTGCTTTGAGTTCTTCGGCTACTTCACGAACTACCTTCTCAAGTATGGGGTCATCCCCTCGAGCCAAGGCAGCCACTTCAAATCCTTCGGTGGTTTGGCGCACCCAAACGCGGCGGCGAGGAACCAGCAGTGATGTGGTTACCCCGGCCAGTGACAACAGGGCAAATAGCAGCACCCAAACACCACCCGGGTTATAGCTAACGTCTAGTGATGCAAACCTGCGAATGTCGTCAAACGTCACAGTACCTAAGCCGTTCGGCAGGTCAACGGTTTCACCTAGGGTCAACCGCAACCCCTTTACTGCGCTCTTGCCGCCGGCAACCTGCTTCATCTTTGAGGTATCTAGCGCATAAACATTGGTTGGCACGCCGCTGTCTAGGCCCAGGTCACCCTCATAAACGTTCATGGTCAACAGCGGGTCAATAGGTGCCGGATAAATAGAGGTGAGTGCGCCGGTAGTAAGAGTTTCTACAGTTGGGTAGAAGAAAGAGATGATTCCAAACTGGCGCTCTGCATCTGGAACTTTAATTACACCAAGCGATGTGTAAGTAGTTGACTGAGGCAAGAATACGTTTGCACCGGCAAAGACTACGTTGCCCTTGGCGTCGCGAATAGTTATGTGTGGTGCGTAACCGTTTCCAGTTAGGTAAATATTTGCGCCTGGCATTTCTAGTGGCTCATTCACGCGAATCAAACCAGATGTAGCTGGCGAGGTAGGTGTGAGCTTTGAAGATGTGTAAGCGCGAAAATCTAGCGGAGTTCCAACGTTGGTTTGATTTCTTAAATCAAAATCCACTTCAAATTTGTCGAGGCTCATGCTGAAAGGAACCAGCATGCTCTCGTTAAAAAACGTTCCCGGTGAAAACGAATCATAAGAAGCCAAGTTGTTTACAAAGGTTTCGCCCTCAACCAAAACTCGCTGGCCGCTAAAACTTAATCCGCCACCAATGCCCACGGCAATCAGCACGCCAATAAGTGAGAAGTGAAAAACCAGGTTTCCTGTTTCACGCACGTAACCGCGCTCTGCAGAAACAGTTTTTCCATTTCTAATTACGCGATATCCCTGTTTGCGAAGCACAGCCTCTGCGCGTTCTGGAATGGTGGAATTCTTGGTAAATTTCACACTCAAAGAAGCCGGCATACGCGAGAACAGTTTTGGTGCCGCTGGTGGTGGGGTAATCAGAGCGCGATAGTGAACTCCGGTGCGTGGAACCACACAACCAATCAACGATATGAAAAGCAAAATATAGATAGCCGAAAACCATACCGATGTGTAGACATCGAATAGCTGCATAGCATCAAGCACCGGAGCCAACTGTGGGTTGGTGTCAAAGTATTGGGTAACACCGTTTGGGTCGGCTGAACGCTGAGGAAAAACCAACCGGCCAAAGTTAATTCAGGTGTGGTGATGTCACCATCAAAGCGCGAGCTGGAAATAACCAAACACCTCCAACTGAAGCCAGGCAGCAAAGGTGTTCCAAACACCAAGCACCAAAAGTAAACCAAGAACCATTAGCAGCACACCGCCACCAATGTTAAACGCGCGTATGTGGCGTTTCACAAAACCAACCGACTTTGTTGCCCAACCAAAACCTGCAGCAATTGCAATAAACGGAATGCCAATTCCAAGGGCATAGACAAAAGCCAGCAGGGCGCCTTTGGCAGGATCACCGGTATTTGAGGCAAGTGATAACACTGCTGCCAACGTTGGGCCAATGCATGGTGTCCAGCCCAGGCCAAAAGCCACGCCCAGTAGCGGTGCGCCAACAAGCCCTAATTTGCTTGAAACCTGAAACTTAAGTGTGCGCTGCATAAACCCAAACTGCCCAAGCATCACAAAGCCAAGGGCAAATACAAAAACGCCCAGCACCCGCTGCACCCACTGCAAACCGCTGGCATAAACCACGGCACCCAAGCCGCCGAACAGCGCACCAAAAGAAACAAATACCAGCGCGAAGCCAAGCACAAATAGCAAAGCCCCCAACACGGTGCGCTTTTGCGAGGCAGGCGAACCACTGGCACTGGTGCCAGAAACAAAACCTAGGTAGCCAGGAATCAGCGGAAGCACGCAAGGGCTAAGAAAAGAAACCAAACCGGCAAGTAGAGCCATTGGAATCGCTGCAAGCAGAGATCCGTTAAGAATGATTTCGCCGGGATTCAACTTTTACTCCTCGACGGCTGTCTTAATTAGTGCACCCAAAATTGATTTATCAATTCTGCCTAAAACTCTTGCAGTTACTTTTCCATCTTTGCCAATCACCAAGGTTGTTGGCACTGCCTGCGGCGTTACGATTCCCGTGAATGCCAAAAGCACTGAACCAGTTTTTGCATCAACGATTGAAGGCCAGGTAATTTCAAAATTTCGTTCAAAAGCATTGGCGGTTTCAGCGCTGTCTCGAACGTTTACGCCAATAAATTGAACATTCTTGTTTTCACTCTGCAGTGTTACCAGGTCTGGGGCTTCGGCTCGGCATGGGGCACAACCGGCGTACCAAAAATTAAGCACGGTCACCACACCGGTTAGATCTGTATTTGAAATCACATCTCCGGTTACTGTGCTTCCAGACCACTGCACGGCCTCACCGCGATTTTCTGCGGCAAACTCAGTTACCGTTCCATCACCGGCAATGTAGTTTTTGTTATCGCCTGCTTTGTACTGATTAGCCAGCGGGTCGTTTGCCGTGCAACCCGATAGCGAGATAGACAAAATACCAATGAGCGCAATCAGCGCCACTAGCGCAATTGTGCGATACCTAAATTTCAAACTGCACCTTTATCTACGGCGCTTAGCCCGGCTCCCGGGTCTTTGTAGTCAACCTCAATCCAGTCGTTGCCATTCCTTTCGAAAGAGGTAACGCTAGACAATGCCGTGCGGCGTTTACGAGGGTTGTGCGGAAGCTTCTGCCCACTTAGTTTTCGATGAACCATCTCAATTGGCAGTTGGTGTGAAACCAAAACCACATCTCCATCTGGAACCGAGTTCCAGGCGTGATCCATAGATTCCAACATGCGGGCAGCGATTTCTTCAAATGGCTCTCCCCAGCTTGGGCGCTGCGGGTTACGCAAGTGATAAAAGAGGTGTGGCCTAAGGGCAAGGTATTTTCCACCAAGCTTTCGACCTTCGAACTTATTCCAAGGTTCAATCAGGCGTTCATCGGTGGTTGCATCTAAACCAAAGGCTTTTTCAACATGCTCGGCAGATTCACGAGTGCGAAGCAAAGGGCTGGCAAAAATTCGGCCAACCGGGCGCTTCTGAGCCTTCAGTTCGGCCGCCGCTGCCGCTGCCATTTGGTGGCCGCGATCGCTGAGTCGAAAATGTGGCAAACGCCCGTAAATTACGGCACCGGGATTGTGCACTTCGCCGTGGCGAATGAGGTGAATGCGTTTGGCGGGCATAACCTCAAGTCTACCCTCGGCTAAACTTGTGCCTTATGAGAGCCCGTGCCCTAGTAAAAGACCTTGCCGCCCTGCCTGATGGCCCAGTTACCGTTGGTGGATGGGTAGAAAAGCTTCGCGATCAGAAGCGCATTCAGTTCATCATTATTCGCGATGAATCTGGCGATGTTCAGGTCACCTACCCTCGCCCAGTAAAAGACGACCAGCCGGTAGAAGATGACGCCCTGGCTGCAAA
>ERZ1034365.506-NODE-506-length-21654-cov-4.386754_pt1 | contig 21654 bp, 18 predicted proteins | sample MGYA00520615_ERZ1034365 | MGnify/ENA primary metagenome ERZ1034365 (study PRJEB33736, sample SAMEA104284505) | Azolla filiculoides | biome: Urban; feature: Water surface; material: Ditch water | place: Netherlands | collected 2015-10-28 | depth 0-0.1 m ... | reverse complement strand
GGCGCCCAAAACGCCTTTGTTTTAAGACAAGGTTTGAGGCGTGAGCATGTTGGCAGTGTGGTGTTTTTTTGCGCGCTAGCCGATGCAGTTTTAATCGCCGCGGGTGTCTTTGGTATGGCGGAGGCACTGAGTGATAGACCTCAATGGGCGCAGGCTCTGGCATTGTTGGGTGCTGTATTTCTTGCTTGGTACGGCTGGAAAGCGCTTCAGCGCATGCGCCATCCAGCTCAACTGCAAGCTTCTGAGGGTGGCGAGAATTTAAGCCGCTGGCATGCCATTGCCCAAGCCGCAGCATTTACTTTGCTTAACCCGCACGTCTATTTAGACACCGTGGTGCTGGTGGGCAGCATGGGGGCGCAGCAACCCGAGGCGCTTCAAATATGGTTTGTGGCGGGCGCCAGTGTTGCCAGCGCCACTTGGTTTAGTTTGCTGGGTTTTGGAGCCCGCTGGTTAGCACCCTGGTTTGCACATCCAAGGGCATGGCAAGTGTTGGACGGCATCATTGGCCTCACGATGTGGTTGTTAGCGGCCTTGATGCTTCGTCATGCGCTGGTTTCAATTTAGAACAAGGTTCTAACCGTCAGGCGCAAGTTACGTGGTGCGCCAGCGTACAAATAGTAGTGCCCAAACTGCTTTGGCGACTCTCTCCAGTACGAGATGTTTCCGGCGTTTTCTAACGCCAAAGTCCAGTCGGTGTCTTGACCTGCCACCTTGGTGCTGTAGTGCGCTGCCAAGTCGACCGTTGTCCAAGCAGGAAGTGTCATGGCGCCGCCTTCAAGCAGGTCACGTTGGCCTTCATGACTCAAACGCACAGTGGTGCGCAAACCAGGCAGTTGCCGCCAACGGTATTCTGCTGCTGCACGTACGATCAGTGAAGGTACATTCAAAGGACGTTGTCCGATTTGGCTGGGGTCAATCAGGGCATCTGCGCGTTTTGCATGGATGCTTGTCGCTGCAGCGTCTATTTTCCATTGGCTACTGCGATAGCCCAAGCCCAATTCGACACCTTTGTGTTTTGCATTGCCATCCAATTTTCGGGTGCATGAGTTGTCTTCTTCGCAAACGCCTTGATCGCCCCACACAGGTCGTGTGATGTCAAACAAGGCAGCGTTCCAAAGCCATGCACCTTGAGCGCCTTTAAAGCCCAACTCTTTTTGAGTACTCTTTGCCGATGGCAAAGCTTCGCCAGCGTTGGTATAGCGACTGCGGTTGGGCGTGACTTGCGCTTCCACACCTTGGCCGTAGCTTGCGTAGCCCGTGGCGTTGTAAGGCAGCTTGTGGCTGAAGGCCACCCAAGGTGTGGTGAGGGTGCGATCGTCACGTGTGGCGCGACTGCCGTCGGTGCGTTGACTGTCACGTTGAATTTGGCTTGCGCGCAAGCCCAGCCACAGGTCGGCAAAGCGATGAACTTTGATGCGATCTTTGACACCGATTTCGGTTGAGTACTCTTGGCGGTTGGTGTTCAAGTCATAGGGCTCTGGCGCTGCAGCACTGTCGCTGACGCCCGACAAGCTGCCCGTGCCTGCCCAGTTGTAGGCTTGCATGGGTGAAAGCTTGTCAATTTGTCGCTGACGCAACCAAGAAAAACTCACGTCGTGTTGCAAACCTGCCAGCTGCACTTGGCCTGTCAATTCTGTTTGCAGCGCATCGTTGATGCGGCGCTCGCTCTCGCTGCGGTAGTCGTACAGGTCAAATGTTTTGTCGCTACAGAAGCGGTCGTAATTGCCCTCTGCATAACAGCCGTAGGCGTAGCTCAAACGGTCATCTGTTTTTAAGCGCTGCGCACCCACTTGGGTGGTCCACAACCAACCATTTTCAAGTTTCTGCTTTAGGCGCACGCTGCCTGTCAGACCATCGAATACGCCTGGAACAGACCAGCTTTGTTTGGAGAAATTGTTTTGTCCATAAACGGACGAGGGCAGTGTGTTACCTGTGACGCTTGCGGCATTCACGCCCATTTGTTGACGGTTGCTGCTTTCAAATTCCCATTCAAGACGGGTGTTGCTGTTGATGCGCCAGTCCATGGCCAAAGACAAAAGTTGACGGTGGCCTTTTGCGTTTTGAATGAAAGGGTTGAGGTCTTCGTAGGCGGCATTGACCCGATAGCCCACCGCGTTGTTCTCGCCAAAACGGCCACCTACGTCCAAGGCAACAGAACTGTTGTTGCCGTTGCCATAGCTGAGGGTCAAGCTTCGCACGCTTGCTTCGACTGCATTGGGGGGACGCTTGACCACGTAATTGGCCAAGCCACCGGGCGCACTGGTGCCGGCTTGAATACCGCTGGTGCCTTTGAAGAGTTCGATGCGCTCTTTGTTGTCCATGGCAATCATGGTTTCGGCGTTGATGGGCAAGCCTTCGCGGCGATAGTTGTACCGGTTGTCCAACGTAAAGCCGCGCACGCTCAGCATGTCCCAGTAGGCGGGTGAGTTGTAGCTGTCGGTGACAGAAGAATCCAAACGCAATGCATCTGAAATTCTTTGGGCACCCAGGTCGCGCAGTGTGGCGTTGTCAATGTTGACGGCGCTAAATGGCGCTTCCCGCAAGCTGAGGTTTTCAAAACCACTCACTTGTTGCGCAGCAGGACTGGTGACCAAAACCGTATTGTTTTGGGCGATTGCGGAGGCACTGGCAAGGAGCAGTGCGTGGCAAGTGAGTTTTGGCAAATGGTGTGCCATTGCGTTTTCCTTCAACGAAATGGCAGGTCGGCTGGGTCATTCAACGAATGATGGCAATTGAGTCTTTGCCTCGTTGTTTAGACAAGCTTCCCTGCGCGAGGATTACCTCAATCAGGTTCAAAGGGACTTTCTCAGTCTTGGCCATTTAGCCAAAACACCCCTAGCGGATGTGGTTGCAAACAGCGTTTGCAGCCACGGGTTGGATTCTACGACACGCCCAAGAGTTTGTGCAGGTGTGTGGAGGTTGTGGTGTATTGCAGCAAGGTTTTTTGGTCTGGATGCAACAGCGCTGAGGCGCCAAAGGCGGCCAAAGTGGCTTCGTGGAAGCCGCACAAAATGAGCTTCTTTTTACCGGGATAGGTGTTGATGTCGCCTACCGCAAAGATGCCTTTTGCATCTGTGGCATAGGTCTCGGTGTTGACGGGCAGCTGTTTGCGTTCCATGGCCAAGCCCCAATCGCTGATGGGGCCTAACTTTGGCGAAACCCCTAAGCACAACAGCAATGCATCAGCTGGCAGAACTTCGGTATCGCCCTCAGAGTTCAGTATTTCGAGACCTGTGAGTTGGCCGTTGGCTTGAACCAAGCCCGTGGGTTGGCCGGCCACAAAGCGCATGGCCTGATTGGCGCAGGCTTGACGCATGTCCTCAATGGCGTGAGGCTCAGCCTGAAATTGATCTCGTCTGTGAACCAAGGTGACGGTGGCGGCCGCGGTTGGACCTTGACGCCATTGCGCGCAGGCTGCCAAGGCGGCATCGCTGTCGCCCAACACCACCAAATGCTTGCCTTTGAACGATGTTGGGGTGGGGGCCGCGTGAAAGATCTGCTGATTTAGCAATTCATCAAAGCCCGGCAAGCTGAGACCACGTTTGACGAAGGCGCCAACGCCAGCCGCAATGAACACTGTGGCGGCTTTGAACGCGGTGCCTTGGTTGGTTTGCACGTGCCACTGGCCATCGTCAGTGGCTTTGAGCTCATTCACCAATTGTTGAAGGTGAAACTGCGGTGCAAAGGGTTTAACTTGCTGTTGCAGTTGGTCAATCAATTGTTGACCGGTGCAATACGGAATGCCGGGAATATCGTAAATCGGTTTGTTGGCGTAAAGCTCTACGCACTGTCCGCCCACTTGGGGCAGTGCATCCACCACGTGGCAGCGGATGTTTTGAAGCCCTAGCTGAAACGCTTGAAACAGGCCCACCGGACCTGCCCCAATGATCAAGGCTTCGGTTTGAATCAACGCTGCAACTCTTTGAGCTTGCCAGTCTTGTCTTTCCAGTCATCGGCATCGGCCATGGGCGCTTTGCGCTTGGTGATGCTTTTCCAAGTGGGCAACAGGGCCAGCTCGGCGTTGAGCTGGGTCATGTGAACTTGGTCGGCTGGCAGGTCTTCTTCGGCGTAGATGGCATTGACAGGGCATTCTGGAATGCACACGGCGCAGTCGATGCACTCGTCTGGGTCAATGGTCAAAAAGTTGGGGCCTTCACGGAAACAATCGACAGGGCAGACATCCACACAGTCGGTGTACTTGCAGCGGATACAGGATTCAGAAACAACGTGGGTCATGACTATTGGCTTGTTCTAGGACTAGGGCTAAAGCGGTAATCGGACAAATGCGCCCGAAAAACGTGGATTTTAAGGCAGAACTAAGGACTAAGCTTGATTCACCAGTACAGCGCCTGAGGTTTTATGGCTGGCCGTATCCACCAAAATCAAGGCGCCCAAGATGCGGGACTGTGCAAATGGCAGGGTGATCAGAGGTTCTTGGAATGCCAAAGTGACATGGCCCACGGCGTTGGCAGGCAACTCCGAAGCGTCTTCTTCGGCCAATGTATTGATGTTCAGGCGGTGTACCACGCGCTGAACTTTGGCCTTGACCCAACGGTGGCCATGCAAAGCCCAGTAAAGGCGGCCAGCCACCAAGGGCTCGTCGTCCATCCAGGACACGGTGGCGTCAATTTGTCGCTGGCCTTCAAAACCGGCGTCTGCGGCCACCACCCAATCGCCACGCGACACATCGACTTCTCGGTCGAGTACCAGGCCAGCGCTTTGGCCTGTGACATTGGTTTTCTCTTGACGAGTGGCTGAAAGGACCTGAGCTACTGTGGCCGTTTGACCGCTAGGAAATACTTTGACGCTTTGACCCACGCTCAAGGTGCCGGTGGCCACACGCCCCCAGAAGACACGGCGACCCTGGTGCGTCACGTTGGAGTCGTGAAATTTTTCAACCCATTGAACGGGAAAACTCATGGCCACATCGGCCTCTGCCGGTGTGCTGGGCAATGTTTCCAAAATTTGCAACAAGCTGGGGCCGGTGTAGCCGCACCAGTTGTCTTGACTGTCAACCACGTTCCAGCCTTTGAGGGCAGACACGGGCACCCAAGCTTTGACGTTGATGCCGGCTTCGGTGGCAAATTTGGCCAAGGCACCTTGAATGTTTTGATAAGCCAACGCAGCGTCTTCAACGGCATCTAGCTTGTTGATGGCAAACACAACAGATGGCACACGCAGTAACTTCAACAGCAGGCTGTGACGGCGGGTTTGGGGCAATAGGCTGAGTTGGGCATCGTGCCAATCGAGTTTGGTGGCGTCGACCAACACCACAGCAGCGTCTGCACTGGACGCCGCGGTCACCATGTTGCGGGTGTATTGCTCGTGACCTGGCGCATCGCCAATGATGAATTTGCGCGTTTCGGTGCTGAAGTATCGGTAGGCCACATCGATGGTGATGCCTTGCTCACGTTCTGCCGACAAGCCATCGGTGAGCAAGGCCAAATCGGTTTCGCCTTGGCGTTGCACGCCGGCCAGGTGATCTTGCAACACAGCTTTGGTATCGACCAGCAAGCGGCCAATGAGGGTGCTCTTGCCATCGTCTACCGAGCCGCAAGTGATGAATTTCAAAGCGTTGGCATTGGGCGCGAAAAGGGGGGCTGTGTTCATGGCAGCGGCTAAGTTGGCAATCGTGGTCATTAGAAATATCCGTCTTTTTTGCGTTTTTCCATGGAGGCGTCTGAGGTCTTGTCGTCCATGCGCGTGGCGCCGCGTTCGCTCACTTCGGCGGCCAATGTTTCAATCACAATTTCTTCGGGGGTGGCAGCCTTGCTTTCTACGGGGCAAGTGCAGGTGATGTCGCCCACGGTGCGGAAGCGCACATCGCGCACTTCAACTTGTTCGCCATCTTTGGGCGGCGTGAGTTCTGTGACGGGCACCAACAAACCTCGGCGGTCAACCACTTCACGTTTGTGTGTGTAGTAGATGGAAGGCAGCGCGATGTTTTCGCGGGCAATGTACTGCCACACATCGAGCTCGGTCCAGTTGGAAATGGGGAACACGCGAAAGTGCTCGCCGGGTTGCAATTTGGTGTTGAACAAAGACCACAACTCGGGGCGTTGAGATTTGGGCTGCCATTGGCCAAAGCTGTCGCGGTGGCTGAAGATGCGTTCTTTGGCGCGGGCTTTTTCTTCGTCGCGACGTGCGCCGCCAATGAGGGCGTCAAACTTGAATTCTTCAATGGCTTCGAGCAAAGTCACCGACTGATGCACGTTGCGTGATTCGCCAGGGTGCGCCAAGCGAACAGTGCCACGCTTCATGGAATCTTCCACGCTACGCACAATCAACTCAGCACCCAATTCGTTGGCGCGAAAATCTCTGAAGTCGGTCACTTCTTTGAAGTTGTGGCCGGTATCAATCATCAGCAAGGGGTAGGGAATGCGCCCGCCTTTTTGGGTGTCGACAAAGGCTTTTTCAGCGCACTTGAGCATCACCAAGGAGTCTTTGCCACCAGAAAATAAAAGGGTGGGGCGCTCAAATGCCGCAGCCACTTCGCGCAGGATGAAGATGGTTTCTTCTTCTAAGGCATCAAGGTGGGCGTTGCTGAGGTGATGCAACAGTTCGGGTTCAGTGCGTGCGTTCATAATTTTCTCTGACTTATTTCTTGGCGTGCAAGCCGCACTCTTTGGCGGCTTCGTCTTCCCACCACCAGCGGCCTGCGCGAAATTCTTCGCCCAAGCTGATGGCGCGTGTGCAGGGGGCACAACCAATGCTGGGGAAAAACTGATCGTGCAGCGGGTTGTAGTCCACTTGGTGGATTGAGATGTAGTGCCACACATCGCCCCAAGTCCAATTGGCCAAGGGGTTGAGTTTGATCTGGCCTTTGGTGGCTTCGTCGGCACGGTCTATCAAGGGCACTTCAGCGCGGTTGCTTGATTGCTCACGGCGCAAACCGGTGACCCAGGCGCGTTGACCTTTAAGCGCTTCTGCCAAGGGCTCGAGCTTGCGAACTTGGCAGCAGGCTTTGCGAAGTTCAAGGCTTTCGTACATGGCGTCTTGGCCATGTGTTTTGACGAAGGCAATGACTTTTTCGTTGGCGGGTCGATAGACCTTGACCGGCGCAATGGCATGCGCCTGCGTGCGTTCTAGCAATGCCAGTGTTTCGCGATGCAATGCGCCTGTTTCCAATACAAACACCGGAATGTTCAACGCGTGGTGATTGATGAGATGGGTGATGACCACGTCTTCTGCGCCCAGACTGGACGCTTGTGTGACGGGACTGAATTCGGCAGCGGCTTGTTCTAACAGGGTCAAACTCTCGACCACTTTGTTTGCGTAGGTTGCACTGGGGTTGGCATGCAATGAAATGGCATTTTGCGAGCCAGCAGCGCCACCAGCGCCAACGCTACTGACAGATGACATGCTCATGCTGCGGCCTTTGCAAACAGCGGGTGTGTGTCCACCGCGGAGCCCTGGTAGAAATTGGGAAAGCGATCGAACTGACGTTGTGCAGCGCTGGCATCCAAGCCTTGGCGCAAAACGGCAACATCAAATCCAGTGCGTGCCATGGACACGAGTTGGTCGATGAGGACATCGCCTGTGGCCCGAATCTCGCCTTTGAAACCCAGACGCCGACGCAACAAAAAGGCTTGGCTGTAGGCACGGCCATCGGTGAATTTGGGGAAGTGCAAGTCGATGCGCTTGACACCCTCTAGCGACACGCTGCGTGGGTCTGCATCGTTGGCGATACTGATCACGCTGGTGTCAGTGCCTGGCGTGTGATCGTTGAAAGACAAAATTTTCATGAGAATCAATCGGGGGTTCAAGCGAGCTCGGGCTCGGGATGACGTGCGCCGTTGGCAGCCGCCTTGAAAGCATCTTGGCCCACGCGGCGCAAGGTTTCAATGAAGTATTCGGCGCGAACGTTGCTGCTGCTGCTGGGAGCGCGCAACTCAAGGTACTTGTTGAGCACGGCTTCAATGACTTCAGGCACTTCGGCCGCAGAGAAGGAGGGGCCGACCACCTTCCCAGCGCCCGCTGAGCCAGACAGTGCAGAACCATCCGAGCCACCCAAGGTCACTTGGTACCACTCTTTGCCATCTTTATCAACGCCCAAGATGCCAATGTGGCCACTGTGGTGGTGTCCGCATGAGTTGATGCAACCGCTGATGTGCAGATCGATTGGGCCAAGGTCGTCCAATTCGTCCAGGTCTTGGTACCGCTCTGAAATGGCCGCCGCCACTGGAATGGCACGTGCATTGGCCAAAGCACAGTAGTCACCGCCTGGGCAAGCGATCATGTCGTTCAACAAGCCAATGTTGGGACTTGCCAGCCCCAGGTCTTTGGCGTCTTGCCAGAGGTCAAACAGTTGGCTTTCAGGCACCCATGGCAGTACCAAGTTTTGTGAATGCGTCACGCGCGCTTCGCCGCGTGAATACTTGGCCACCAATTGTGCGGAGGCTTCGAGCTGTTCGGCCGTGGCATCGCCCGGTGCTAAACCCAAACGCTTGAACGACAAAGTCACTGCGCGCAATGCTGGATTTTTGTGGGCCACAACGTTTTGATGGACCCATCGTAGGAATGCGACATCTTGCGTGTGGCTGTTAGCCGATGCTGCTGCCGATTCGTGGGCATGCGGCTCTACAAAGCAAGCCGCCACGCGATCGAATTCTGCTTGCGTGATGGTGTGTGGGCCACCGTCAACAGTGATGATTTGTAAGAACTCCGCTTCCACTTCATCGATGTAACGCTGCCCCTCAGCCTTGACCAAAATCTTAATGCGGGCTTTGTACAAATTGTCGCGCCGACCCCAACGGTTGTACACACGCACAACGGCTTCAAGGTAGTTCATGATTTGTTGCCATGGCAAGAACTCCCGCACCAAGCTGCCAATGATGGGGGTGCGGCCCATACCGCCGCCCACCCACACTTTGAAGCCAACTTCTCCTGCCGCATTTTTCACAAGTTGCAAGCCGACGTCATGCCAGCCGATTGCTGCGCGGTCTTCGGTCGCACCCGTGATGGCAATTTTGAATTTGCGAGGTAAGAAAGCAAACTCTGGGTGCAAGGTGCTCCACTGTCGCAAAATTTCAGCGTAAGGCCGGGGGTCGACCACTTCGTCCACAGCCACACCCGCCAATTCATCGGTGGTGATGTTGCGAATGCAGTTGCCGCTGGTTTGAATGCCATGCATGTCGACGGTGGCCAGGAGGTCCATCACGTCTGCCGATTTGTCCAACGGAATCCAGTTGAACTGCACGTTTTGACGCGTGGTGAAGTGACCATAGCCTTTGAGCAGGCGCGGTGATTTGCCGGGTAACAAGTCTTGTTGCGATTGCGCCTTGGCAAACAACGCTGCATCGGGTTGGTCGTACTCTTTGGCGATTTGAGCCAATACGCTCAGTTGCTTGCTAGAGATTTCGCCATACGGAACGGCCACGCGCAACATGGGCGCGTAGCGCTGAACGTACCAACCGTTTTGTAGACGAAGCGGGCGAAACTCGTCGTCTGCAAGTTCGCCTTTTTGCCAACGGTCCAGTTGGTCTCGGTGTTGTGCTGCGCGCAGTTTGACAAACTGGCGGTCAAATTCTGTGTATTGGTACATCTGTTAAGTGGCGTTGAATCTACGGACTGAGCCGATCAAGGCCCGAACTTTAACGATTGCTTATGACCAATCAAACTATTTATTCGTTGTACATATATGCTTTTTGATCATAAGAGCCGTTGGCAAAGGTCTAAATGTCGCTGAAGTGACTGGTGAGGAAGAGGCTGGTACAGTTTCGCTTTTGAGGAGATTGGCATGAAGTTTTGGGTCAACCTAAGCGCCATTTGGGTGTCAACAACGCTGGCAATGTCCGCCAGTGCGCAAACCCCCATTCGCATTGGAGAAATTAATAGCTACTCGGCCATGCCGCAGTTCACTCAGCCCTACAAGCAAGGCTGGCAGCTTGCGGTTGAGGAAATCAACGCAGCAGGCGGCCTCTTAGGTCGCAAGGTCGAAGTCATTGCGCGCGACGATGCAGGCAAACCAGAAGACGCTTTGCGCCATGCCATTGAGTTGACCAGTCAAGAAAAAGTGGATGTGTTGGCGGGTGGCTTCTTGTCAAATGTAGGCTTGGCTTTGGCCGACCATGCTGCTAAAAGCAAACGTTTGTTCGTTGCCAGTGAGCCCCTCACCGATACCTTGGTGTGGGACAAAGGCAACCGCTATACGTTCCGTCTGCGCCCCAGTACGTACATGCAAGCTGCCATGTTGGTGGAAGAGGCGGCCAAATTGCCCGCCAAACGTTGGGCCACTTTGGCGCCCAATTACGAATACGGACAAAGTGCGGTGGCCAGTTTCAAAGCCTTGCTCAAGGCCAAACGACCCGATGTTGAGTTTGTGGGCGAGCAGTGGCCTGTACTTGGAAAAATTGACGCTGGCAGCAGTTTGAGCGCGCTCATGCAAAGCAAGCCCGACGCTATTTTCAACGTGACCTTTGGCGCCGACCTGGCCAAGCTTGTCCGCGAAGGTAATCAACGCGCTATTTTTCCGAAAATTCCCGTGGTGTCCATGCTGTCTGGCGAGCCCGAGTACTTGGAGGTGTTGAAAGATGAGACACCCAAGGGCTGGATTGTGACGGGCTATCCCTGGGATCAAATTGACACCAAGGAACACGCTACTTTTGCGGCCAATTACTATCGCAAATACAAAGAAAATCCGAAGGTGGGCTCGGTCGTGGGCTACGCCACCATGCAAGCGATCTTTGCAGGCATTCAAAAAGCGGGTAGTACCGACAACGAAAAGTTGGTGCTGGCCATGCGCGGTTTGAAATTCAGCACACCGTTTGGCCCTGCCGAGTTCCGTGCCATTGACCAACAGTCCACCATGGGTGCCTTTGTGGGCAAATTGGATGTTCGTGGCAATCAGGGCAGCATGACGCAGTGGCGCTATGCCGATGGTAAAAATTACCAGCCCACCGATGCCTACGTGAAATCACGCCGTCCGGCCGCCGCCCAGCAGTAATCAGCCAAAGCGCGACGCCGACATCAGTTTGGCCAATGACAAAGCCATGGGCAAAGGCTCGTGGTTTAAGTGGGCGGCCAGAACTTCGCCGCACAACACAGACAAGCTGATGCCGCGAGCGCCCATGCCCGTGCAAACGTGCAGGCTCTCAAAATCGGGATGTGCAAATTCACCGACGGCGGGCACCCGGTCTGGCAAGGCGCAGCGAATGCCCGCCCATGCGTGCATGTTTGCGGGGTCAACGCTGTGTTGAATTTCAGCCTGCAGGGCTGGCATCAGTTCAGCCCATTGTTGGATGTTGCTCTTCTGGTCTTCTTGGCGTGTTCTTAAGTCCAAGTCATTGCGTTGGAAACTAGAGCCCACCAGCCAATGCGTGTCGCTTGTGCAGTCTGTCAATGCCTTTAAATTGCCGATGTAGCTGCCATGTCCATTCATGGGAAAAACGGGCAACTTGTTTTTCAGAGAGGCGGGTAGCAATGCCATACTGCCCCAAGTGACTTGGCCACGTAGTGCTGTGGTGGGCAGGCGAGGGCGTTGCACACCATCGGCGGTGTCTGTGCCTTCCACGGTGTCGATCAAGCTTTGGCACTGATGCGCGTTGGCCAACACCAGACAATTTGTTTGTGCCAAAGCCTTGCCTTGTGGGTCTAGCACTTGCCAAATTGAATTGACGCGCTGAAGTTTTGCAACGTGGCATGCGCCGCGCCAGGTGATGTTGGGATGCGAGAGTTGCGATTTGACAAAAACCGGTGTTTGAATCCAACCCGCCAGGGGGTGCCACATGGCTGCAGTGTCTTGCCGCAGACCTCCAGCTGTTCTTTGTTCGTGGCTTGCTTCTGTGCTCCATTCATGGCCTGCTGCTGGCCATGCATCGCCTCTGGGCAACTGACGTTTGCCGGCATACCGGTGTTCGAGTAAGTTGGACAATTGCCAGTGGGTGCCGTGTTTGAGCAACTGGTTTGCGCGGTGAATTGTGGCGCGTACACCGTCGCGGGTGATGCGAGAAAGAATGCTGTTGTCTGGCGACACGTGGGTGGCAAAAATGCCAGCGGGCAAACCTGATGCACCTGCGCCCATGTGGTCGGCTTGGTCTAAGACCTCTACCGTCCAGCCTCTGATGGCCAAGCTATGGGCCACCGCGGCACCCGATAAACCTGCGCCGATGATGACGGCATGCTGTGACGGGCGCTTGGCTGTTTTGGGACTGCTCATGCTGGCGCGCAAGGCGGATCGGGGTGTCCAGAGTGGTTTGTACTGTGCTGTTGCGTTGCGTGTGTTGACAAGCATGCCTGCCAACTTTAAATCGACGAGCGCTTGCGGGCTGGCATCGCGCCATTGAAGGACCGTTTGAACTTTGCTGAAACGCACCAACGCTTTGGTGTGCCACAGATCAAGCGAGTCAATGCAGATGCTGTCTGCAGCCATGTCAATCTCACGCGCCATGGCAGGCGTTGGTCCGATGCACAAAGTCAACTGCACCTTGCCCTGCTCAAACACAATGCGATGAACACCTGGCAGCAAACCAAAACAGCTTGTTGCAATCAGCGGGTGAATGTGCTTAGGGGGTTCAGCCGCAAAGGCTGTGAAAAACAGTGTGTGAGGCGCGTTGGCATCTTGTTGCCAAGCTTGAAGGGTTTGGAGGAACGCATCGCCACGACCAAATGCCGTGTCCAATGCGTGCCAATGTGTTTGCCACGCTTTTCGTTGTTGCCAGTGTACTGCGTGAAAATTAGGCACTGGGGGGTGGGACATAACCTTGGGCTGCATCGGCACCTGTGCCAAAGAAATGATTTTCCATTTGGCGGGCCAAGTACTGGCGCGCGCGCGCATCGGCCAAATTCAGTCTGTTTTCGTTGACCAGCATGGTTTGGTGTTTAAGCCAAGCAGCCCAGGCTTCCTTGCTGACGCTTTGCCAAATGCGTTTGCCAAGTTCACCAGGGTAGGGTGGAAAGTCCAAACCCTCGGCTTCTTTTTCCAATTTGATGCAATTAACGGTACGCGCCATGGTGTTCCTTGATGAAGCTTAAGATCGGTTCTGTATACAGATATAAAATTATTGTATTTCCAATACAAGCGAAACAAGCTGAAAATAGCTTGTTTTGTTTCAATTCCCTTAGGTTTTATGAGTGCATTTTTAGAAGAAAAAGTCCTGAGTGTTCACCACTGGACCGATCGCTTGTTCAGCTTCACCACCACCCGTGATCAGGCTTTGCGCTTTTCCAATGGCCACTTCACCATGATTGGTTTGCGCGGGGACAACGGCAAACCATTGCTTCGCGCCTACAGCATTGCCAGTGCCAACTACGAAGAACACTTGGAGTTTCTCAGCATCAAAGTACAAGATGGTCCTTTGACGTCTAAGCTTCAACACATTCAAGTGGGCGACAGCATTGTGGTGGGTCGCAAGCCCACGGGCACTTTGCTCATTGACTACCTCACGCCCGCCAAACGTTTGTACCTCATTGGTACAGGCACCGGCTTGGCGCCTTTCATGAGCATCATCCGCGATCCCGAAACCTACGAACGTTTTGAGCAAGTTGTGTTGTTACACGGCGTGCGCGAAATCAAAGAATTGGCCTACCGCGATTTCATTACCAAAGAGTTGCCACAAAATGAATTTTTGGGTGAGATGGTCAGCAAGCAATTGCTGTACTACCCCACGGTCACGCGTGAGGCATTCGAGCACCAAGGCCGCGTCACTGACCTGTTAGAAAACGGTCAAATCAGCGCAGACTTGGGTATTCCAGCGCTCAATGCAGTTGAAGACCGTGTGATGATTTGCGGCAGCCCAGAAATGCTGCGCGATCTCAAAGCCCTGTGCGAGAAGCGCGGTTTTGTTGAAGGCAACACCAGCACGCCAGGACAGTTTGTCATTGAGCGTGCTTTTGTTGAAAGCTAATCACTCACCCCAATGTCATTGAAGGCACAGATGCATCGCGTTCTTGAATTTTTTATGCAGTTGTCTGCCCGTGCATGTTTGGCCATCGTCGCCTTAGGTGGTACGGCCATGTTGGTGTTTGGCATTGTGTACCTGCAAAACTTTTTGGGTTTGGTGCCGTGTCCCATGTGCATTGTGCAGCGCTATGCCTTGATTGGGGTCATCGTTTTGTCTGCCTTGGGGGCGGTGGGCGGCTCTTCCGTTCTCACCATGCTGATCAGTTGGTTGGTTTTGGTGTCCGCTGGCTTTGGTGCTTTTGTGGCTGCACGTCAAACCTGGCTACAGTGGTACCCCCCCGAAGCTGTGTCATGCGGCCGAGACTTCTACGGCATGGTTGAAAACTTTCCCATGCAACGCCTCATCCCTATGATATTCAAGGGAAGTGGCGATTGCACCAAAGTTGATTGGACTTTCTTAGGCGGCTCTATCGCCAATTGGTCTTTTGTGGCTTTCAGCACCATTGTGTTGCTGATGCTGGCCATGCGTCTGCGCGACGGTTGGTTGAAGTCAGCTTAACTTTTTCATCAGCACCTGACTGCGACGATCCCAGTTGTATTTGCGCTTTCGACCCTCTGGCAGCCAGTCGGGGTCGGTGGGCACAAAACCGCGTTTGATGAACCAGTGCATGGTGCGGGTGGTCAATACAAAAATACTTTGCAAGCCCATGGCGCGTGCGCGTTGCTCAATGCGTTTCAAAATCTTCTCGCCATCGCCTTGTCCTTGTGACTGCGGTGACACAGTTAATGCGGCCATCTCTGCGGTTTTGGCTTCAGGGTAAGGGTAGAGCGCTGCGCAAGCGAAGATTACGCCATCGTGCTCAATGATGGTGTAGTGGTCGACATCGCGCTCAATTTCGGTGCGATCTCGTTTGACCAAGGTACCGTCGTTTTCGAAGGGCTCGATCAATTGCAAGATACCGCCAACATCGTCGTGTGTGGCTTGGCGCAGGTCTTACAGTTTTTCATCCATCACCATGGTGCCCGTTCCGTCGGGCCCATAAAATTAATGCCGCAGCGCACCATCGACCGCAAAGGGCAAGATGTGACTGCGCTCGACGCCTTCTTTGCAGGCCTTGACGCAGTGCTGCAAGTAGAAAGCATGGTCTGTGGGCAACAAAGCGGCAGGCAATTCATTGAGCCACTTTTCGGCCGTGGCCAAGGGCAGCTCAGTATCGATGGGGTTGTCGTCTGATTCTGGGGCTTCTGGGTTGATGCGCAAGCCTGGAATTTCGGTCAAGAAGATGAGTTTGTCGGCTTGCATTTCGATGGCCACACTGGTGGCCACTTCTTCCATCGACAAATTGAAAGCTTCGCCTGTGGGTGAAAAACCAAAAGGCGAGAGCAGCACCATGGCCCCCATGTCCAGCGTTTGGGTAATGCCGGCCACGTCTACTTTACGGACCAAACCGGAATGTTTGAAATCGACGCCGTCCACAATGCCCACGGGACGTGCCGTTAAGAAGTTGCCGCTGATGACGCGCACTGTAGAGCCAGCCATGGGCGTGTTGGGCAAGCCTTGGCTGAAGGCAGCTTCAATTTCGTAGCGCAATTGGCCCGCTGCTTCTTGGGCGCAATCGAGGGCCACTTCATCGGTAATGCGGATGCCGTGTGAATACTTGGGCTCGTGGCCTTTGGCTTGCAATTGATCGTTGACTTGCGGGCGGAAACCATGCACCAGCACAATTTTGACGCCCATGCTTTGGATCAACGCCAAGTCTTGGGCCAAATGCTGCAATTTGCCCGCCGCAATGGCCTCGCCTGCAATGCCCACCACAAAGGTTTTGCCACGGTGCATGTGAATGTAGGGCGCCACCGAGCGAAACCAGGGTACGAAGGTGAAGTTGAAGACAGTGGACATGGGCAGGGGGTCTCTCGAAAGGGGGCCAAGACAGCGGATAATTCAGGCCTTACGCCATCCCTGATTTTTACAGAAGTTTTGCCATTGTCCGCCACCCCCTTGAAAATCGAGTTTCCTGAGTCTTTGCCAGTGTCGGCAAAGCGCGACGAAATTGCGCAGGCCATGGCAGATCACCAGGTCATCATCGTCTGCGGCGAGACCGGTTCGGGCAAGACCACGCAGTTGCCCAAGATTGCCTTGGCCCTGGGCCGCGGCCGGCTCAATGCGCCGCCTGGTCAACGGGGCAAGTGGATTGGCCATACCCAACCCAGGCGCATTGCGGCCAGCAGTGTGGCCAAGCGCATTGCCGAAGAGCTCAAAACGCCCCTGGGCGATGTGGTGGGCTACAAGGTGCGTTTTCAAGACCGCTTGTCGAAGGATGCATCGGTCAAGCTGATGACCGACGGTATTTTGCTGGCCGAGACCCAAAACGACCCGCTGCTTGAAGCCTACGACACCATCATCATTGACGAAGCCCACGAACGCAGCCTGAACATTGATTTTTTGCTGGGCTACATTCGCCAAATTTTGCCCCGCAGGCCAGACCTCAAAGTGGTGGTGACCTCGGCCACCATCGATGCCGATCGCTTTGCCCAACACTTTGCCTCGAGCAAAGGGCCGGCCCCTGTCATCATGGTGTCGGGACGCACCTTTCCCGTTGAAATGCGGTGGCGTCCCTTTGAAGAATCGCGTGAACATGACCTGAACGATGCCATTGCAGAGGCCGTCGACGAACTTTGGACCGGTCATGCATCGGGCGACATCTTGGTATTTTTGCCGGGCGAGCGGGAGATTAGGGAGGCCAATGACCATCTGCGCAAACATTTGATGCACAGTGCCGTCACGCGTGGCGCAGAGGTATTGCCGTTGTTTGCTCGCTTGTCTCAATCTGATCAAGAGCGCGTGTTTGAAAGTCACAACGGGCGCCGTATTGTGTTGGCCACCAACGTGGCCGAAACGTCCCTGACCGTGCCTGGCATTCGTTATGTGATTGATGTGGGCACCGCGCGCGTGAAGCGCTACAGCTTGCGCAGCAAAGTTGAGCAGCTGATGGTGGAGCCCATTAGCCAAGCGGCCGCCAATCAGCGGGCAGGTCGATGTGGTCGTGTGGCCAATGGTATTTGCATTCGTTTGTACGACGAGAAAGATTTCAACGGCAGGCCGCGTTTTACCGATCCAGAAATTTTGCGCTCCTCTTTGGCGGGTGTGATCTTGCGCATGAAGTCTTTGCACTTGGGCGTGGTGGACGACTTTCCGTTCATTGAAGCGCCGTCCAAGCGCGCCATTACCGATGGCTATCAATTGCTGGCAGAACTGGGCGCCGTGAACGATGCCAATGAGTTAACACGCACGGGTGTGGAGTTGGCCAAGTTGCCCTTGGACCCGCGTGTAGGACGCATGATTTTGGAAGCACGCGACCGGCAGGCCTTAGACGAAGTGTTGATCATTGCCAGTGCCATGTCGGTTCAAGATGTGCGCGACAGGCCAATGGAGGCACAAGCACAAGCCGACCAAGCGCACGTGAAGTTTGACGATGAGAAAAGCGAATTCACAGGCTATTTGAAATTGTGGAAATGGTTGTCAGAAGCTCGTGGTGGAAAATCTGCTGCAGGTTCTGAGCACAAGCTGAGCAACCGTCAGTACGAGCAACTGCTGCGTCAAAACTTTGTCAACATTCGGCGTGTGCGCGAGTGGCGTGACACGCACACGCAGTTGCACACCACGGTGGCAGAGCACCGTTGGCACCTGAACAGTTTGCCAGCCACGTATGAACAAATTCACCTGTCGATGTTGGCGGGTTTGCTGGGCAACGTGGGTTACAAGCAAGACGACGAAGATGTTTACCTGGGTGCGCGAGGCATCAAGTTTTATCGCCACCCCGGCGCACACTTGTCTAAGAAGCCTGGCCGCTGGACGGTGGTGTCGGAGTTGGTTGAAACCACGCGCTTGTTTGGCCGTGGCATTGCCAACATCGAACCCACATGGCTCGAGCAAGTGGGCGGCCATTTGCTGCGCAAACAACTTTTAGATCCGCATTGGGAAAAGAAGTCGGGTGAGGTGATCGCCCTGGAACGTGCCACGCTGTATGGCCTGGTGGTTTACAGTGGTAGGCGTGTGCCCTTCGGCAAAGTCGATCCACAAACTGCGCGCGAAATTTTCATCCGTGAAGCTTTGGTGCAAGGCCAATGGGAAACATCATTGCCTTTCTTGGCTGCCAATCACAAGATGATTGCCAAGGTGGAAGAGCTAGAGCACAAGTCACGGCGACAAGACGTGCTGGTGGACGATGAACTGATCTTTGCTTTTTACGATCAACAAATTCCCGCCGATGTTTGCTCGGGCCGATTGTTAGAAGCTTGGTATCGCCAAGAGGTCAAGCGTCAGGCCAATTTGTTGTTGCTGAGCCGTGACGAGTTGATGCGGCACGAGGCGGCAGGCATTACCACGCAGGCTTTTCCCAAAACCATTCGCTTGGGCGGTACCGACTGCAATGCCACCTATCTGCACGAACCGGGTGACGCTCGAGATGGCGTGACGGTGACGGTGCCCTTGTTTGTGCTGAACCAAGTGAGCGAAGAGCGTTGCGAGTGGTTGGTGCCAGGATTGCTCAAAGACAAAATTCACGCCTTGCTTAAAAGCTTGCCGCAAAAGCCAAGGTCACGGTTTGTGCCTTTGCCAGAGTCGGCCTCTAAGTTGGCCGAAGCCCTAGGGACGACAGAAGCCTTTGGCGCGGGTTCCTTAACGGATGCACTCCTTAAGAAAGTTCGCGACATCACCAGCTTGGATGTGAAGCGCGCAGACTTTAAATTGGACATGCTCAGCCCGCACCTGTTCATGAACTTGCGCGTGGTCGATGAGCATGGGCGGCAACTGGGCATGGGCCGCAACTTGGGGGCACTCAAAGCCGATTGGGGCTCCCAGGCGCGGGGTGCGTTTCAGGCCTTGGCGCAACTCAAAGTGCAACCAAGTACTGGCCCTGCAACAGCAACCCATTCAAAGGATGCCAACGCCAAACAAAATGCGTCAGGCACAGCAGAGCAGGTTGCCAAGACCGGTGCTTCGCCGTCTGGTACGCCATCACAAAAAGCCACAGCAGTTTCGCAACAGCGTTACACCGCTTGGACTTTTGGTGACTTACCTGAACTGATGGAGATCAACAAAGGCGGTCAAAGCCTGATTGGTTTTCCGGCCTTGGTCGACTTGAACGATGCTGTACAAATCGAGGTGTTTGACGAACCCGAAGTGGCTGCGCAAAAGCACCGCGAAGGTTTGCGTCGTTTGTTTGCTTTGCAAATTAAAGACGCCTTGAAGTATTTGGAAAAGAACATTCCCGATTTGCAAAAGATGGCCGTGGCCTACATGCCTTTGGGCACCGCCGATGAATTGCGTCAGCAAATCATTGAAGTGGCTTTGGACCGTGCTTTCCTGATGGACCCTCTACCTGCGGATGAGTTCAGCTTTAAGAAACGCATTGACGAAGGAAGAGGGCGCCTCACGCTGATTGCCAATGAAGTGGCGCGTTTGGCCGGCATCATTCTGCTTGAATTTGCGGCGGCCACACGCAAAATCAAAGACACCAAGAACGCACCCGACGCCACAGCCGATTGCGCGCAGCAGTTGCAACGTTTGGTGAACAAGCGATTCTTAGCGCTCACACCTTGGACCCAATTGCAGCACTATGCGCGCTACTTAAAAGCCATCGTGTTGCGTTTGGACAAATACCGCGCCGATCCTGCGCGCGACGCCGCCAAGCTGTTAGAGCTCAAGCCACAAGAGCAACGCTATTGGCGTTTGGTGGCAGAGCGCAAAGGCGCGGTGGATGATCGGATGCTGGAGTTTAGATGGCTGCTTGAGGAGTTGCGCGTGAGCTTCTTTGCACAAGAGTTGCGCACGCCTCAGCCGGTGAGTGTGAAGCGCTTGGACAAAGCTTGGGCGCAGTTGAATCACTAAGCTCGTTGAACTTACAGAGCTTAGATGGTTCAGGGCGCTTAGAGCGCTTAGATCGCTTTAGGCAAAGTCATCAAAGGAATGTCTTTGGCGGCTGCCAGCTTGTCCAGTTGTTGACGTGTTCGACCGGCCAAAAATGCAGCGATGCCTTCATGGGTTGATTTGGCAAATAAGGCCTTGACGTCTTTCACTTCAATGCCTGCCGCATCGCACAAAGACTTGGCAAAGTGCGGCTCCAGTGCAGCGACGGCCACACGGCCATTTTTGCAAGCGTACATTTTGTAGCCCGCATGGGCACCGCCCACAGCGCCTTTGGGCAGTGTCATGCCCCAGTGTCTGGGCAGTGCTAACCAAGCGGCGGCATCGCTCAAGGCCACTTCGTGGAAGCTGCCTTTGCCAGAAGTGCGCTGCATCAACGTGGCTTTGAGCACCGCTTCGCTGGCCATCATGGCGCCGCCCATGTCTGCAAACAAACTGGCGGGCAGGTCCATGCCGGGCACCAAATCGACTTCAGCTTGATAGGTTAGATCGTGGCCAGGTATTTCTGCCAAAGCGCCAGGTGCACCTACCACGCTGACGCAGTTGAGGTGTGGGTATTGCTTGTGCAACACTTTCCAGCCAAGGCCCAGCTTGTTCAGCGCGGAAGGTCTGAAGGAAGTGAGCAACACATCTGTTTTGGCCAACAAAGCATGCAGTGTTTGCTGCCCTTTGGCGTCTTTTAAATCGCATGTGATTTGCTTCACACCTTGGTGCAAGGTGTCGTAGCCACCCGGTGTGTAATGCGCCATTGGGTCGCCTGCTGGCGGATTGACTTTGGTGCACGAGGCGCCCATTTGAGCCAAGCGCATTAAAGCGGCAGGCCCTGGCAGGTTCAGTGCCAAACTGACAACGCGCACACCGCGCAAGGTGGAATCTTTGGCCATGGCTTTTATGAATGATGCTGGTTAAATTACACACCCAAATGTTGGGCCATGATCTCGGGTTGAGATTGCAACAATTCTGAACTGCCTTCAAACACCACTTCGCCTTTGACCAAGATCACATTGCGATCGGTAATTTGGGTGACGTGCTTCCAGTTCTTGTCAACGATGATGCTGCTGATGCCGCTTTCTTTGATGACGCTGCAAATGCGCCAAATTTCTCGTGCGATGAGTGGCGCTAAACCTTCCGTGGCTTCATCCAAAATCAGCACATCGGGGTTGGTCATCAAGGCGCGGCCAATGGTCAGCATTTGCTGCTCGCCGCCAGAGAGTTGTTGGCCGCCATGCCCCAGTCGTTCTTTTAAACGAGGGAATGTTTCGAGCACGCGGTCGTAGGTCCAATCGTTTTGACCTTGAGTACCTGCGCGCGCCGCCATCTTCAAGTTTTCAACCACGCTGAGGTTGCCAAAGATGCCGCGTCCTTCGGGAACGTAAGCAATGCCTTGTTGTGCCACTTCAAAAATGGCGCGGTCGTTCATGCGCTGACCTTTGATGTGCACATCGCCAGAACGCGGTGTGACGATGCCCATGATGGATTTGAGCAAGGTGCTTTTGCCCATGCCATTGCGGCCCATCAAACCGATCGTCTCGCCGCGCTTCACTTCAAAGTCAATGTTGCGAAGCGTGTGGCTGGCCCCGTAGTAGCTGTTGAGGCCTTTCACTTGAATCAATTTGTCGCTCATCTCAGTGATCCTCACCCAAATAGGCAGCTTGAACGCTTGCATCAGAGCGCACTGTGGCGGGCAGACCGCTGGCAATCACGGTGCCATTGACCATGACCGTCAGTTGATCGGCCAAGGTAAAGATGGCATCGATGTCGTGCTCCACCAGCATCATGGCGTGTGATGATTTAAGACGCAGCAGCAACTGCACCATGCTTTCTGCTTCGGCCACGCCCATGCCCGCCAAAGGTTCATCTAGCAACAACACTTGTGGCTCGGTGGCCA
>ERZ1034365.503-NODE-503-length-21706-cov-3.880438_pt1 | contig 21706 bp, 12 predicted proteins | sample MGYA00520615_ERZ1034365 | MGnify/ENA primary metagenome ERZ1034365 (study PRJEB33736, sample SAMEA104284505) | Azolla filiculoides | biome: Urban; feature: Water surface; material: Ditch water | place: Netherlands | collected 2015-10-28 | depth 0-0.1 m ... | reverse complement strand
GTTACTATCAATGCTGTTCCATTACCACCTGTAGCTACAACTACCAGTATAGTGCAACCAACTTGTGCTGTGCAATCAGGTACTATTGTGATTACACAACAAACGGGAATGGAATACAGTTTAGATGGTACTACTTATCAAGGGTCAAATACTTTTACCGGATTAATACCAAATAGTTATACTTTATATGTTAGGAACAGTGGAGATCATACTTGTGCAATAGTTTCTTCTTCTGTTGTGACTATTAATGCCGTTCCTACTGCGCCAAATGCGCCAACTTTGTTTAGTGTGGTACAACCAACTTGCGCTATACCATCCGGTACAATTACTATAGTGACTCAAACCGGAGTAGAATATAGTTTAAACGGGACGACTTATCAAACGAGTGAAATGTTTTCAGGATTAGTTCCTAATACCTATACATTATATGTTAGAAACATTGCAGATCATACTTGTTCTGTTCAAAGTGTATCTAGTGTATTAGTTGATGCGCTTCCACCATTGCCTGCAGTGCCAACTTTGGTTCAGATAATTCAACCAACCTGCTTAGAGCCTACAGGAAGTATTGAAATTACTCCTCAATCAGATGTTCAGTATAGTATTGGAAATGGTTATCAAGACAGTAATGTTTTTGAAAACGTAGCGCCAGGAAATTATATATTAAGTGTTCGATTTACAAATAGTATAGCTTGCATTTCTTCGGGGACTTCACAAACAATAAATCCAGTTCCTCCACAAATTCAATTTGAAACAATTGGGGATTGTGATAATAAACAATTCACTTTAACGGCAAGTCCATTAGGGAATTCATATGATCCTAATGCTGTTTCTTATCTATGGACAGATAAAAATAATGTTTCAGTAGGAACGAATTCAAATGTTTTGAATGTGTCTGAAGTAATTGAGTCTTCTTTAGAAACGGAAACTTTTCCATTAGAGTATACCTTGACAATTACATCTGCAAGTACAGGTTGTGAAACATCAGAGAAAGTAACTGTTGAGTCTATTTATTGTAATTTACAAAAAGGTATTTCGCCTGACGGTAACGGATCAAATGACTATTTTGATTTAAGATTATTGGATGTCAAAAAACTAGAAGTATTCAATAGATATGGTATTAAAGTGTACAGCCAATCTAATTATACAGATCAATGGAAAGGTCAGTCGGATAAAGGAAATGAGCTTCCAAGTGCTACTTATTATTATGTGATAGAAATGAATAACGGACAATCAAAAACAGGTTGGATTTATCTAATCAGAGAAAAATAATAGCTTAATATATTTATGGAGATCTTTATATAGCTCTTCAAAAAAACAAAAAAATAGATATGAATAAAATATTTTTAACTTCTCTGGTAGTTGTCTTTATGACTTTCATGGATGTGCAAGCGCAACAAAATCCTCATTACACACAGTATATGTATAATATGAATGTCATAAATCCAGCGTATGCAGGATCTAAAGAAAGTATTTCTTTTGGACTTTTATACAGAAAACAATGGGTAAATATAGAGGATTCACCTACAACATTTAGTTTTTCCGGACATACGCCAGTAGGAGATAATGTAGGAGTTGGTTTATCGTTAATTTCAGATAAAATCGGGCCAGTAACAGAGCAAAATGTTTTTGGAGATTTCTCTTATACCTTAAAATTAGGGGATACTCAGCGATTAGCATTTGGTTTGAAAGCAGGATTTTCATTTCATAAAGTAGGATTAAGGGATATTCAGTCGAGTTTGCCAGATCCTTCAGAAGGTATTTTTGGAGAAGATATTAGCGATACTTCTTTAAATTTAGGAACAGGTGTTTTTTATTATACCGATAAATATTATGTTTCCTTTTCGGTTCCTAATATGATAAAATCAGCGCATTTAGATTATAACGGAAGAGAATATGGTTCTGATGTGTCACATTATTTTTTAACGGCAGGTTATGTATTTGATGTTAATTATGAATTAAAATTTAAACCTTCTTTCATGTTAAAATCAGCATTTAATGTGTCACCTTCGCTAGATGTTTCGGCTAATTTTTTATACAAAGAAAAATTTGAATTGGGAGCCACTTATCGATTAGAAGACAGTTTTGGAGCTATGGTGAATTTTGCTGTAACACCTGAATTGCGTATCGGTTATGCATACGATCATATTGTTTCTGATTTGAAAATGACTTCTCCGTCTTCTCATGAATTTATTGTTTTGTATGATTTATTTGTGCCAAAAAAAGTTTCACGTTCACCAAGGTTTTTTTAACATCAAAATTAATAGTTAATGAAAATAAATACGATACTATTGTTTTTTGTGGTTGCTGGATTTTCTCTTAGCGCACAAAATAAAAGTACAAAAGTCGCTGATAAATTAGTTGAAAGATACGAATACGTTCAGGCTGTACAAGAATATTTGCCTTTGGTTGAAACCGGAAAATCAGATGGATATGTTCAAAAGCAGTTGGGAGATTGCTATTACAATATGCATAATACGGTTGCGGCCGAAAAGTGGTATAGTCAAGCTGTTAAAACTAATCAAGCTGCGGAAACATATTATAGATATGCTCAAGTGCTTAAATCAAACGGGAAATATGCAGAAGCTAATGTGCAAATGAAAGCTTTTGCCACTATGGTGCCAAACGATCAAAGAACCAAAGAATTCATAGCAAATCCTGATTATCTTACGGAGTTAATCAATAAAGAAAAACTTTTTGAGGTGAACAAAATTTCACTAAATTCAAATCGATCTGATTTTGGCGCAGTGCTTTACGGAGACGTGCTTTATTTTGCAAGTGCCAGAAATGAAAGTAATAAAACTTATGGCTGGAATGACGAGCCTTTTTTAGATATTTATCAATCTGCTTATAACGAAAATAAAAAGTATTCAGAGCCAATTCCTGTAACAGAATTAAATTCTACATTCCATGAAGGTCCTTTGACAATGACTAAAGATGGGAATACCATTTATTTTTCGAGTGAAAGTCTAAAAGATAAATTATTTGAGAAAGACAGTGCCAAAAAATTAAAATTTGGTCAAGTAAATCTTTATAAAGCAAACAAAGAAAATGGAAAATGGGGAGTAATTACTCCGTTACCTTTCAACAGTAAAAGCTTTTCAACAGGTAATCCGTCAATAGATAAGGAAAGTAAAACCCTTTATTTTGCCTCTAATATGCCAGGTTCTAAAGGAGGAACAGATATTTGGAAAGTGGCTGTAAATGCCGATGGAACTTTTGGAACTCCAGAGAATATGGGAGACACAATAAATACTTTTGGAGACGAAAATTTTCCATACATCACAGAAGATAATATTTTATATTTTTCGTCTAATGGGTTAGCCGGTTTCGGAGGATTAGATGTGTTTTCTGTAGATTTAAATCAAAATGGAGCGCCTAATAACATTGGAAAACCTGTAAATACTGAAAAAGACGATTTTGCATTTACGTTCAATAAAGAAAAAAATATTGGTTATTTATCCAGTAATAGAGCAGGAGGTGATGATATTTACAGTATAGCTCCAGTATGTAAAGGACAGGTGCTAACAGTTGTACAAAATGCAAAAACGGAAGCACTGATTCCGAATTCTAAAGTAGTTATCCTAGACGAAAACGGAGCTGTTTTGGATACTCAATATTCTAATGAAAAAGGAGAAGTTCTTTATGATTTAGAGTGCCAAAAAGCATATGCAATAGAAGTTTATAAAGATGGTTTTGTAACTGGAAAATTTCCAATAGCAAAATTAACAGGAGGAAAAGTTTTAATTAATGCTGTTGTGGCTCCAATCGAAGTGATTGTAACGGAGACTGAAATTGTTTTGAAACCTATTTATTTTGAAAATGATAAAAGCACCATTACAAAATGGGGTGCGGCTGAGCTGGATAAGTTAGTTTATATAATGTCTCAAAATAAAAATCTGATTATTTATGCTAAATCACATACAGATTTCAGAGGAACGAATCAATATAATTTGAAGCTTTCAGATCGAAGAGCAAAATCGACAGTTCAATATATAATCTCAAAAGGAATTGATGCCAGCAGAATATCAGGAAAAGGTTTTGGAGAATCAGATCCAAAGGTAAACTGCAAGAAATGTTCTGAAGAAGAACATACTTTAAACCGACGTTCAGAGTTTATGATAGTTAAATAGTAAACGTAAATATAAGTTAAAAGAGGATGTTCGTTAGAACATCCTCTTTTGTTTTTAATAGGTATGATATCAGTATTTATTTATCCATGTACGGTTTCATTTTTTCCGTAATTTACAATGATAGAAGTTTCAAAATCAATCCATGCGGCCCAACGTTTATCAACATCAATATTATCGGCATATTTTCTGGCAAAGCCCAAAAAAGTAGTGTAATGGCCCGCTTCAGAAATCATGAGATCACGATAGAATTTAGCCAATTCCGGATCTTTAATATTTTCAGATAATACTTTAAATCGTTCGCAACTTCGTGCTTCGATCATGGCCGAAAACAATAATCGGTCACATAGCGCATCTTTGCGGCTGCCGTCTTTTTTCATGAATTTAAAAAGTTCATTTACATAATGATCTTTTCGTTCACGGCCTAAAGTCAATCCTTTTTTCTTGATTAATTCATGAACTAATTGCAAGTGGTCTAATTCTTCTTTGGCGATGATTAACATTTCGGTTACTAATTCTTCCAGTTCAGAGTTATACGTGACGATACTAATCGCGTTTGAAGCAGCTTTCTGTTCGCACCAAGCGTGATCGGTAAGTATTTCTTCGATATTCGATTCAACGATGTTTACCCAGCGTGGGTCTGTAGCTAATTTTAATCCTAACATGATATTGGAATTTGTTGTGTGACAAAATTAGTGTTTTCTACTCTATTTTCTCTTCAAATGATACGATTGCCATCAAAATAGTATTATTTTGCAAATAGAAATTTTATACAATTATGAATCCAGTTCAAAAGCTTTTAATTATTGGTTTTGTTTGGCCAGAGCCCAATTCATCTGCAGCAGGAGGAAGAATGTTGCAATTGATCTCGCTTTTTAAAGCAAAAGGATTTCATATTACGTTTGCGAGTCCTGCTCAAGACAGCGATTTCATGGTTGATTTGGTTCAATTTGGAGTCGAAAAAAAGGCTATTGAATTAAATAATTCGAGTTTTGATTTTTTTATAAAAGAGCTGAATCCTACAGTAGTTTTGTTTGATCGTTTTATGATGGAAGAACAATTTGGTTGGCGCGTTGCCGAAAATTGTCCGGATGCTTTACGATTATTAGATACCGAAGATTTACATTGTTTACGATTGGCAAGACAAAAAGCATTTAAGGAAAATCGACACTTTTTAACTTCCGATTTGTTGTCAGAAGAAGTGGCTAAACGAGAAATAGCTAGTATTTTGCGTTGTGATTTGTCTTTTATGATTGCTGAATTTGAGATGGAATTACTAGAGTCCGTTTTTAAAATTGAAAAATCCATTCTGTATTACTTACCTTTTTTACTTGAGCCGATGACAATTGAATCTCTTCAAGAATTACCGGCTTTTGAAGAACGAAGTAATTTTATTTTTATCGGAAATTTTCTTCACGAACCCAATTGGAATGCGGTTCAGTACTTGAAAGAAATAATTTGGCCATTAATTAAAAAACAAGTTCCGGAAGCTGTTTTACATGTTTATGGCGCTTATCCTTCACAAAAAGTTTTGCAATTACATAACGACAAAGAGGGTTTTTTAATAATGGGTCGTGCGCAAAATGCTCAAGATGTAGTCAAAAAAGCCCGTGTTGTTTTGGCGCCTTTGCGTTTTGGCGCAGGTATTAAAGGAAAATTATTGGAAGCCATGCAATGTGGAACGCCAAGTATAACGACAAATATCGGTTCCGAATCTATGCATGGTAATTTGCCTTGGAATGGTTTTGTTACAGATGATTCTCTGGCTTTTGCATCGGAAGCTGCGCAGTTTTATTTGAACAAAACACTTTGGGATAGAGCCCAACAAAACGGAATTATAATTATTAATCAGCGGTATTCTAAAGAGCTATTTGAAGCGGATTTTGTAAATCAAATGGAATATATAATGTCCAATTTAGAGCAACATCGGTTAAATAATTTTATGGGTGCTTTATTACAACATCATACTTTAAAAAGCACAAAATATATGTCTCGCTGGATTGAGGAGAAGAATAAAAAATAAAAAAAAATCCCGTCAAGTATAAAACAAGACGGGATTTATAGGTAAATACCAAGTCGTTATGCAAGCATTGTAACTGGGTTTTCAATATATTGTTTCAATGTTTGTAAAAATTGTGCTCCGGTTGCTCCGTCAATTGTTCTGTGGTCGCAAGCTAAAGATAACATCATAGTATTTCCTACTACAATTTGCCCATTTTTTACTACTGGTTTTTCTACAATAGCTCCTACAGAAAGGATGGCAGAATTAGGTTGGTTTATGATAGAATTGAATTCTGTAATACCAAACATTCCAAGATTAGAAACCGTAAAAGTACTTCCTTCCATTTCAGTTGGCAGTAATTTTTTGTTTTTAGCTCTTCCTGCAAGATCTCTTACGTTTCCTCCAATTTGTGAAAGACTCATAGCATCTGTAAAACGCAATACAGGAACTACTAATCCGTCTTCAACAGCTACAGCAACGCCAATATTTACATGATGGTTTATGATTATAGCATCTTCTCTCCATTGAGAATTTATTTTTGGATGTTTTTTCAACGCTAATGCGCAAGCTTTTATCACCATATCGTTGAATGATACTTTTGTATCAGGAACGCTGTTAATGATAGTTCTAGATTTCATTGCTTCATCCATAGTTACCTCAATTACTAAGTTGTAATGTGGTGCTGTAAATAAAGATTCTGCTAAACGTTTCGCAATGATTTTACGCATTTGCGAATTCTTGATTTCTTCAGTGAAAACTTCACCTGCAGGAACAAATACTTTTGGCGCAGCCGCAGTTTCTGTTTTTGCTGGAGCTACAGTTGTCGTTGCAGTAGCAGTAGCAGTTTGTGGTGTAAAGTTTTCAATATCGCTTTTTACGATACGTCCGTTTTCTCCAGAACCTTTTACTTGAGTTAATTGAATTCCTTTGTCACTTGCAATTTTCTTTGCTAATGGTGATGCTAGAATTCGTTGTCCGTCAGTTGGTGCTTCTTGAACAATTGGAGCTGCTTTTTCAGCTGGAGCTGCTTTAGCTTCTTCAGTTGCAACAGCAGCTTGAGGTGCTCCTCCGTTTGTATAATTTTCGGCAATACCGGCGATGTCAGTTCCTGCAGGTCCTATGATAGCCAAAAGACTGTCAACAGGAGCAGTATTTCCTTCCTGGATTCCTATGTATAATAATGTTCCTTCATTGAAAGATTCGAATTCCATTGTTGCTTTATCGGTTTCAATTTCAGCAAGAATGTCTCCTTCGGCAACAGTGTCACCTACTTTTTTTAACCAAGTGGCTACAGTTCCTTCAGTCATTGTATCGCTTAAGCGAGGCATAGTGACAACAACAACTCCTTTTGGTAATGCAGAAGCTGCTGGTGCAGTAGTTGCTTCTTTTTTAACTTCGGTTGCAGGTGTTGCTTCAGCTGAGGTAGCTGCTTCTGGTTTTCCGGCTATTAATGCTGAAACATCTTCGCCTTCATTTCCTATAATTGCCAATAAAGAATCTACTGGTGCAGTTTCTCCTTCTGGGATGCCTATGTATAAAAGTGTTCCTTCATTAAAGGATTCGAATTCCATGGTTGCTTTGTCAGTTTCAATTTCTGCAAGGATATCTCCTTCGCTGATTTTGTCTCCTACTTTTTTTAACCAAGTGGCTACAGTTCCTTCTGTCATCGTATCGCTCAAACGAGGCATTGTAATAATTGTTGCCATAATAGATTTTATAATTTATGAGGTAAAAATGGGTAGTCTTCTTGTGCGTACACTACATCGTATAATTGTTGAATTTCAGGATAAGGTGATTCTTCTGCGAATTTCACACATTCTTCCACTAAATCTTTTACCCTTTGGTCAATTACTTCAATTTCTGCTTCGGTTGCATATTTTTGATCTATAATTACATCTAAAACTTGTGTAATTGGATCTATTTTTTTGTATTCTTCCACTTCATCTTTCGAACGGTATAATTGTGCGTCAGACATAGAGTGACCTCTATAACGATAGGTTTTCATTTCAAGGAAAGTTGGTCCGTCACCGCGACGTGCTCTTTCGATAGCTTCTGTCATTGCTTCAGCCACTTTTACAGGATTCATTCCGTCTACTGGTCCGCAAGGCATTTCGTATCCTAAACCTAATTTCCAAATATCAGTATGGTTTGCTGTTCTTTCTACTGATGTTCCCATTGCATAACCGTTGTTTTCAACGATAAAAACCACAGGAAGTTTCCATAACATAGCCATGTTAAAAGCTTCATGCAAAGAGCCTTGGCGTGCAGCACCGTCACCAAAATAGGTCATGGTAACACCGCCTGTTTCAAAATATTTATCTGCAAAAGCTAATCCAGCTCCTACAGGAATTTGTGCACCTACAATTCCGTGACCACCATAAAAACGGTGTTCTTTTGAGAAAATGTGCATAGAACCGCCCATTCCTTTTGAAGTACCGGTTACTTTTCCTAAAAGTTCGGCCATTACGCGTCTTGGATCTACGCCCATCCCAATTGGTTGTACGTGGTTTCTGTAAGCCGTAATCATTTTGTCTTTAGTCAAGTCCATAGCATGCAATGCTCCAGCTAATACAGCTTCTTGACCGTTGTATAAGTGTAGAAATCCTCTAACCTTTTGTTGTATGTATAATGCTGCAAGTTTGTCTTCAAACTTTCTCCAAAGGAGCATGTCCTCATACCATTTTAAGTAAACTTCTTTTGTAACTTCTTTCATCTGAATAGTTTTCTTTTGCTAAAGTGTTATTGTGTTATCAATTGTGACCTATAACGCAAAATAGTTTCCTCCCACAAATTTGCGAAAGGCAAAAATAAGACATTCCAACTAAGAAGTAAAATTTATAAGCTAGTTTTTGGGTTTTTTTACAAGAAGTTTTTGTCAAACATAAAAGGAAGTAAGTTTTTTAGGGATGCTGATTTATAAATAGCACCAATTTCTCCCATGAAATATATTTCAATAGGGGTGTTTTGTTTTATTTCGTATTCGGCAATAGATTGCCTGCAGGAACCGCATGGCGGAATTGGAGTAGTAGTTTTATTATTATCTGAAGCAGCTGTGATTGCCATTTTTAAAATTTTGGCTTCAGGATAGATTGCTCCTGCTTGAAAAATAGCAACCCGTTCCGCACAAAGTCCCGAAGGATAGGCTGCATTTTCTTGATTGGAACCCAATACTATTTTTCCGTTGTCTAAAACTAATGCTACACCAACTCTAAATAAGGAATAAGGAGCATAAGCATTTTTTCGTATGGCAACGGCTTGTTGCATTAAATCTTGAATGTCAGTTGGTAATTCCTGAACGGAATCGAAAACAGAGAATTGTGTGGTTATTGTTATTTCTTTCATTATTGTTTAAGGAAAAAAAATCCAAATTTTGGTTTAACAAAATTTGGATTTTCATACTATAAATTAGTGTTTATTAATATTCGTCATATTTATCTCCAAAATTGAAGGTCAATGAAAATCGAAGTGTGTTTTCTAAAGGGTTTTTTACTTTAGAAGCTGAAAACAAATAAGAAACATCTACTTTGATGGTGGTGTATTTAAATCCTGCTCCAAGAGAGAAAAATTGTCTTGCTCCTTTTTCCGGACTTTCATGAAAATAACCCATACGCATGGCAAATGAATCTTGGTATAAATATTCAGCACCCAAGGCGTATGTGAATTCTTTTAATTCTTCGCTCATGCCATCTGGCGCATCACCAAAAGATTTTAGTACTCCTGAAGTCCAGCCGATAGATTCATAATCAGATTTTGCTATTGTAGAATCTTCGTTATTAACAATTCCATCTCCATTTAAATCAATTCCTCTTTGTGGCGTTGGAACTAATAATTTATTGAATTCAACATTTACGGCTATTTTATTGAAATCATCAAAAATGAAATCGAATCCGGTTCCTATTTTTAAATTCGCCGGTAAAAAATTGCTGTTAAATTCTGAATTGTCATAACTGATTTTTGGGCCTAAATTCTGAATGTTAAAACCCGCTCTCCATCTTCCGTTAAAGTCAGAATAAGCAATTTCTTCCGATTGAAAGAATCCAGCAACATCTACCGCAAATGAATTTGCAGCCGAAGCATCATTATTGTCAGCAGCGACTTTTAAGTTTGAACGAATATATCTTCCTGCTACAGCCATCGAAAATTTTTCGCTTAATTTTAAGGAATAAGATCCGTCAAGTGAGAACTCATTTGGAGAAACAATTCTGGGGTCATCAAATGCATTTTCGCGTAATTCAATTTCACCTAATCCAAAATAACGAAGGCTTCCTGCAAAGGCACTTTTTTCATTAATTCGATTATAATAGGTTAATTGCCCTAATGAAATATCGTTTACTAAGTCTGTTAAATAAGGAGTGTAGCTTATAGAAAATCCTTGTTTGTCTATAGCAAATGCATATTTTGCAGGATTCCATTGTTGTGAAAAAGCATCAGCAGAGGTTGCAACACCCATATCAGCCATACCTGCAGCTCTTGCATCGGCAGCAACTAATAAGAAAGGAACTCCGGTTGTGATAACTCTGTCTTGTGCTTTTGTCAAAGAAATAATAAATAAAAAGACAAATAGTAATTGGATTTTCTTCATTCTAAAAAAGAGATTTATTAAACAAATATAGTATAATATTAAAGTATTACAAGTTTTTCAAATTTTTCACTTTTCGTGTTGGTCAGGCTCGATTTAACGGTTAGTTTATATACGTAAACGCCTTTTCCTAATCGGTCTCCAAAATCATCTTTACCGTCCCAGGTAATTTCTTTTGATAAAAAACCTTCGGTTGTAATGATTTGATTTTTAGTCCAAACCACTTTTCCGGTTATTGTCATTACTTGAACCTGAACATCCAAAGGCTCGAAAGGCCTGTTGTGTGTAAACCAAAATTCAGTGTAACTAACAAATGGATTGGGATAATTTAAGACATGTGTCAAAGTTATTCCGTCGTCTCCAACCACTATAAATTGTATCTCGGCAGTTATCGGATTATTGTACACATCCCAAGCTTTGAAGGTGATTGTGTGTAATCCTACTGTTAAATTTCGCAAAGGAAACCGAAGTGTTCCATTTGTATAATCATCTAAATCGGTTTGGTAATAATCATTTAATATAAAAGGATTACTCACATCACCGTCTAAAACAGCAACTATGTCATGACCTATTCCGCTGGCTGTATTTATGCCGCTTTCATCTTCAAGAAATGCTACCAGAAAAGGAGATTCATTAGTTGTTCCGCCGGAAACAAAATTTTCATCGTTCATATATAACTTCACTCTTGGATTTATATTGTCTGCGATGGCATTTTCGTTTATTCCTCCTACTTTTATAGTTATATCATGTCCCGTTTGATTGTCTAATTGCTGATTGTTTTTAGCATAAAAGCTTATTTTTCCGTTTGCTACCGGAACTCTAATATCTCTGGGAACTACAAAACTGAATTCAAATTGACCATTGGTAACCGATGCGTTTCCTCTGAAAATAGTTTCGCCAAGCGTTGTAAACGGTATTGCAGGACTATTTCCGTCATTGTTTAAAGTTGTTCTTGAAATTGTTTTGTCAAAAACAGCAGTGGCAATTTCGCCATTATAATTAGGTAATGAATTGTTATTTTCATCTGTTATTTCACCCGTTAATTTCATTTTTGCCAATGATTTGAAATCATCAATAGGTTGCGAAACCGGAATGTCATTTACTTTTGTAAGTCTTATTTTTGGTTTGGCTATGGCTAACATTAAAGCAGGATCGCCAATATAAAAAACGACGTTGGTAGACGAATTTGGATTGCTGTTTTTTGAAATTCGTAAAGCTTCCGCAATAGATGTGTATTGATTGGATTCGTAGGACAATAAATTTTTTGAAAGTAAATCGTTAAAATTTTCGGCGCTATATTGTCCAATGGCACGAATGGTTGTAATCATTGCAATTGCACCTCCCTTTGGGTTCCAATACGTATATTCTCCGGCGGTTGGCCGAGATGGATTGTCAAAACGGGAGAATTCACAGGTGATTGTTATAAATAAAGGATATTTATATTGATTGCTTAGATTTTGTCCGTCTGATTTTTCCCAAATTCGTTCTGCTGATAAGCCATCTTCCCCGCCATGACCTAAATAATTGAAGATTAAAGCTCCTTTTTCGAAAGCATTGAAGAAATCTGTTCGCGCTTTCGGATATCTGGAACCTCCGGCAGAAGCTTCCTGAACATAAGAGTCTAATATGATTTTATTGACGTTCAAAAATGGTTTTTTGATAGTAATAAGGTCGGCTAAACTATTTTGTCGGTCTTGCAAAGATGCATCTGAGGCAATATCAGAATCGTCACAAACTATTGCGAGATTATTTCTCCAGCTTCCATAGGATTTTGCATCATGATATTCGATGACTTTATTGACCATTTCATCGGCTTGTTTGCTGTCATTTACAAGCATTCGGCCTACTGCAATATCAATTCCTCCAAAATAAGAAATGATATTTCCTTCATTACCATCCATTAATCCAAAGAAATCATCAGACGCAAAAGAAGCTTCTCCTGATGTATTACTGTTTAAAGAATGATAAATAGGAACAATATTGCTGTTGTTTTGTATTCTGTTTTTAAAATCATAGGAAGCGTCACCAAATAAATTCACATATTTCAGTTTTTTTTCAGATGAAGATCCGTTTTCGTAAATGTATTTGACGCAATTTCTTATAGCCGAAACGTCTTGTTTTCCAGACGAAAACTCTTGGTAAATCGATTCGAGCGTGATTACTTTGACGTTCAGATTGGAGTTAGTTCGATGAAAATTAGCCAGTTTTTCGGCTTGTGTTGTCAAAAAAGCGGGAGAAATAATTACATAATCAATGTCTTGAAACTGACCTGCTGCGTTTTTAAAAAGTGTTCCTTTTAGGTTTTGATTGGTAATTTTAGATTTATTTTCTTTTAAAGGAATGTAATAATCGGAGGCGTCAAGAGCAATGTATTTTCGAAGTTCACCCAGATTTGCTTTGAATGAAAAAGAACTCTGATTTTGATTTTCTACTTTGGTAACGTTTTGTATATCAGTAACATCCCAGATTTGGTTGATTCCTGCAGCATTAGAAATAGTATAATTGGCTATTTCCAAACTTGAATTTGATAAGTCGTATTGAAAATGAAATTGTTTTCCGTAGCCTTGCAATTTTCTTTTGGCGATAAGCCTGATGTTGTCTAAATATCCTTTAGAACCCGGAACGCCGTTGTTGTTGTAGGTTAGTTTTATTTTAATGTTCTCAGCTCCATTAAACGAGGTGTTGTTGGGTAATGAGCTTAAATTGAATTCTACATCAGAATTCGGATTTAGTGCTGAAAAGGATAAAGTTCCTACTTCTTGTCCATTTGCGGAAGCTACGAAAGATGTTGGGGTAAAAGCTGCCGAAGCTCCCGTAATCATTAATTTAACCGGCGTTGAAGTATCGAAATTCGGGAAGTTAAATTCAAAATCTTGTTCTTGGTTAATGTCAAATGATTCGCCAAACCAACGGCGTCCTAAATGAGCAATATTTACAAGGTCTAATTCATGGTATTGATGATCGTCAAAAGTAGATAAAGTTACAGTACTGCTTCCTGAAGGTTGCGTCATCTCTGCGATTCTTTTTCCATCACCGCCTTGTGCCGTTACATAATAATAGGATTTTGTGTCATACAAGTTGGTGTTCGTTTGGCTTTCTTCGTTCCAAGTGTCGATTCCTTCTGCGTAAAAAAGGATGTAATCCTCATTATTAAAAACTCCGTCTTCTTCTCCTATTATAGTAATGGCATTTTCGGTCAGATCAGATGGGTAATAGGTACTGTTCAATAAAGGAAGCATTCTTCCTCCGTTACCGTAAATTTTTATTTTTTGTGGATTAATTCCGTTGATGTCAAGGCCTAATTGTTGTAAAAAGCTTCTGGAGATTTTATAAACGCCTGATTTTTCGATGTAAAAACGATACCAATCGCCCGATGCTAAAATAGAATTTGACAAGGCTGCGGTACTCTTAAATGATTCAGAAGTTCTCGAGGCGTTAGGAATTGTTGTATAAGAGAAGGATTTTATTCGTTTGTATCCAAAATCATCTTTTAGTATTGGCGAAAGCGTAAGAAAAAGTTGTTTTACATCTCTGGATAAGTATGTTTTTAAAGATTCATTGGGTTTTTTAGGAATATTTTCTAAAGCTAAATCACCAAGTTGATCGATAGTAATAGTTTCATAAACAATGTTGGTAACTTGTATGCTGTTTTCATTGAAAGCATTCGATTCAGAAAGTTTCAAGGTGTAAAACAACATTTTTTTATTAGGGTCGTAATCGTAAGCATTCCCATAAAACTGAGGGATGTTCATTTTAAAATCGCCAAAAGCCATTTCTTTTTTTTCAAGCCATTCAATACTAATATCTCCTTTAATTTGAGCAAAAGAAACAAAAGGAATCAGGCTTAAATAAACCAAAAGTAGTTTTTTCATTGTTTTTTTAACGGGATTAAGCGCGAATTATTACTGCGAGTAAAAATAAATTATTTAGTATAATAGTAAATAATAAATAGTATAAATTTGCGTTCGTGTAATGTGATTGATTTTCTATAATCAGATTATGCAAATTTATTCAAAAAATGTTGTTGCAGTTAATCGTTAATTATTATATTGCGGCACCAAAAATTATTACCTACCAAAGAGTATGAAAGTAAACAAAATTATGGCCTTTCGATTGATGTTGTCAGTGATGTTGATTGTAGGTTTTGCAAGTTGTAGCAAAAAATCCAATTCAAAAGGCTCTTCCAGAGCAACAGGATGGAATGTAGACAGTAAAAAAGCAGGTTCAAATAAAAAGCAAGAAGCAGGACCGGGTTTGGTTTTTGTTGAAGGTGGGACTTTTACTATGGGTAAAGTTCAGGATGACGTAATGCATGATTGGAATAATACGCCAACTCAACAACACGTTCAGTCTTTTTATATGGACGAAACTGAAGTTACGAACTTTATGTACTTAGAGTATTTAGATTGGTTGAAAAAAGTATATCCTCCAACAGAAGAAAATTACAAAGACATATATGAAGGTGCTTCTCCTGATACTTTGGTTTGGAGAAACAGATTGGGGTATAATGAAACAATGACAAACAATTATTTGAGACATCCGTCATATGCGGATTATCCTGTAGTTGGGGTAAACTGGATTCAGGCAGTTGAGTTTAGTGATTGGAGAACCCAACGTGTAAATGAAGCACTTTTGGATAAAAACGGATATCTTAAAAAGAATGCAAAAACATTAGACGTAACTGCAGAAAGTAATTTTGATACTGAAACTTATTTGAATTCACCAACATTAGCTTATGGTGGGAATGAAGAGATTGTTTTGAAAGGAAAAAAAGGCGCAAGAAAAACTCCAAGAGCTGGAAAAGACGGTAAAGTAGTTGAAGCAAAAAATATATATGCACAACGTTCTTCAGGAATTATTCTTCCTGAATACAGACTTCCAACAGAAGCAGAATGGGAATATGCAGCTGCCGCTGATGTAGGTCAAAGAGAATATAACATCTATAAAGGGCAGAAAAAATATCCTTGGTCTGGTGATTACACTCGTTCCGGTAAAAGACAAAGCAAAGGAGATCAATTGGCCAATTTCAAACAAGGAAATGGTGATTACGGTGGAATTGCAGGTTGGTCTGACGATGGAGCTGATATCACAGATGCGGTTAAAAAACATCCGGCAAATGATTTTGGTTTATATGATATGGCAGGTAACGTAGCAGAATGGGTTCAAGATGTTTACAGACCGATTATCGATAATGAAGCGAACGATTTTAACTATTTTAGAGGGAATCAGTACACCAAAAATAAAATTGGAGCTGATGGTAAAGTAGAAATAGTTACTAAAGAAACTATGGATTATAAAACTTTAAGTAATGGTAAAAAAGTTGCAACTAGTTTTCCAGGTCAAATTGCACAAGTTCCAGTTGATGAAAATGAAACTTATTTAAGAACAAATTTTGATAAAAGTAACAACATCAACTATAGAGATGGTGACAAACAATCATCTAGATATTATGATTTTGGAGCTTCAGAATCTGCTACTGAAAAAGAAAAACAAGATAAGATTATGTACAATTCTCCTAAACACAACGTCACTACAGACAGTTTAGGTAAAATGGTAAGAAAATACGACAAGTCAAGTAAAAGAACTACTTTAATCAATGATGAGGTTCGTGTTTATAAAGGTGGATCTTGGAGAGACAGAGCGTATTGGTTAGATCCAGCTCAAAGAAGATACTTCCCGCAGGATATGGCTACAGATTATATTGGATTTAGATGTGCAATGTCTAGACTAGGGCCAAAAGCCGATAAAAGAAGATCAGCAAGAAATTAATATTTTATATAATTGTAATAAAAGCCCTTTCATTAGGGCTTTTATTTTTTAAATCACTTTTCGTATGGATATTGCTTACATTCATAGTTTGTTTTTGAAGTGTCAATCCGTTTCGATTGATACTCGTAAAATAGAAGCAGACTCTTTATTTGTCGCCATCAAAGGAGAACATTTTGATGCGAATACTTTTGCTGAAGAAGCTTTAGAAAAAGGAGCGGCATATGTTATCATTGACAACAATGATTATTATATTGACAAAAGAACGATTCTGGTAGATGACAGTTTAATTGCATTACAACAGTTAGCAAAATTTCATCGGGAATACTTGAAATTACCCATAATTGCATTAACGGGAAGTAACGGAAAAACCACGACTAAAGAATTGATTCATGTAGTACTTTCAAAAAAGTATAAAACAAAAGCAACTGTAGGGAACTTGAATAATCATATTGGGGTTCCTCTCACTTTATTGTCTTTTAATTCCGAAACAGAAATTGGGATTGTAGAAATGGGTGCTAATCACAAAAAAGAAATTGAATTTTTATGCGAATTAGCAAAACCGGATTATGGCTATATAACTAATTTTGGGAAAGCGCATTTAGAAGGTTTTGGAGGTGTGGAAGGTGTTATTGAAGGGAAAAGTGAAATGTATCTTTACCTTTCGCAAAACAATAAACAGGCATTTATAAACTTAGAAGATCCAATTCAAGTCGAGAAATCTAAAACATTGCAATCCTACTCTTTTGGAGTTAATAAAGCAGAAGCTAATGTGAATATTTCTGCTGTAAGTGCCAATCCTTTTGTAGTAATTACATATTCTGACATAACGATTTCAACCCATTTAATTGGACTGTATAACGCTAATAATATCAATGCCGCACTTACAATTGGTAAGTGTTTTGATGTTGCTGATACGGCTATTAAACAAGCTCTGGAAAGTTATATTCCGGAAAATAACCGTTCACAACTTTTGACAAAAGGAACAAACCAAATTATTTTGGACGCCTATAATGCGAATCCAAGTAGTATGGCGGTTGCAATTGACAATTTTGTTCAGCTAGAAAACCCTAATAAAATTATGATATTAGGGGATATGTTCGAATTAGGACAAGAAAGTGCTGTTGAGCATAAATCTATAGTAACTTCACTTTTAAATCAGGAAAAGGTTGTGTGTCACTTTGTGGGAGCTGCTTTTTTTGCGAACAAAATCAGTAAAGATAATTTTAGTTTTTACGAGAATTTTGAGTCTTTTTCGGCGTATTTAAAAGAAACAAAAATTGACAATAGCACTATTTTAATAAAAGGTTCCAGAGGAATGGCTTTAGAACGAACATTAGATTTCTTGTCATAAAAATAAAATAAGCGCAATAAAAACGCCATCTTATCTAAGATGGCGTTTTTGTATTGTATTAAATACTCATTAAAAAACCAATAAGGTTCTCTTTTTTGTTCAGATTTAATTTTTTTCGTAATCGATAACGCGCTAATTCCACACCGCCATTCGAAATATTCATGATTTCTGCAATTTCTTTCGTAGACATATTCATTAATAAATAAGTCGATAAATCCAGTTCCCGAGGAGAAATTGTCGGATATTTTTCTTTCAGTCTTTTCAGGAAATCAAAGTGTACGTTCTTGATGTGTTTTTCTAAATCTTTCCAGCTTTTATCGGTATTTACTTCTTTTACAATGCTTTTGTTGAGTTTGTTAAATTGAAATTTAGTCGATTCATCAAAAGAGTCTACATTAATGTCTTTGAGTTTATGAATAATTCCATTTAGGATTTTATTCTTTTTTACTACTTGTAGCGTGTTGTTAACTAGTTCTTTATCTTTTGATAGGATTTTAATTTGGAGTTTGTCACTTTTTAACCGTTCAATTTCTTTTTCTAAATCATATTGTTCTTGCCTAATTTTTGACTCTCTTTCTAAATAAAGCCTTCTTTGTTCTATAGTTTCGTAATATTTGTTTTTTCGGATCTTCATTTTTATTCGTCTTCGAATGTAATGCGTAGTTACTATAATAAGTATTAAGTAACATAAATAGGCTATAAAATGTCTGTACCAAGGTGGTGAAATTGTAAAAAGAACCTGAGTTGCATCGGATTGAATTCCATAGCTGTTTCTTGCTTTTAGACTCATTTTATAATCACCCTCTCTTAAGTTTGTATACTCTTTTATAGCAATAGGGGACCAGTTGCTCCATCTGTCATCAAATCCTTCTAATTGATAAGAAAACTCAATATTGTCTAAGTTTTCATAGCTGGGAGAAGAAAAAGTGAACTTTACTCTATTTGATTTATAAGGGATTTTTTGTGATTCAATTTTGTTTTGGCTATTGCCAAAGATTAAGGTGTCGCCTGGAAATGAAAAACTTCGTATGAATGCAGTTGGTTTTTCAACAGAATTTTTCAACAGTTTAGAATCATAATGAGCTAATCCATCTGTTAATCCAATAAATATATTCTTTGGGTCAATGGTGTTAATAGACATGTAATTGTTGACTAAATTACCAGTTAAGCTTGAAAAAGGGGCTAAAATATTTTTGTATTTTCCATCGGCAGTTTTTGATAAAACTCCTAATGATTCTTTAAAAACATACCAAATATTTCCTGCTGAATCCTGTGATAAAGAATATATTTTTGGGATGTTTTTAAACAATGTTGTTGTTGTTTTGTCTTCAAAAAATAAATCCTGATCTTGAGAGTATTTATAGAAACGATTGTTTGTTTGAAAATAAACAGTATTATTTAGAGTTTGAATGCTGCCAATTCCTTTAACTGTATTAGATAGGTTTGAGTATGTTTTTATGGTGTTGAATTTTTTCAAATCACCTGAAATATCCATTTGGTAAATTAAATCGTCCTTTTTTAACCACAAATAAGAGTTATCCATTTCGAAGGAGCTAGATGGTTTATCAAAACCGGCGATTTGATTTCGGAATTTCAAGCCATTTGCTCCTTTTTCAAAAACAGCAAAACCATTATAATTAGAACCTATAATGAGATTAGGTTGATTTGGGATTTTTTTGAAACCAAAGTAACCTCTGCTATCAAGGGTTTTAACGGAGCGGTTGTTCTCAATTATCAGAGCACCATTGTTATTTCCGCAAATTAATTGCCCGTCAATCACCTGGATATTCCACGCCTGTCCGGTTGTTCCTTCTACTAAAGAAAAATTATCTTCTCTGAAAGGCGTGTTCCATACATGATAAAAAACACCTTGATTGGTGGCGACATACAAATTTCCTTTATGAACCACAGAGGCATATACCGTACTAATGTCGTAACTGAAACCAAAGTAAGTGAAAGGTGAATTTTCATTTATAAAAGCAATACCATTGTCAAGACCAAGCCAGAGATTATTTTTATTATCTAAAAAAGAGGTTAGTACTGTGTTGTTCTGAAGTCCTTTTTTATGGTTAATGTGTTGAATTATTTTTCCATTGGTGTCACAAATAATAATTCCATTCAAAACAGAATTTAATACAATAAATTTGTCTTTGATGGTTACACCCCCCAGTGAGCTGTTTTTCTTGATAAAAGTATTTGCTTCTGTATCCCAAGGAATTGCTTTTTCATGATTATATACAAAAAGCCCTTTGTTTAGAGTAGCAATAAGTAGTTTGTTTTCAGGTAAAGGAAACATACCCCAAATTTCGGTATTATTGAAAGCTGTTGTTCCTTTTAGCGGGTATAATTTACCATTTTTATATTCGACTATTCCTGCAGAAATGTCTTGTAGGTAAAGATGGTTTTTTACCTGAAAGGAGAATTGGAATCGATTGGGTGCTTCAACTATTTTTAGTTTATTGTTTTTATAAATGTAGATTCGTGCAAATGACTGAAAAATAACTTCGTTTTTGAACAGGTGTATTTTCCAAATAAAATCAATTATCTTTTTTTTGTTCACCATTTTTGATAGGGAAACGTATTCTAGTTTTCCTTTTGAATTTGTTTTGAAGTATCCAAATTCGCTGTAACCTCCTATGAAAATTTTTCCGGAAGAGTCAATTTTTACACATCGAGTATCTGGAGAATTGGGCAAAGGATATTTACGCCATGCTGATCCGTCAAATTGGAATAAACCATTGTTATTGGCAAAATATAAATTTCCGTTTTGATCTTGATCAATATTCCAGTTTTGGGTGCCTCCTTTATAGTCCGTTCTTTTATAATTTCTTATTTCAGGAAGTCCAATGTTTTTTACTTGACCTAAAAAAGGTGTTGTAAATAACAATAATATTAGAATGTTTAATTTTAAATGACGCATAATTAAGTTCAAAATGTAATAGTTTGATTTGTAAGCGAAAACGTTTTTGTTTAAGCAAAGATTACTAGAATTCCCTCTTTTTTATTTAAAAATTAATTTCGAAAGCTAAATTACTCGTTTTTTAGGAATGTAGGGTTTGTTTTTTAAAAAAACGTTTTCGTTTATAACATAAATTTAAAATTAAAATATTGTTAATCAATTTATTAAAATTTATTTGATGTGTTTTTGTAAAGCTTAAAAATAAAGTTTGATGTGTTTTTGTAAGGAATTTTTAATGCTAAAAGTGAAATAATAATTCTATCATTGCATTAAATTACTAATTAATTAACCAAAATTTTAGAAAAATGAAATTATCAAAATTACTTATTTTTTGTTTTTTATCTGTTCTATTCTCAGTATATGGGCACGCACAAGATGTTTCCATAAAAGGGAAAGTAATAGACGAGAGCGGATTACCCATTCCGGGAGTAATCATTCTAATCAAAGGGACTACCAAGGGAGCATCTTCGGACTTTGATGGAAATTTTGAAATAAAGGCTGCTTCAAACGGTACTTTAGTATTTAGTTATTTGGGATATACTTCTATTCAGGAGCCTATTAACGGAAGAACTAATATTAATGTTAGACTTCGTGCAGAGACACAATCCTTACAAGAGGTTATAGTCAATGTAGGTTATGGAACTCAAAAGAAGAAAAATTTAACTAATGCAGTTTCTACAGTCAAGTCGGATGTGTTTGAAAATCGCCCTATTTTGTCTGTTGCTCAAGCTATACAAGGTAATGCTGCAGGTGTAAATGTTGTTCAAACTTCCGGGAAACCTGGAGCAAGTTTTGATGTAAGGATTAGAGGACTTAGTTCTATAAATTCTGAAAACTCCCCATTATATGTTGTTGATGGAATCCAGACTAAAGATATTTCTGGTATAAATACAGAAGATATTGTGGATTTATCCATTTT
>ERZ1034365.502-NODE-502-length-21709-cov-3.204142_pt1 | contig 21709 bp, 21 predicted proteins | sample MGYA00520615_ERZ1034365 | MGnify/ENA primary metagenome ERZ1034365 (study PRJEB33736, sample SAMEA104284505) | Azolla filiculoides | biome: Urban; feature: Water surface; material: Ditch water | place: Netherlands | collected 2015-10-28 | depth 0-0.1 m ... | reverse complement strand
TTATCGACGTTGTGAGCGATGCACTAATCATTGAGGTCACTGGCGACACTGCCAAATGCGCGGCCTTCATCAAGGTTCTAGAACCATTCGGCATCAAGGAATTGGTTCAATCAGGTGTTCTGGCTATGGGTCGAGGCTCAAAGTCAATCACCGAAAAAGTTCTAAAGTAAAAAACTTAAACAATAAAAAAGCTTCATCAAAGAAAACAAGGAGAAACAAAGTGGCTGAAATCTTTTATGACAAGGATGCAGACCTTTCGATCATTCAGGGTCGCAAAGTTGCAGTACTTGGCTATGGTTCACAGGGACACGCACACTCACTAAACCTGAAGGATTCAGGCGTAGATGTAGTTGTTGGTCTTCCTGCAACCTCTAAGTCAAAGGCAAAGGCAGAAGCTGCTGGCCTAAAGGTTCTAACCCCAGCTGAGGCTTCAGCTTGGGCAGACGTGATTGTTGTGCTTGCACCAGACCCACGTCAGCGCGACCTTTACAACCAGGACATCGAGCCAAACCTAACTGCGGGCAAGGCACTTGTTTTCGGTCACGGTTTCGCAATTCGTTACGGCTACATCACCGCTCCAGAGGGCGTTGACGTATTCCTAGTTGCTCCAAAGGGCCCAGGCCACTTGGTTCGTCGCGAGTACGAAGGCGGTCGTGGTGTTCCAAACCTAATCGCAGTTCACCAGGACGCAACCGGCAACGCATTCGACCTAGGTCTTTCATACTCGAAGGCAATCGGTGGAACCCGTGCGGGCACCATCAAGACCACCTTCTCAGAAGAGACCGAGACCGACTTGTTCGGTGAGCAGGCTGTTCTATGTGGTGGCGCTTCACAGCTAATCCAGTACGGCTTCGAGACACTAACTGAGGCCGGTTACCAGCCAGAGGTTGCTTACTTTGAGGTACTGCACGAGCTAAAGCTAATCGTTGACCTAATGTACGAAGGTGGAATCGCTAAGCAGCGTTGGTCAGTTTCTGACACTGCTGAGTACGGCGACTACATCTCAGGCCCACGCGTAATTGGCCCAGAGGTCAAAGAGCGCATGCGCGAAGTACTTACCGACATTCAAGACGGCACATTTGCAAAGCGTTTCGTTGCAGATGTTGACGCCGGTGCTCCAGAGTTCTTGGCGCTACGCGCCAAGGGTGAGGCACACCCAATTGAGGCAGTGGGCCGCACCCTGCGCAAGCTTTTCTCATGGATCAAGAACTCAGATGACTACCAGGAAGGTGTTGCAGCTCGCTAAAGCTGAAGCACGCCTAGTTATCTAAAAAGGCACCCCACCCGCCAATGGCGGGAACGGGGTGCCTTTTGTTTTGGCTAGAATTGAGGCAAGTTCCACGTCGCTGTCGCCGCGGGCAAAAAACCTCCCACTTATCAAGGATTTCAATTGTCTAAGCCAGTCGTACTAATTGCCGAAGAGCTATCACCTGCAACCGTCGAAGCCCTAGGCCCAGACTTTGAAGTAGTAAACGTTGACGGCACAGACCGCCCGGCGTTGCTAAAGGCACTTGCCACCGCAGATGCAATCTTGGTTCGCTCGGCTACTCAGGTAGATGCTGAAGCAATCGCTGCGGCACCAAAGCTAAAGGTTGTTGCACGCGCGGGTGTTGGTCTCGACAACGTAGACATCAAGGCTGCAACTACCGCCGGTGTAATGGTTGTCAACGCACCAACATCAAACGTTGTATCGGCAGCCGAGCTTGCAATTGCGCAGATGCTTGGGCTGGCACGCCACATTCCAGATGCCAACGCCTCGCTAAAGCGCGATGAGTGGAAGCGTTCACAGTTCACCGGTGCCGAACTCTACGAAAAGACTGTAGGTATCGTTGGCCTTGGCCGCATTGGTGGCTTAGTTGCCGCACGTCTTGCCGGTTTTGGTGTTGAGCTAATTGGTTATGACCCATACATCACTCCTGCACGTGCAGAGCAGATGGGTGTGAAACTTGCAACCCTTGAAGAAGTAATGAAGCAGTCAGATTTTATTACCATTCACATTCCAAAGACCCCTGAGACCACAGGAATGATCGGTGAGGCTCAGTTCAAGATTGCTAAGCCAAACTTAAGAATCGTTAACTGTTCACGCGGCGGCATTATTGATGAAGACGCGCTTTACACTGCGCTAAGCACTAACCAAATTGCCGGTGCCGGTCTAGACGTGTTCGTAAATGAGCCACCAAAGGGCTCACCTTTGCTTGGTCTAAAAAATATTTTGGTAACTCCGCACCTTGGTGCATCAACTGATGAGGCTCAAGAAAAGGCCGGCATCTCTGTTGCTAAGTCTGTTCGTTTGGCGCTCGCCGGAGACCTGGTTCCAGATGCCGTTAACGTTGCCGGCGGCAACATCGACGCATCGGTAAAGCCTGGAATTTCTCTAATGGAAAAACTTGGCCAGGTTCTATTCGGTATTTCTGGCGGCTCAGTAAGCGCAATTGAGGTTGAGGTTCGCGGCGAAATCGCAGCGCATGATGTTTCTGTCTTGAAGCTTGCCGGGCTAAAGGGCTTCTTTCAGAACGCTGTTACCGAGCAAGTTTCATACGTCAATGCACCACTAATGGCCGAGCAGCGAGGCATAGATGTCAAGCTAACAGTTGACGCAAAGTCAGATGAGTACCGCAACGTAACAACCATTAAGGCAACCTTGGCCGATGGCACCAGCGCATCTGTATCTGGAACTGTAATTGGCCCTAAGCTTCACCAAAAGATTGTGAACATCAACGGCTATGACGTTGAGCTTGGTTTGGCCGAACACCTAGTGCTTATGGTTTATGCAGACCGCCCTGGAATCGTTGCGGTTTATGGCAAGGCCTTTGCCGATGCAAACATCAACATCGCGGCTATGCAAATTGCTCGTCAGCAAAAAGGTGGCAAGGCTCTTTCTGTAATCACCGTTGACTCACCCGTTGACGCTTCTGTTCTTGAAGCAGTGCGTGTTGCAATTGCGGCAGATGTTATGAAAGCAATTGACATCATCGGGTAATTCCTAAAACATCAATAAATAAGCAAGGAAAATCATGGCTCTAATTCTTGACGTACGTACTCCAGATGAAATCGCAGAAGGCTACCTTGAGGGCGCGCTATTTGTTGACTTCATGGCTGAAGACTTTAAAGACCAGGTTGTTTCATTAGATAAGAGCGCCGACTACGTGGTGCACTGTCGTTCAGGGAACCGTTCTGGTCAGGCAATTGTGATTATGGCCGATCTTGGATTCACCGGCGAACTTGTCAATGGCGGCGGTCTAGAAGATGCAGCGGCATCTACCGGCCTAGCCATCGTAAAGTAAACAACCCAATGGACTCGTCTTACTGGGACGCAAAATTTGATGTAGAAAACTACATCTACACAAAAGATGTAAATCGCTTCGTAAAAGAATATTGCGAACCACTAATTAAGCAAATTGGTCCAGTAGGAAAAGTAATTGATCTTGCCGGCGGAGAAGGTAGAAACTCAGTTTGGTTTGCCGAGCATGGCTGGCAAGCAGAGAATATTGATTTCTCGAGCAAAGCCCTAACTAAGTTTTTGGCTTTTGCAGAAGAGCGCGGGGTAGTGGCCAAGTGCTTTGCCAACCGTGCCGACGCAACCGGTTTTGAATCTGTATTAATGCCGGTAGACATCGGCGTCTGTGCCTATTTGCAAATTGCTCAACCAGACCTCTTTGATGCCCTTGATAACCTGATTGAAAACATCAAGCCTGGCGGCTACCTGATGGGGGTTTGGCATGCTCGAGAAAACCTAGACGGTGGCTTTGGTGGACCGCAAGACCCCAAGGTGCTGCCAACGGCAAGCGAACTCAAGCAATTTTTAGAGCAGTACCCATTAGAGATTGAGTTCTTGGGTAACCGTGATGGCCAGGTTCAGACCCGCGATGGACTAAAGCCGTCAACCACACTGGTTCTGCTGGCAAAGCTCAACAAGCAGTAAACTCTTCAGTTATACAAAGAGTTTTGGGAGCCTCAATTGACGCGTGAATACAAGATTGCCGTAATCGGTGGAGATGGCATTGGCCCTGAGGTAACCGCCATTGCTCTCGAGGCAATTAACCGTGCAACCGTTGGTTCAGGTGTGGAATTCAAGACCACACAATTTGACCTTGGCGCTCGTCGCTATCTTTCAACCGGCGAGACGCTAACCCAAGCCGACATGGATTCCCTAAAAGAGCACGATGCAATTTTGCTTGGTGCAATCGGCGACCCAAGGGTGCCGTCTGGTGTGCTTGAGCGACAACTACTTTTAAAGCTTCGTTTCTCGTTTGATCACTACGTAAACCTTCGCCCAACCAAGCTCTATCCAGGTGTGGTTAGCCCGCTGGCAGACCCAGGCAAGTTTGATTTTGTTGTTGTTCGAGAGGGCACCGAAGGGCCATACGTGGGAAACGGTGGCGCAATTAGAGTTGGCACCCCTCACGAAGTTGCAAACGAGGTATCGGTAAACACCGCATTTGGCGTTGAGCGTTTGGTTCGCTACGCCTTTGAGCTTGCCTCAACCCGTGACCGCAAAAAGGTAACTCTGGTACATAAGCACAATGTCTTGGTTCATGCCGGTTGGTTGTGGCAAAACACTGTCAACAAGGTGGCCGAAGAGTTTCCAGCTATTAAGCACGACTACCTACACATCGATGCCGCAACGATCTTCATGGTCACTGACCCTGAGCGCTTCGACGTAATCGTCACCGACAACCTATTTGGTGACATCATCACAGACCTTGCCGCCGCAATCGGTGGCGGAATTGGGCTAGGCGCATCGGGAAACATCAACCCAGACGGCGCCTTCCCAAGCATGTTTGAACCGGTACATGGTTCAGCTCCTGATATCGCCGGAAAGAATATGGCAGATCCAACTGCAGCAATTCTTTCGGCAGCGTTGTTGCTAGAACACCTGAAGAACCCGGTGGCCGCAGCACGAATCGAAAACGCAGTAGCAGCTGACCTAGCCTCAAGAGGCGACAAGAAGCGTTCAACCACCGAGGTAGCCGAAAGTATTTTCGCTCTTCTCTAAAAGATTCAAGAAAGTAGCAGATCATGGCCGATCTAAAATTTGATGTAACTCGCAATGCGAATCCAAAGCCGCACGACGAGCGCGAAGAAATTCTCAAGGCTCCGGTATTTGGTGCAAACCTAACTGACCACCAGGTGGTTGTTGTCTGGCAAAAAGACAAGGGCTGGCACTCAGCGCAGGTTATTCCATATGGTCCAATTCTTATGGACCCATCGGCTGCAGTTTTGCACTACGGTCAAGAGATCTTTGAAGGCATCAAGGCCTATCGTCACCAAGACGGCTCAATCTGGACATTCCGCCCAGATGCAAACGCCAAAAGATTGCAGAAGTCTGCCCACCGCATGGCATTGCCAGAGCTACCAACAGAGATTTTCATTGAATCGCTGCGTCAGCTAATTGCGGTTGACGGTGCCTGGGTTCCCGAGCCAGTAAACGAGAAGACTCTTTATATTCGCCCCTTCGAGATTGCCGCCGAGAACTTCCTTGGTGTGCGTGCTGCACAACGTGCCGAATACCGCGTGATCGCATCGCCAGTTGGCCCGTACTTCACGGGTGGCCTTAAGCCTGTTTCCATTTGGATTGCCCTTGACTCGGCTCGCGCTGGAAAGCACGGAACCGGTGAAGCTAAAACCGGTGGTAACTACGCGGCCTCTTTGCTTGCACAAAGTGAAGGCTACGAAAACGGTTGCTCACAGGTAATGTTCCTTGATGCCGAGACCTCAACATACATTGAGGAGCTTGGTGGCATGAACTTGTTCTTTGTCTATAAAGATGGCCACGTAGCAACGCCTTCACTAGATGGAACAATTCTTCGGGGTATCACTCGCGATTCTGTGGTTCAGCTAATTAAAGACCGCGGTCTAAAGATTGAAGAGCGCAAGATTACTTTGGCTGAGGTGCAGGCTGGAATTACATCGGGTGAGATCGTTGAAGTGTTTGCCTGTGGAACTGCAGCAGTAATTACCCCTATTGGCGAATTCAAATCACGTGAGGGTGTCATTGGAAACGCAAACGCCGAGCCTGGTGATCTAACCTCTAGTCTTCGTGCCGAATTAACCGGCATTCAGTACGGTACGGTTGCAGACCGTCACGGCTGGATGCTAAAGCTCGCCGACTAAAGCACTGCGGTAAAACTATGCGCGTTGCAAGATTTAGTCTCAATGGTGACCCACGTTTTGGAATTGTTGACGGCCCTGAACTAGTTGTTCTAAAGGGCCACCCTTTGGTGCACGGATACGAGACCACCGGTGAGCGAGTTGCGCTTAAAGAGGTAAAGCTGCTGGCGCCAACAATTCCATCAAAGGTCGTTTGCATTGGCAAAAACTACCTTGATCACATTGGCGAGATGGGTCTTGCGGTCAATCCGGAACCAACTATATTTTTTAAACCGTCCTCTTCAATTATTGGCCCGGGTGACACCATAGTGTTGCCCAAGCAAAGTAATCGTGTTGAGTTAGAGGTTGAACTAACCGTTGTGATTGGTCAGATTGCAAAAAACGTAAGCGAAAAAGATGCCCTCAACTATGTTTGGGGTTTCACTGTTGCCAACGATGTAACCGCTAGAGACCTACAAGCCACCGACGACCAATGGGCTAGATCTAAAGCCTTCGACACCTTCTGCCCATTAGGCCCCTGGATTGAGACAGAGTTTGTGCCCGATGGCCAAGTTCTTGAAAGTCGTATCGATGGCGAAACCAAGCAACAGGGCTCGATTGATTTGATGATTCACAACATTCCAAAGATCATTTCTTATGTAAGCCAAAACATGACCCTGCTGCCTGGCGATGTAATTCTTACCGGAACTCCTGCGGGCATAAGCCAAATAAACAGCGGCCAGCTAGTTGAATGTGAAGTCGAGGGAATTGGAACCCTGCTAAACCCAGTGGTTTAGAACAGTAGCCGGCGCTGGCGTTTAGACTGGAGCAATTATGTCTTCAATTACAGCCCCCTTTACCACCGCGTCTGGCCCTGATGTTAAGGTGCGTTTTTGCCCTTCACCAACCGGTACTCCGCACGTAGGCCTAATTCGTACCGCCCTTTTCAACTGGGCATACGCTCGTCACACCGGTGGCCAGTTTCTGTTCCGAATTGAAGATACCGATGCCGAGCGCGATTCAGAAGAGTCGTTTGATCAAATTCTTGATGCCCTTAGTTGGTTGGGGCTGAACTGGGATGAAGGCGTGAATGTTGGCGGCCCTGCCGCCCCTTACCGTCAAAGTGAACGCGGTCACATTTATCAGGAAGTAATTGAAAAACTAAAGGCATCTGGCCACATCTACGAGAGCTATTTAACCGGCGAAGAAATTGACGAGCGCAATAAGGCTGCTGGCCGCGCTGTTCAACTTGGTTACGACAATTCAGAACGAGATTCAACAGAAGAGCAACGTGCGGCGTATCGGGCCGAAGGTAGAAGCCCAGCTCTTCGTCTACGCGTTCCAGAAGTAGACATCACATTCAACGACCTAGTTCGCGGAGAAATAACCTTTCCGGCCGGATCATTTCCAGATTTTGTGGTTGTGCGACCAAATGGTCAGCCGCTTTACACTTTGGTGAATCCGGTTGATGATGCACTTATGGGTGTAACTCACGTTCTTAGAGGTGAAGATCTTCTTTCCTCAACCCCTAGACAAATTGCCCTTTACAACGCAATGTATGAGGCCGGAATCACCCAGTTCATTCCACAGTTTGGTCATTTGCCATACGTGATGGGTGATGGAAATAAAAAACTTTCCAAGCGTGACCCACAGGCAAACCTGTTTCACCACCGCGATCGTGGTTTTATTCCAGAAGGTCTTTTGAATTACTTGGCTTTACTTGGTTGGGGTCTAAGTGCAGACCAAGACATCTTCACCATGGATGAACTTGCCGCGGCCTTTGACGTGGTGAATGTAAATCCAAACCCGGCAAGGTTTGACCAGAAAAAAGCCGACGCAATCAATGCGGCCCACATTCGCTTGTTGACCATAGATGACTTCAAGCAGCGTTTGATGCCTTACCTGCAGAGTGCAGGAATTATTGGCGCCACAATCACAGCAGCAGAAACAGCAATTCTGGATGCGGCTGCACCGTTGATTCAGGAGCGCCTGACTGTACTTAGCGAGGCACCAGAACTATTGAGTTTCTTGTTCACCACGGCCGACAAAATCACCATCGCTCAAGATGCACTTGAAGGCATGCCTGAAAACGTGGGGGAGGTTTTGGTAGCAGCTATCGGTGCAATCAGCTCTATTGATGAATCAGATTTCAAGACCCAACCTGTTCAAGCCGCATTGAATCAAGCTCTAATTGAAGTGCTTGGGCTAAAGCCGCGTTTTGCTTTCGGGCCGCTACGAACCGGTATCTCTGGTCGCAGAATTTCGCCGCCGCTGTTTGAATCGATGGAAATCCTTGGCAAGGCTGAGACAATTGCGCGCCTAGAGGCGTTTGCTCGCACCGTCTAGCAAGGGTAAGATTGAAAGTCGAGCCCACAGGCTCGAATGTACCTTGGGGTATGGTGTAATTGGCAACACGGAGGTTTCTGGTACCTTTGTTCTTGGTTCGAGTCCAGGTACCCCAGCTTTTGAAAAACTACAAAACAGTCGAATAGTCGGCTGTTTTTCTATTTAAGTGGAGAATTTGAACATGATTGCTGCTGCCTACGTTCTAGTTGTTGTGCAAGTGTGTGTTGCTCTTTTTCAGCTGGCGCTAACCTTGGGTGCGCCCATGGGCGAGTACACAATGGGTGGGCAAAATGTTGGCCGACTGCCAATGAAACTTCGCTTAGGAGCGGCAATTAGCATGATTGTGAATCTAGCTATCGCTGGTCACTATCTGGCTCAAACCGGAGCTCTAGAGACCCTGTTGCCAGCTAACCTCAACCAAATTGCAAACTGGAGCCTGGTTGCATTTACTGCAATTGGCCTGTTAATGAATTCCATTTCGCGCAGCAAAAAAGAGCGCCAAATGTGGGTTCCTGTTTTACTGCTATCTCTGGTTTGCGCAGTCATTGTTGCGCTTGGCTAGCTGAACGTTTTAGAGCTGGGTGCTCTGACCTGGGGTTAGATACTCAAACTTGCCGCCACCAGCTTCGGTAACCATCTTTACTCGACCATTATTGAGATCATGTCCAATTTCACTCAGGTGAATGTTGTGAGTTGCAATGGTTCTTGCGGGCTTGATGGCCGATACAAAATCCATAACGTCACCAATTTTCAGCCAAGGTGCCGAGGTGGGGCAGGCCAGCAGCTCAACGGCGCGATCCGGTTGCGTATAGCTGTCTCCGGGGTAGTACAGCTTGTCGTTTACCATAACTCCGCAATTTTGAATTAGCGGAATTGAGCGGTGAATCTCTGCGTGCATGTCTCCAAAGAATTCAAGACTAAATTCCCCGTGGGTGTAGAAGTCGCCATGGTGCACAGCTACCGTTTCAAAGCCGGTGAGTCTCTTGCAAACTTCATCGGTTCCATATATTGCTACTTCGGGGTTGTTGCTCAAAATAGCTTCTAGTTGTGCTTCGCTACAGTGGTCGTCGTGCATATGGGTTATTACAACTGCAACCACATTGGTGTAGTCGGCTACAGATCTAGTGAATGAACCGGGGTCCACGATGATTCGCTGGTTGCCTTGTTCTAGCACTAAACAGGCATGTTCAAGCTTGGTGATCTGCATTCCTTCATTCTGCCTTAACTTTGTGCCTTAAGATTTTGGTGTGGGGAACGAACAAATCAAGATTGGGTCAAGCACCCTTGCTAGGGCTACCCAAATTGGTCTTACCATTACAGACCCCGCCCAATTTATTTTGGCTGCAGATGTAGATGTTGTGCTGTTCAATAAGGCAGGCACCCTTACTGCACCAATAAGGCGCGTGGTGAAGTCGCGGCTTGCCTACAGTTCGCCGCTAATGACTCAAAGTGACCTGCTGGCTTTAGCCGCTGGCGTAGAAGCAAGTTCGGAACACCCAATTGCCATTTCGATTGTTGAAGAGGCCAAGCGTCAGAACTTAGAGTTACCAAACGTGCTTGATGCAAGAGCCATTCCTGGGCTTGGCATTGCTGGTGTACTTGATGGTGAAACCATCATGGTTGGCGGTCCGGGATTGCTCACCTCTAGAAATATCCCCATCTATGTTGATGACTTAGTTAGGTCAGATGCTGCAAATCAGATTGGCAACTCGGTGGTCTATGTAGTACAAAACTCTCAACTACTGGGCATGATCGAACTCAGCGAATCGGTTCTTCCAGAGGCTGTTGAGATGGTGAATCAATTTCACGCCAACAAGATTCGCGTTGCAATGGTGACTGGCGATGCCACCGGTGTTGCACAACACTTTGCAGACCAACTGCGAATTGCAGAAGTTTATGCCGAAATCGTACCGAGTCGCAAAGTTGATGTGGTGCGAAAGCTAAAATCTGACGGCTCCAAAGTTGCGGTGGTTGGTCGCCTAGATTTAGATGGCATGGCGCTATCAGAGTCTCACGTTGGAATTGCCATTGACTCAGACGGGTTCAGTAGCTCTACCGCTGCCGGATTACACCTTAAAACAAGTGGCACCAAAGTTGTGTTGCAAACCATTTTGCTTTCCAAGCGGGTCAAGTCTCAGTCAAGACAAAAATTGTTCCTAATTTCAGGTGCGGCTCTGGTCTTGATGGGTGCACTTGCAATAATTCTTAGCTCACTATGAAACGTCTGGGCGTAATCATTAATCCCGCAGCTGGCAATGGAGCGGGTCGCGTTGAGGGGCAACAAGCCATCACAGAACTGCAACGTGAGAGCGAAGTGCTAAACCTGACCGGCAACTCAATGGCAGACAGTGAACGAATCGCCAGAGCGGCAATTGCCGATCAGCTGCTAGATGGTTTGGTGGTAGTGGGCGGAGACGGAATGGCCCACCTAGGGGTAAACCTGTGCGCGGAATCCGGAATTCCACTAGGCATAATTGCGGCCGGCACTGGAAACGATGCCGCCAGATCTTTGGGGTTGCCTATTGGTGACGCAATTGCTGGGGCGCGAGTGGTGCTGAATAATCTGCGTCAACCAAGAATTGTTGATTTAGTGAAAGCCAAAAGCTCTACCGGAGATTTTTATTACTTTGGAAGTTTGTCGGTTGATTTTGTTGCCCTGGTAAACCAGCGAGCCAATTCTTGGAAGTGGCCCAAAGGCCCAAACCGCTACAAGCTGGCCATGATCGCAGAGCTTGCCTCATTTAAACCAATTGCCTATCGCGCAGAAATTGACGGCGTTGAGAAAAATTTTGAAGCCATGCTTTGTTCAGTTGCCAATTCGCCTTTCTTTGGTGGGGGAATGAAGGTGGCGCCTGGCGCAAAAATCGATGACGGTTTTCTAGATATTTTCATTGTGAATAAAATTTCAAGATGGGAACTAATCAAAGTTTTCCCGCGCGTTTATACCGGTGATCACGTCACACATCCTGCCGTTGAATTTATCCGCGCCAAGAAAATAACCTTGACTCCGCAGATTGAAATTCCTGCATTTTCCGATGGTGAGCCGGTTGGTCAGGCTCCTGTTACTGCCCAAATTGCCCCCGGTGCGCTCAAGGTCTACGCAACTAGCGCACGCCCGGCTTCTGTGGCAGAATAGACAGGTTGCTCTAACGGTCCCATCGTTTAGCGGCCTAGGACACCGCCCTCTCACGGCGGCAGCACGGGTTCAAATCCCGTTGGGATCACGAATCTCCCTCTCGATGACTTGCTCTCGGGAGGGAGTTTTATTTAACCGGCTCTGTAGTCAGATGCCTAGTTGTGGCGGTCGCGCTTGAGATGTGTGACTGCACTGAAAATAACGATGATTGCCACCGGTATAAATGCCGCAGCATTAAGCCCAATAAAGGCAACGCTCGCCATGATGGCACCTGAGAAGCCTCCGCCAAGTGCCCCCGCAAGGTTCATCGAGGTATCGCTAAGCCCTTGCACATTGGTTTTTTCGTCGGCCGGCAGTGTTTGAGCAAGCAGCGCCGAAGCTGAAACGGTTGCTGCCGACCAGCCCAGCCCAAGCAAAAACAATCCAATTGTGACCAGCGTGCGATCGTGTTGCCCAAACCCGGCGAATGCCAGAGCAAAAACGTAAATCACCTGTCCAAGTAGCACAATTCTTACTTTTCCAAAGCGGTCACTTAGCCACCCAAAAATTGGCGAGAAAGCATACATTCCTGCGATGTGCAGGCTGATGGTGAATCCAACCACCACTAGGTCATAGCCCATGTGGTGCATGTGCAGCGGAGTCATCGACATCACGGCCACCATCACCATGTGGCTTAGGGCAATTGAAGAAACCGCAAACGCCGCCACTGGATACTTACGCAACGTAGATATCGCACTCTTGAATGAGGTCTTTGGCTTTAGGCCGCCTCTGGCGCTGTCAATTTCTTTTGCAACCAACAGCGGGTCTGGCCGAAGACCAAACCAAAACACCGTAGTGGCTGAAAGCTGAGCCGCAATGGTGAAAAGAAACGGCCCGGTCATGGTTGGCAAGCCAATTAGCCCGCCTACAAATTCGCCTGGGCCAAAAAGGTTAGGACCAATAACAGCACCGATAGTGGTTGCCCACACCACTGTGGCTAGGTCTCTACCGGTAGAGCGGGAACTTGAACCCGATAGGTCAACGGCAGCAAATCGGGCCTGTAATCCGGCCGCTGAACCGCCACCCAGCAGGAACAAGGCCAGCAGAAGCAGTGGAAAGGAGTGGATGGCGGCAGCGGTAATTACAAAAATTGCCCCCAAAATGGCTAAACCGGCACCGGTAGCTAGGCCAACTCGGCGACCACGAGCATTGGCAAGCCTGGCCATTGGCATGGCCCAGGTTGCAGCGCCAAGGGTGCTAAAGGTTGCCGCGGCACCAGCCCAGGCGCCGCTCCCAGAAAGGTCTGCGGCCAGTAGGGAGCCAATAGATAGCGTGGATCCCAGGGCAAAACCGCCCAAAATCTGACCGCTGGTCAGAACCCTTACAGTCTTGCGCTGTAGAAAATTAATCTGTTTCTCGTTCACCTCGCCAGCCTAAAGGTAAACTTGGATTTCTATCATTTTGAGGTGTGTTAATGACAACAAAGCCGCTTACTTTGGCTGAAAAGGTTTGGAACGACCACTTGGTCGCCAAGGGTGAAAATGGCACCCCAGACCTGCTTTACATTGACCTGCACTTGGTGCACGAGGTAACCAGCCCACAGGCTTTTGACGGCCTGCGCCTTGCCGGCCGCCCGGTTCGCCGCCCTGACCTAACTATTGCTACTGAAGACCACAACACCCCAACCTGGGACATCGATAAGCCCATCGCAGATCCAACCAGCCGCACCCAAATTGAAGCCCTGCGCAATAATGCCAAGGAATTTGGCATTCGCATTCACTCACTTGGCGATGCCGAACAGGGAATCGTGCACGTGGTTGGCCCGCAGCTTGGACTAACCATGCCGGGCATCACGGTTGTTTGCGGTGACTCACACACTTCAACTCACGGTGCATTTGGCGCGCTCGCCATGGGCATTGGTACCAGCGAAGTTGAGCACGTGCTGGCAACTCAGACTCTTCCTTTGAAGAAGTTCAAAACCATGGCAATCAACGTTGAGGGCACACTTCGCCCAGGTGTAACCGCCAAAGACATCATTCTTGCTGTGATTGCAAAAATTGGTACCGGCGGTGGTCAGGGATACGTTCTTGAGTATCGGGGTTCTGCAATTCGTTCGCTTTCGATGGAAGCGCGAATGACAATTTGCAACATGTCAATTGAGGCAGGTGCCCGTGCCGGCATGGTTGCACCGGACCAAATCACTTTTGATTACCTAAAGGGTCGTCCGCATGCACCAGAAGGTGCCGACTGGGACGCTGCGGTTGAATACTGGAAGACACTACCAACCGATGAAGGCGCCAAGTTTGACGCCGAAGTGTTTCTAGATGCAAACACACTTGACCCTTTTGTAACTTGGGGAACTAACCCTGGCCAAGGTGTGAGTCTTTTGGATTCGGTTCCTAACCCGGAAGATATTTCTGATCCAAATGAAAAGGCTGCTGCCGAGCGCGCGCTTGAATACATGGATCTAAAACCTGGAACCAAAATGAAAGACATTCGCGTTGACACCGTGTTCCTTGGTTCTTGTACCAACTCTCGTATCGAAGACCTTCGCGCAGCCGCAGCCGTTATTCAAGGTAAGCAAAAAGCCGATGGGCTTCGTTTTATGGTTGTGCCGGGTTCTGCAAGAGTTCGTTTACAAGCCGAATCTGAAGGCCTTGACAAAATCTTCAAAGACTTTGGGGCCGAATGGCGTTTTGCCGGTTGCTCAATGTGTCTTGGCATGAACCCAGATCAGCTGGCACCGGGGGAGCGCGCAGCTTCTACTTCTAACCGAAACTTTGAGGGCCGCCAAGGTAAGGGTGCACGCACGCACTTGGTTTCACCACTTGTTGCAGCAGCAACTGCAATTCGCGGAACCTTGTCTTCGCCGGCAGATTTGGCTTCCCCTGCCGATTTGCTAGAAGGGCAGGCAAACTAATGGAAAAGTTTGAAATCTTTACAGGCGTTGCCGTACCGCTTCGCCGATCAAATGTTGATACAGATCAGATCCTTCCAGCGGGTTATTTGAAGCGCCGCACTAAGCCTGGATTCGAGGACGCACTGTTCTCAGCATGGCGCAATGATCCTGAATTCGTTCTAAACCAAGAGCCTTATAAGCACGGCCAGGTGCTTGTTGCTGGCCCAGATTTTGGTACCGGTTCATCGCGAGAGCACGCAGTTTGGGCGCTTCGTGATTACGGTTTCAAAGCTGTTTTTGCCAGTAAATTTGCCGACATTTTCCGCGGCAACTCGGGTAAACAGGGTCTAGTCACCGGTGTGATCACAGAGGAAGACACAGAAAAACTTTGGGCAGCCATTGAGGCAAACCCCGGTTCCTCAATTACCGTGAATTTGGTTGAACAAACCGCAAGCATCGGCGATTTAGTTGTGCACTTCGAAATTGACGAGTACACCAAGTGGCGTTTGCTTGAAGGTCTGGACGACATTGGTCTTACTCTTCGCGATGAGCAGGCCATTACAGACTTCGAGGCCAAGCGCGGTGCTTGGATGCCAAAGACGCTACCGGCTAGGAACTAACCATGAGTCAGATCACAGTCACCGGGGGCAAGCCGCTAAAAGGTCGAGTAGATCTTAAAGGTGCAAAAAACCTAGTCACGAAGGCAATGGTTGCCGCACTACTGGGAGAGGGTCCAAGCGTTCTAAAAGACGTACCTTTCATCAGTGATGTTGAAATTGTCTCTCGCTTGCTTCAGCTGCACGGTGTGAAAATTGAACACAGCTCCGATGGCGTAATGTCGCTTGACCCAAGCAACGTTGCATCGGCTCGCATGATTGATATCGACGCCCATGCTGGCTCTTCAAGAATTCCAATTCTTTTCTGCGGTCCGCTGCTGCACCGCTTAGGTGAAGCATTCATTCCGGGTCTAGGTGGCTGTCACATTGGCGACAGACCAATCGACTACCACTTTGAGGTACTGCGCAACTTTGGTGCAGTAATCGAAGAGTTGGAAAACGGAACCCGACTTTCTGCTCCAAAGGGTCTAAAGGGAGCAAAGATTTCATTGCCTTACCCATCGGTTGGCGCAACAGAGCAGGTGCTGCTAACGGCAACTCGTGCCGAGGGCCTAACGGAACTTACTGGTGCGGCAATTGAGCCAGAAATTATGGACCTAATTGCAATCTTGCAAAAAATGGGCGCAATTATCTCGGTAGACACCGATCGTGTGATTCGCATAGAGGGCGTTAAAGAGCTCTCCGGTTATAACCACCGTGCTCTTTTTGATCGCAACGAAGCGGCATCTTGGGCCTGTGCAGCGTTGGCTACCAACGGTGACATTTTTGTTGGCGGTGCTCGTCAGCAAGAAATGACAACCTTCCTAAACGTATTCCGCAAGGTTGGTGGCGCATTTGAAATCGAAGATGACGGAATTCGTTTCTATCACCCGGGCGGCGACCTGAAGCCGGTAGTGCTTGAAACAGATGTGCACCCAGGTTTCATGACTGACTGGCAGCAGCCGCTTGTGGTTGCCCTTACTCAGGCCAAGGGGCTGTCAATTATTCACGAGACTGTTTATGAAAACCGTTTTGGTTTCACTGATGCACTTGTGCAAATGGGTGCCCAGATTCAGATTTACCGCGAGTGTCTTGGTGGCACTGCTTGCCGCTTTGGTCAACGCAACTTTAATCACTCTGCGGTTATCTCTGGCCCAACAGAGTTGCATGCAGCCGACATTAGAGTTCCAGATCTGCGCGGTGGCTTTAGCCACATGGTTGCAGCACTAGCTGCAAAGGGAACCTCAAACGTTACTAACGTGCAGTTGATCTCTCGCGGGTATGAACACTTCTTGCAGAAGCTAACTGACCTCGGCGCAGATTTCACCTACAGCGAGTAATTTCATGGCCAAGCCAAAAAAAGAATTACCAATGCCGAAGATCAAATCTTCGGAACGCCACTTCGTTCTAGCTTTGGTTGCCAGCGTCTTGATTCCGTTGGTGCGCTTGCTGTTTAGGGTTGATCCAATTGGTGCAGAGAAGCTGCCTAAGCGGGGCCCTTATATTTTGGTGGGCAACCATGTGACAAACGTAGATGCCCTTGCGGTTGCCTACTTTGTTTACGTAAAGCTAAAGCGGGCGCCACACTTTTTAGCAAAAGAAGGTCTGTTTAGGGTTCCAGTACTTGGCCCAATTTTGTTAGCCGCTGGTCAAATACCCGTTTATCGTTCCGGCCACCGCAACGATGCTCCGCTTAAGGCCGCACATTCCTACCTTGATGCCGGTCACTCAATTGCAATATTCCCAGAGGGCACCCTAACTAGGAACCCAGACCTGTGGCCAATGCGCGGCAAATCGGGTGCCATTCGTTTGGCCCTAGAAACCGGTGTTCCGGTTTACCCAATTGGTCAGTGGGGCAGCGAGCAAATTTTGCCTCAGTACGGTGCCAAGTTTCGCCCAGGCTTCTGGAAGCCGGTGAGAATCTTGGTTGGCGATGAAATTGACCTAAATAACTATCGCAAAAAGCAATTAAATCCAGCTGAGTTAAACGATGCAACGGCTTTAGTGATGCAGACTATTACCCAGTTGGTTGCCGAGCTTCGCGGTGAAGAGGCTCCAGCTGAACTTTGGGATCCTCTCAAGGCAGGTCAAACAACAAGCGGCAACTTTAAGAAGGCAGGCAAAAAACAGTGACCAAGATTGCAGTAATGGGTGCTGGTAGCTGGGGAACTACCTTTGCAAAAGTTCTGGCCGATAACCCAGAAAACGATGTAACGCTTTGGGCACGTCGTGAAGACATCGCCGAAGAAATTAACACCGATCACCGAAACGGTGACTACCTTCCTGGAATAGTTTTGCCGACTTCGCTAAAGGCGTCGACCGAGGTTGCTGAAGTACTTCAAGGCGCCGAGCAGGTTTATCTTTCTGTGCCATCGCAAACACTTCGCGCAAACTTAGAGCTATGGGGGCCGCTGCTTCCAAAAGATGCCATCATCGTGAGCCTCATGAAGGGCGTAGAAAAAGACACTGGGCTTCGCATGAGCGAGGTAATTGCGGCTGTTGCTGGAATTGATCCAGAAAAAATTGCCGTGGTCTCTGGCCCAAACCTTTCACTCGAGATTGCAGCCGGTCAACCAACCGCATCGGTTGCTTCAAGCATTAACAAAGAAACACGTCAGGCTGTTGCTCAGGCGGCCAGTAACGAGTACTTCACGACTTTCACTAACAAAGATGTGATTGGTACCGAATTTGGTGGAATTCTTAAGAATCTGATTGCGGTGGCCATTGGAATCGTAAATGGTGTTGGCTACGGCGAAAACACCAAGGCATCAATCATGACTCGTGGGCTTGCCGAGCTAACCCGATTTGCAGTTGCCTACGGCGCCAAGAAAAAAACCATGGTTGGCCTAGCCGGCCTTGGAGATTTGATTGCTACCTCTGAGTCTCCACTTTCTAGAAATCACAAAGCGGGTGAAATGCTCGGCAAGGGCTACACGCTTCGTGAGGTTCAGCGCCGCATGTCGCAGACCGCCGAAGGTCTTTCATCGGTGGCTCCAATTTTGCAGTTGGCAGCAGCAAAAGATGTAAGCATGCCAATTGTTGAGCAGGTGCAACTAGTGCTCGAGGGCAAGATGAATCCTAAGGATATTGCTCCGCACCTAACCCATGAAACTGATGGCCCAGTAGGCGAGTAGCTGTGTCAAAACTTAATGTTGCGCTGCTATTTGGCGGTCCATCTTCTGAGCACGAGATTTCGTGCGCTACCGCAGCCGGTGTTATGGGTGCCATTGATCGAGAAAAATACAATCTGATTCCGGTTGGAATTACAAAAACGGGACATTGGATTCTTGGCGAAGACGATGCTTCAAAATGGGCCCTGCGCAAGGGCAATCTAGTTAGCGTGCAACCAAATGGCAGCTCGGTTTCTTTTGCGACCGATGGAACCCGTGAACTATTTGCAACTGACGCAAACGGGGTTAAATCATCTTTGGGCGTAGTGGACGTTGTGTTTCCAGTTCTGCACGGCCCATACGGAGAAGACGGAACCCTGCAGCGTGAGCTTGAGGCCATTGGTGTTGCTTATGTTGGCAACGGTGTTTTGGCTAGCGAGCGTGGAATGGATAAAGAGCTTTCTAAAGATGCGTTTCTTGCCGCTGGAGTTCCGGCGACTGCTCATGTGGTTATCAAACTTGACGACTGGATAAACGACCCTGAATCGGCTCTTGAACAGGTTCGTAAGCTTGGGTCACTGCCGCTTTTCGTAAAACCAGCTAGAGCCGGGTCATCTAAGGGGGTCAGCAAAGTTAAGAATATGACTGACTTTGCCACCGCCGTAGAGACCGCATTCCAAGAAGACAACAAGCTGGTAGTTGAATCAGGCATCGAGGGCCGCGAGGTTGAAGTTGCTGTCTTGCAGGGTCGCGGCAGCGCCGCACCTAGAGTTTCTGTAGCCGGTGAAATTATCGTGACCGGTCGTGACTTTTACGATTTCGATGCCAAATACCAAGACGAAGATTCGGTTCAGCTGGTGATTCCTGCCGAGCTAAGCGCAGAAGAACTTCAAGATATGCAAACCCTTGCAGCCAAGGCCTTTAATGCCTTGGGGTGTGAAGGTCTTGCCAGAGCAGACTTTTTTCTGACTAAAAATGGTTTTCTTATCAACGAAATAAATACCATGCCAGGCTTCACACCACTTTCGATGTTTCCATCACTTTGGCAGGCAACAGGAATTGAGTATCCAAAACTAATCGATGAACTTATTGAGTTGGCTTTACTTAAATAGTTTTTAGCCAGTGCAGGTTTTACCTGCTTCTATGTTTTGCACGGCACCTGCCAAGGTTTCTAACGCGGTAACACCGGCAATGGCAGTTGAGTCAACAATTACCTCTATTGCAGGGTTTCTGCCAAAGGTGATAAATCTGTAGCTTGGCTTTTTGCTGTCATCTACCAGCCAGTCAATCTCACCCGCACTTACGCAAGACAGCGTGCTTGCTTCAACTGGCTCCAGCCCACATCTAAGAATTACAGCCGAAGGGTCACCCCAGGCACCCGTAGCTTGGGCGTTGGTGGTGCGCTTTTGGTTTCCATCAATTTCGTCTGGCAGTCGCACAATTACCTCGGCACAGGCAGGGTCGTTGGAATTTGGCGCAGCTTCAAGATTCACCGTTGGGGTGCATGCGCTCAAAAAAGTTGCCAACATAAAAGCAGCGGCTAATGTTGCAAAAGTCTTAGAAATCTTCATCACCAACAGGCTACCTTTGTTATGTGTCAAATTCAGAAACCATCAACTCGCTGGGCGAGAACGAAAGCCTAAAGCGCACCATTGCCAGGCTAAATATTTCTGAGCACGCCATCGTTGGCCCAGGCGATGACTCTGCGGTTATTGCTGCCCCAGACGGCCGATTTGTGGTCACCACAGATACGTTAATTCAAGATCACGACTTCAAACTTAATTGGTCAAATGGCTATGACCTTGGTTGGAAGGCCGTGGCCAGCAACATCGCCGACGTTGCTGCCATGGGCGCAGTGCCTACCGCTTTGGTGGTTGCTCTTACCGCGCCAGGCCACACCCAAGTTTCGTGGCTAGAGGCATTTGCCGATGGCCTTCGTGATGCCTGCCAGCAGCTTGCTCCAGGCTGCGGGGTAGTGGGTGGCGACCTCGCTGCCAGCAATCAGATAATGATCTCTGTTGCCGCACACGGAAACCTTGAGGGTCGCGATCCGGTGCTTAGATCAGGCGCCAAGGTGGGCGATTTAGTTGCTGTTGCCGGAACCCTTGGCCGTGCAGCCGCAGGCCTCGCGCTTTTGCAAAGCGGCAACACCGATGCAATTTCGGCATATGACGACTGGGTAAACATTCAACTACGACCAAAGCCACCAGTTGCCGCTGGCAAAGAAGCAGCAATTGCCGGCGCAACATCAATGCTTGATTTATCAGACGGCCTTGCCAAAGATGCCGCAAGAATCGCTAAGGCATCGGCTGTGACAATTCAGATCGACCCGCTAATGCTGCAGGGATTCGAGGCGGTTATCGAAGAAGCGGCTCGAGCAATTTCTGCGAGTGAAGCAGATTGGGTAATCGGCGGCGGCGAAGATCACTCTTTGCTAGCAACATTTCCAAGTGATGCGTCAATTCCACGAGCGTTCAAAGTTATCGGTGTGGTTCTGCCACAAGGCCCGGCACCGGTCATGCTGGGTGCCAACCCCTTGCCTGAAAAAGGATGGGATTCAGTTACCGGTTAATCAACCGTGCAGAATTGAGTTCAGCACAATTCCATCGCCCTTGCGAGGTAGTACTTCTACTCGACCAGTTACTGAGTTTCTGCGGAACAAAAGATTTGCAACCCCTGAAAGCTCTGAAGCCTTTGCAGTGCGCTCACCTTCGCCGTCGATAATTGTGACTTTAGTTCCGGCGGTTACATAAAGACCTGCCTCAACAACCGAATCATCACCAATCGAAATTCCAACTCCGGAGTTGGCGCCAAGCAGTGCTCGTGCACCAATTGCTACGCGCTCTTTGCCGCCGCCAGATAGGGTTCCCATGATTGATGCGCCACCACCAATATCGGCACCGTCTCCAACCACTACACCCTGAGAGATACGGCCTTCAACCATTGAGGTGCCAAGTGTGCCGGCGTTAAAGTTCACAAATCCCTCGTGCATGATTGTGGTGCCAGGGGACAGGTGTGCGCCAAGTCGCACGCGCGATGCATCAGCGATACGAACCTTCTTAGGTGTCACGTAGTCAACCAGTCTCGGAAACTTATCAATCGCGTAAACGCTAATGCCTGCGCGGGTAAGGGCCGGGCGAAGTTCATCGAGTTCATCAATTGCGACCGGTCCAACATTGGTGAAAGCCACAATTGGCAGGTTTGGAATTAGGCCCTCAAGGTTGATGGTGTTGGGCTTCACCAAAAGGTGTGAAAGCAATTGCAAGCGTAGGTAGGCATCGGCAGTAGATGAAACCGGTGCGGTCAGATCCACCTCAGTACGAACAACCTGGGTGCTTACGCGGCGGCGTTCATCGGTGCCAACCATGGCGTCTAGTTGCTTCGGAACAACCCAAAGGGCGTCAGTTTTTGGGGCATCGCCAAGCTGCGGGTTTGGGTACAGAACATCCAAAACGGTGCCGTCGGCTGCGATTGTGGCGAGGCCGTGGCCCCAAGCATTGCTCTCTAAAAACGTCATGGATACAAGGTTACAAGTTAGGCTCGTTTTATGGCC
>ERZ1034365.500-NODE-500-length-21831-cov-3.712880_pt1 | contig 21831 bp, 25 predicted proteins | sample MGYA00520615_ERZ1034365 | MGnify/ENA primary metagenome ERZ1034365 (study PRJEB33736, sample SAMEA104284505) | Azolla filiculoides | biome: Urban; feature: Water surface; material: Ditch water | place: Netherlands | collected 2015-10-28 | depth 0-0.1 m ... | reverse complement strand
CTACTTCGGATTTAGTTCGTCATTTTTTCTCCACTTTTGCGATATAGAGCGGATACACTTTTGCGAATGGCATCGAGAATATTTTGGTATTTTGCATGACTTGTTAGATTATTTTAGTCTTTCGAGTTTTCACTTTTGTTTCACGATGTTCGCATAGTCCCACTGGATATCTCGGGATTTCGTAAGCCATACAGCGAGTTCCACTGTATCTATCTCTTCGAGAAAGGTATATCGTTTTTCTGCCGCCTTGAAACTCCCATTGTTCGTAAGTCATACTTCATCGAACGATTGACCACTCCAGAAAAGGAGCTGCACAGAATCTTTGAGTTTTGAGTATCAGACAATCGGATTTCCATCAAGAAACCAGACAGGATGCCCATGCCAGACTTTGCTTGTAGCATCAGGAAGAATTGTTTCTATCTCATTTCGGAGAGTTTCACAAATCATCCTTTCTCACTCTGCGAGTATTGATTCGTAGTTCAGTATATCAGGTGGAGTATTCATAGATTGGAATTATTGTTTTGGCATCTGACTCACATCCATCCAGAAAGCTTCCCAGATATGTCCATCTGGATCCTCGAAATCACGACCATACATAAATCCATGATCATAGGTTTCAATCGTTTTCTTGCCACCCGCAGTGATTGCCTTATCAAAAAAAGCATCGACCGCTTCATGTGAATCAAGCTCGAGAGCATTGAGTACTTCGGTTGTTGTATGCGCATCAGAGATTGTTTTCTTTCCGAGAAAATTCGTACAAAATCCAGGAGTAAGGAGCATAACACTGAGTGATTCATCCCATATCATTGCAGAGGCATCTTCATTGGAGAAGTCAGTATTTTTGGTAAAACCGATTGCTTCGTAGAAAGTGGTTGCTCGTAGGAGGTCTGTAACTGGGAGATTGATATAGAGTTTTGCCATAAGAGTAAAGTTAAAAAATTATTGTTCGAGTCGTTTTTGTATCATTTTTTCGAGAAATCCCTTGGGAATCGGTTTCTCTACCGTGAAGTGAAGAGAGGATTTGGTATGCTTCCATTCTTTCATCTCGTCCGGAAAATATTCAAAGACACTTCCAGAAAATGGAAAAAATGAAAGATGATTCTTGAACTTTGCAAAACCAGCGATTCATTTTCCATTCACTTTGAGAGTTGGTATTCCATATGAAATACACTCAACTGCGCCTGGAAGGAACTCATGAAGCATTGCTCGAAGATTCTCAAGAGCTTCTCGTTCAAGTGGATTTTCTATATCTGCAATATAGAAGTCAATTTCATTCATATTACCAAACAGAGAGGATATATCCAGCAAGGAGGAGTATTAAGAGACGATAACTCCCAGTTACCGCTACTTTTGCTAACATAAATTCGCGTTTATCTCCACCCCAGAGTACCGAACTTGTGAGTGTAGGGAGAACGAAAGCAACCCATATCATGAGTGCATTTCGCATACCGCTGTATTCAGGAATTGCTTGTATAATACACGCAAGACCTACTATCATAAGGAATGATGCAACTGCTTCTGTGAGCATGAGTTTCCACATTCATTTCATGAGAATAGCATTTTCCTCCGGAGTAAATTGCTTATCTCCATGATGAATCTTCATCCAGAGTTTACCGAAGATAGGTCCATGCCAAAATGCACCACCCATAAACATAATTAATGTACATACACCGATAGCGAGCCAATTCAAGGAGATTTCCATACAAGAAAAAGAAAAAAATTAAAAATATACTAAATTATATCGCCAGTTTGACCGTTTTGTTTTACTTCCTCCGCATATTTTTTCAAAAACGTCATATCGATATATCCAGTAAAATTTCTTTTATCAAAAGGATTTTCCAGACTTGATATAATAAGTGAAAGATACGTATAGATAAAAGAGAGAATAAAAATTACTATCCCTTCTTTTATTTCTCCGACCAAAGTCTCTTGTGTAGTATTTCCAATATTTAAGAACATGAGCGTTCCGATAATGAAAACAGTGATAAAGATTCGAAGATTATGGACAACAATAGGAAGGCTATCGTGATCTCGAATCTGAAGGATTCGTCCAATTATTTTCCGAAAAGAGGAAAATTCCTGCTTTAACTTAATAATATGATTGGCTGGAATTCATTTTGTTTCTGCATCATAGAGGAAATCGTTCGTTCCTTTCATAAGGTCATTTACACTCTTTCCTCGTGTATCATCTGCAATTCGACCAAATACATAAGAGAGAAGAGCAGAAAAAATTTTTCTGAATGTTCTTGGATCCAATTCTTTTTTTAAAATGGTAAAATAATCGACATCAAGAATGATATTTTCTATCGTAGATTTCAGCTCAACACGAAGTCTTTCACTCTCTTTGTATTCGGCAACTGCTGGTGCAATCATGAATCCATAGATAAATATCACCGAAGAGAGCAGTGCGGTATAGATAGAGATTGGCTCAATAAATTCGAGATGATCTGGAATAAGAACTATCTTGATACCAAGGAGTATTCCTGCTATAAGAAAAGCAGTGATAAAAACTTGCTTTCGAAAGAATCTGAGTATTTGAGAAATCATATGGATTAGAGAGTTTCAGTATATTTACGAAAATTTTCGAGAATAGCAGTCCAACCAGCAATCTGCATATCAAGTGGATGAATATCCTCTGCATCAAAGGTTTCTGTAATCTTTACTCCTTCTGGAGTTTCTTCAAGAATCACTTCCACAACACGTCCAGCATCAAGAAAATACTCCTTCATCTCTCACATCGTGTAGACGAGTTTTTTCATTGGAACAATTTCTGTATATTGTGCCGTGAGATCAAATGAGAAACTTCCATCCTTGGCAGCAAAAGTATTCGAGAAAATAACTCCAACCGCTGGTTCTGGAGATACGGATTTTGGACAGTGCCAATCATCCGAAGCAAAACACCAATGAACGATATGTTCACTTTTCCAGAAGGATTCCCAGACTTTTTCGAGGGAATTATTTACCACGATAGAAACAGTAAGTTTTGTAGCCATAAAAAAGAAATTAATAAATAGTAATATGGTATTTTGTCAGGAGTCCTGGAAGTCATTCGAGGGAAAATTGGGCACCTGACAAGGTATTTTCTTCCGGATCAAGAACATAGTTGTATGCATTTTGGAAAATTGCTTTTTCAAGTTTTGTTCTCTGAAAGAGGGCTCATGTAAGATTGGAATGGGAGAAATTGACTCCTGAACAATCTGCTCCAGTAAAATTTACCTCTTTGAGATCACAATACTCGAAAGATGTGTTTTTTATTTTCATTCCTGAAAACGAAGCAAGTTCCAGATTGGATTTTATGAAGCTCACTTCAAATAGGAATTCATTACAATTTTTTAATTCTACTCAGAGGAGCTTTGATTCAACGAAGCGGACATTCTGAAGTTTTGTAGCAAAAGTTTCTATCATAGTAAGATTACATGATAGAAACTCGCAGTCGACGAATTGTATTTGTGAAATGCTACTATGAGAAAAATTACATTCTTGAAAAATACAATTTTCATATTCTCATACAAGAAGTGGTTGTGTTGTATAGTTTTGATTTTCAAACGTTTGATTTTCGAAATACATATGTATGAATTATCAATAAGTATTCAGTTAGAGTGATTGAGGTCTGCTATATTGTTTTTATTATATAGAGCAATTCCCATCGGCACAGTTTTGTCATTTATATGATTTCATCCATCCTTTTTTTACAAGCCAAGCATAGAGTGAACAACCAACACAATATCCAATAACCGATTCAGACCACATAAAGATTATACAGAGGAGACAGGCAATGATAGTTGGATTCATCGGCATGACAATAAGCGATCCTTGGGCGAGATTAGCTCGGATTCCTTCCAAAATTCCTGATACTGCAGTCATTTGCGGTCCTGGAGATGGGGCGATGAATTCTCAGAGAAGAAGTATACAGTAGAGAGTAAAACTCGAAAGTATGAGTCCAATAGTCCATGCGAATCGTTTTTGAACGGAACCAACCCATATTGCATCTTTTTTCTTGAGAAATATTCGAACAAAAGAACCAAAGAGAGAGCATTTTGGGGAGATAAGTATTCGTGAGAGAAAATCAATAACTATAATGCTCACAAGGATGAGAGGTATCTGAAATTCTGCCTTAAAAACTACGAAGAAAAATGAGAAAAGTCACAGAATCAACATAATACCGGTGGCAATACGGATTTCACGCTCATCGACGAAACCATATCTATCATGAGGTTTTGAGATATCAGGAAGGGGAGTTCAGTACATATAAGTGAGTGAGTTATAGAAATAGAATTATAAGAGTAATTTGTAAGGTTGGTCAAAGAAAATTTAGATATAATGGTTATAATTTGTGTAGAAATTTATTGTATTGACCTTTCGTTAAGAAAATACGATGAATCTGATGTATTTCTATATCTCCTGTATGATTAGCAGAAGGACTGATACCATGGTTTACTAATTGAAAGGTTCAAAGATTGATATCGATATAGAAGTATTCTGTTTTCATATACAAGTAAAGATTATAAGATGGAAGTATACATCTCTAAATAGATACATATGACATAATGAGAATGATTATGATATATTCAAGGAATTGTACGTATTTCTCGCGGAAATCAATAGATATTTCTTGATACGAGTGTATTATCTTGCCAAAATTCTATCTCCACGAACAATCAATATTCTTCCCGTAAAAATTATTTTTGACAATAGATAAAATCGTATATAGTAAGAGCTCATTTTCTGTTATGAAGCAAGAAACTCCCAACAAAAAGACAAAAAGTAGTGCATTAACAACTGATATTGCCAGGTATAGCGATATCGAAATTCCTGCACATACTTCACTTAAGGTAAAAGAACTTCAGCAATATGTAAGGAATTTTGTACAGAATATTCCAGAATGATCAGCTGGAATGATTGCCTTTATGGGATTGCCAGGGGTAGGAAAATCCAGTAATACACCGCGTATTCAAAGTGCTGCGGAAAATGCTCTCGGATTTAAAGAGAAAGATGAGTTATTCTATTATAAAAGACCAGATGGTACCACTCTTGAAGTAGGGGGATATGTTTGTAAGAAGAGTAGTGCGATTCTTGCTATGCTCCATTCTGATCATTTTTTTCGTGCTGTTTGAGAAGATAGGAGAGGTCTTATGCTTAAAAATATTCCATCCTGTCGTAGGTACTGGGGAAACTTAAGTAGTGGATGGAAAATGACAGAAGATATTTTTTCATGAAAGTCGACCGATGTAAAGATTTTTCTTGGAACGGATGCTGAAAGAAAGGAAAAACAATGAGCCTGAATTATAGAATTGAAACATACTGGACACAGTGAATGAAAGAAGGTACTTATTGCTGAATGAGTGAATACAGGAGAGTGGCATGATAGAGTCAAGCGTATACAATGAGAGACCGCTATTAATACTATGAAAATCCTCTTTGATATGTCGATAGAGGATTCTATGATTCGCATTCTTCGAAGAGATCACGACAAGAAGGGTTATGATTTTGAGGCAATTCTCGATCATAGACTTCGTGAATATTACTATATCTTGAAACTCTATATTGAACCGGCACTTCAGGATTCTGAGACCGTGTTACTGAGTAAAACACGAGAAGTTCCGTCATTTCTTGAGTCAGAACGTCTTGGAATCTTGATAGCACTTGAGAACCTTCGAACAAAGTATGATATGAACACTGAGCTCAATGAAGAACAAAAACATTTCATTATGCGTCTTATACAAGAGCTTCATACAATTTTCTCAGATATGCATGGTATCAATGATATTGAAATGACTCTTTGGAGAAAACAAAAGGATCTCAAAAAATATCGAAGAGATTATAAGCGAGAAAAATGATCACCGATTCAGAAAATATTTTCTCGCAAAGAACTTGCAGAAAAAGTAAAAACCTTAAAAAAGGAAATCGGAAAAATGAAAAAGATTATTAAAGAATGGATTTGAATTTCCTAAAAATTCTATATACTTCAAACAACATTAAGAGTGGACACGAGAGATTCGGCTCGTTTGTAGTGTCACGGCAACCAACTATAAGTAAGGTATCTCCTTATTGGAAAATCGGTGCTACTTCCGACCCCATGCAGGGGAAAGATGTAGTTCAAAAACTTTTTGTAAGGTAAAAATTATTCCTTCTTCTGTATGAAGAGGGATTTTATTTTGTTACTTTTGTAACTATGTCTGAATTTCTATTTACTTCTGAATCCGTTTCAGAGGGACATCCCGATAAGGTTGCTGATCAAATTTCTGACGCTATTCTTGACGCTATTCTTGAACAAGATCCATTTGCACGTGTTGCTGCTGAAACCCTTGTGAATACTGGACTTTGTGTACTTGCCTGAGAGATTACAACTTCTGCAAATATTGATTATATCTGAATTGCACGTAAAACAATTACAGATATTGGATATAATTCAAGTGATCTTTGTTATGATGGAAATACTTTGGCAGTTATGGTGTGTTATGATAAGCAGTCTCCTGATATTGCACAGGGTGTAGATGAGGGGAAATGAATCGACTTAAATCAGTGAGCAGGGGATCAGGGGCTTATGTTTGGATATGCATGTAATGAAACATCAACTCTTATGCCTGCTCCAATATACTATGCTCATAGAATAATGGAACGACAAGCAGAGTTACGAAAAAACGGAACCCTTCCATGGCTTCGTCCTGATGCAAAGTCTCAGGTAACTTTTCGATATGTTAATGGGAAACCAGTTGATATTGATACAGTTGTAGTATCAACTCAGCATCATCCTGATGTTACTCATGAAGAACTTTCTCGGGCTGTTATTGAATATATCATAAAACCAGTACTTCCTCAAGAAATGCTTACAGAGAATACAAAATATCTTGTGAATCCAACTGGTCGTTTTGTAATCGGTGGCCCTATGGGAGATTGTGGACTTACCGGTCGCAAGATTATTGTAGATACCTATGGCTGAGCAGCGCCCCATGGTGGTTGAGCTTTTTCTGGAAAAGATCCATCAAAGGTGGATAGAAGTGCTGCCTATGCTCTTCGATATGTTGCAAAGAACATAGTAGCATCTGGCCTTGCGGATAAGTGTCTTGTGCAGGTGGCTTATGCAATTGGAGTTGCAGAACCTGTTTCCCTTATGATTGATACCTACGGAACTGGAAAACTTTCCGATGAGAAAATTGCCAGCATTGTTCGAGAACATTTTGACCTCCGGCCAAAGGGTATTGTTCAGATGTTAGATCTTTTGAAACCTCGATATAAAAAATCAGCTTCATACGGACATTTTGGACGTGAAAATGAACTATTTACCTGGGAAAAGACCGACAAAGCAGATATTTTAAAAGCATATCTATAATAAAATCCCCCATATATGAGACATGGGGGATTTTTTTGAACACAGAAACTATTCACTTTTTTCCTCTTTGCGTTCAGCATATCATACAGACAGAGTCTTGGTTTCTTGCTTTTTTTCTGTATTCCAATAGGATGCTCGTCCGACATTTCATCAACCCAAAACTTACAAGGGAACATAATCATGAAAGTAATTCGTGGTTTTATTGGATTTTTCCGTCGGCGACCAGTCGCTCCTTCTGTCCAAAAAGATGATCTGTACTGCACAGAAAATCTCGGCGTTGAAGCTGCTTGGCCTGCAATGACTGATCATGCACCTATGCCGTAAATGGCCTGAGTACTGACAGTGTAAAATAAAGGCACACCTCATTATGAGCGTGTGCCTTTTCCTTTTTTAAAAACTATTATTGACTATTTATATATTTATTTATTATATATTTATATTAAATACATTTGATGAAAAACTATCCTGAACGTCGTGAAGTCCTTCGAGAGAGAAAAAGGCAATATCAAGCCCTCTTAGAAAGCGGAGAATATGGCTCGATGCGACTGTGTCATCTGAAAGGGAATATAACTCGTACCGTGAATGAACTTTCACACGTACGGCCTTTCGTTGCAAAGATACAATATATTCTTGAAAAACAACGCACAGAGACTTTTTCAAAATCTTATATTTCCCCATTTCCCCATATAGCTGATCATAAGCGAGTTTCTACTATGTGATGACAATCATCATCGTTGGTAAATATGATGCAACGGGCTTTTTCTTTGCCCGAGGATTACTTTATTGAAGGAAAAAATGCGACTCCCCAAGAGCATGGACATATGGTACAAGACGTAGTTATTCATCCTGAAAAAATAACATGAGAATTATTGGAATGACTTGGACTCCTTTTTTCTGATCAATGGAAAAGTCTTTCAGAGGAAGCAAAACTTGATATGCAGATTGCAAGTATTCCATATATTAAAGAGGTATTTCAGAGTTTCATATCACTTCCTCTTGCATCATGAAGGTGAACAGCTCGAGTGCTTCGAGTATGTCAACCTGGTAAAAATACAGACGGTCGATATATCGTCTTCCGAGAAACTTCATCGATGAATCATTCTCCTTCCTCTTCTGCTCATAAAACCAGAAAAAATACAACAGCTGTTTCTGTCTATTATGACATGTTTTCCTTTGTACGGAGTCAAGAATATGCTATAAGATGATTGAAGAAGCACTCTGAATTTCTCTCAGAGCTCCTTTCTGATATACAGAAGTTACGAATCCAATGGTACACACTTCCTGAAAATGAACAGAAATCATCGATTGACTCTATTCATGAAAAACTCATGAATAAGTACTCATTTTATGAAGAGCATGCATTGAAAGAACGCCTTGAAAAAATAACACTTGAACATCTTTGAAGAGACTCTATGCGTCTTCTTGGTCTTTATAATGATCTCATCCAATCAGAAAAAGAAAAAGCATGAAAAATAGCACATATTTGATCACAGTCCTACCAAATTCGAGAATCAATGGAACGAACTCAGAACGGATTATTTCAGCTTGGAGAGCGTGTTTTTTCATTGTTAGAAACTATAGATATGGATGAACTTGAGAGGGTTTTTATGAGTGAAGCAGAGTGAATCCCTGTTGAAAAAAGAAAGTTCCCAGTATGAATTTCTAGCCAAGTTGGAAATATATGGCATACAGTCCGCTCGTGGGTTGATCTTACAGGAAGTAATATGTTCCTTGGACATCCATTTTCTGATCTTCATGATAGAATGGTATCTTCTCTTTCTATTGTTCGTATTGCACCAGCCAATATAAATTTTCAAGAATTGAAGAAATTTATAGGAATACTCAAAAAAAGTATATTTCGATCTTTCATATACGAACTCCATGATTCTTTAAAAACTGGAACATATGTCCAGAAAAAAACCATCCTTTGTCAGAGAATGGATTTTATTTCTCAAATATTTTCGGATTGAAGTAAAATTGGGGAATATGCTGATGCAATTGACTCAAGATATATACAAAATATATTAAGTACCATTGGAGATCTTCTCTCGAAAAAATCCCCATCAACTGTCATCGCATATATTGAATCGGAAATTCCATTTTCTTCCATGCGATAATTTGCAATTCTTTGTATTTTTCCTAGCATACAAATATGCAATATATCTCATCTTCCACTATTTGTTGTGTTCCGTGAGAACATAATTGGAGCATTCCAGTATATCAATTACAAAATGAATCACCCAGAGTTATATCTCTTCGCTTACTGGCAAGAGAAAAATTCCAAGATGATGTCCATATGCCAAGTTCTGAAGAGCAGGTTTTGGATGAAATTTTAGCTTCTTCTCTGTGAAGTTTCACTTCTTCTCTGCATATATCTGATATTTCACTTGCTTCATCCGTATGAAAAATTCGTACATACTATGAAACTCTTTGATATTTTAAAGAAGAGTTAAATACATATGAAGTTGATATACATGGGACTCCAATTACATTTGGAGCTCATATTGAGCATGTTTTGTATGCAATAAATGATAAAAATCATGTGAGTCCAGTTGTTCCGCTTCGTTCTTCTTGAGATCGTAAGGCCCTCTTAGCTGGTATAAATTCAGGAATCATTACTGGCCTTCATGGATGTACAAACACAACGATTCAGATTTTATTAGAAAGTGAGATGATTTCTCCTTATATGCTTGGGCAGATATCATGTTATAATTTTCAAAAACAATGACTTGAATGATTGGAACAAAGGATATGTTTCTAATATAAAAACGAGTATATTTACTCGTTTTTATAGTGTGGAACTATTTTTTATGCCAAAACCGACAAAGCTCACTTCCATTATAGAGCTTTCGTTCTTTAAATATAGTCTTTGGGGCCATATCTCCGAAGTTTTCATAAGCAGTAATAATTCATCCATGCATATGAGGGAATTGAAGAACTTTAGCGAGCATTTCATGGATCTCACCGATATCATCTTGGTTTAATCGAAGTCCATAGGGTGGATTTGATACGAGGGTAATACCATCTGTTTGTTCAGGCATTTTGTTTGCGAGTTCAAAGAAATCTTGTCTTCTAAAAGTGATGTCCGATATTACTCATGCGCGACGAGCGTTTCTCTCGGCAAATTCAAGTACTTGTTCATCTTTATCAGAGGCAATAATCTGGTATTTTCCACTTGGGAAAATCTTCTTTTCAGCCTCATCTCGTATTTTTTCCATTGTTTCTTCCTCATGAAAAGGAAAATATTCACAGGCAAAATTTCGAAATAAACCTGGTGCAATATTTCTTGCTATCATTGCAGCTTCAATAGCAATCGTTCCAGATCAGCAGAATGGGTCATAAAAGGGCTCGCTATATTTCCATCGAGTAAGCATAACAATAGCCGCAGCAAGCGTTTCTTTGAGTGGAGCTTCTCACTGTTCTTTTCTATATCCACGCTTATGGAGTGCCTCTCAACTGGTATCAAGAAGTATTGAGGCAATATTATCAACAATGAGTATAAGTATATGAATCTGTGGAAGTGCTTCATCTTCTGTAAGTATGCTATTGTGCGTATTTTGAAGGAGGGTTTCTACGAGAGCCTTTTTTCCTATTTTTTGAATACTCGGGGTATGAGTGAGAATGGAACGTACACTGGTTGCATTTACAATAATTGGGTGATTTTTTGGAAGATATTCTCTCCAGTTAATCTTTGAAACCATGGAAAAAAGAGTATCAAAATCTTCCACTTGACCCTTTGAAAGTTCTATATAAACACGATTAGCAGTTCGAAGGTGAATATTGAGCCGATACATATCATCAATATTTCACTCACAACGTACCGATTGGTCTGTTGTTTTTATATGTTCAAACTGTAATCGCTCACATTCACTTTTTACGAGTGATTCGAGACCTGGGGAAGTAGTAATAGTAAAATGCATAAGAAAGAAAAAATCCAGAGGAGAGTACTCTGGAATGGGGTAAAAGCAAGTTTTCTACTGTTTTTCACAGTGTGAAAGATACTGCAGAACTGCATGTTTTCTTTGTGCACAGAGTATTCGGGTTTTTGATCCTTCTGGCTCCTTACAAATGATATGTTCATGTCTATCTAGTATCTCTCATAACATTTCATGGGTGATTGCACAATGTGGAAAAAGTGAAAGAGTATCCGTAATAGTTATATATTCTATACATTCTTCACATCTATCTCGTGCACTCATTTTTCCTGCTCATTCGCGTATTTGTTCAAGAAGATAGATAGTTTTCATAGCATGATTTATTTTTTAAGAGAGAACTTTATAAGTATTTATATTATAAAGTCAATATTTTTTAATATGGCTTTTCTCCTTTATAATTTCCAGCAGGGGAATATTGGCAAACCCAAATTACCTTTTCCCAATCTCCATCTCGGTAGAGTGCTTTTCAACATCCAACTTTTTTCGTATTTTTCCAAATTATCTGAGTGTAATGTCCACATACTTTTCATTTTTGACAGGAGTTTTTGGTAATATCATACCAGTTTTTTTCATCACCCCATGATTTTACTGCATCATTTCAGAGTGATGTAAGTGTCTGTCATGAAACTCAGTATATGTAGAGATTTTCTCCATTTGAAGTATTTGAATGTTCAAAACTTTTTTTGGTAGCGAGTTTTTTTGCCCACTGTTCTGCACTTTTAGCAAGAGAATTATCCCAGAGAAGTCCTGGAATTTTTACGGATTTTCGGATTGCATTATGTTCGGTGATAATCTTATTTTTTTCTTGAATGCTTGCCGCATAAGAAGAAAATGGAGTAAGAATGATGCCTCATAGAAGCATGAGTGAGAGAATATATTTCATATGAGTGAATTTATGTCTTTATAAGTATATTTTCTTCATAAAAAAGTAAAGAGAATATTGTTCAATAAATATAGAATTTCGTCAATATAATATTTGAGAAAAATAGAATGATATTTGTATTTCATTTTTCTTTATGAGACACTATTCATAATGGTTGTATCTTCTTCTTTCTATGAATTTCCGTCTTCAATATCGCATCTCTCTCATACTCATCTTTCTCCAATGAATTATACCTCTTGTATCAGCAGCAAGTTATGGTCCAAACCCATATTGGGATGCTGATAATAATGTCTATGATCTTGGATGAATTCCGCTTCGAGTAAATTCATGAGCCATTATTGCATGATGAAATCTTTGAATTGGTGTTATCAATCCAGGATATAGAGTTGATGTGAGTGGATATATGAACTCATCATCTGGACTGTGTATTGGATGAGATTGTAAAGGAAGTTGGAGTGAGGTAGTTACCAGTATTATTGGAACTGGACTCACAAATTATGTTCCTCGGTGGAATAGTACTGGAAATGGTTTTACCGCAACAGGATTGATAGTTGATACTGGAATTGGGGTTGGTATCTGAACCTCTTCTCCTCAAGTTAAACTCGAGATCACTTCATGAACTCCATGAATTTCTGGTCTCAGATTTTCCAATCTCACTGCCACTCTCATTGCATCATCATCAATTCTGGGAACTACTGGAACAGGTCCAATTGGCATCACTACTGACCCTGCTGGAAATATCTATACTGTAAACTGAAGTAGTGATAATGTCACGAAGATCACTCCCGCTGGAGTCTCTTCCACCCTTGGAACTACTGGAACAAATCCATATGGTATTATTGTGGATTCCACTGGAAATATCTATACAGCAAATCAAGGTAGCAACAATGTCACAAAGATTACTCCCGCTGGAGTCTCTTCCACCCTTGGAACTACTGGAACAGGCCCACGGAGTATCACCATTGACTCTGCAGGAAATATCTATACCGCAAACTATAATAGTGACAACGTCACTAAATTTACTACTGTTTCAACGCCCTCATACCTCACGGTTAATGAAACAGGGGATGTGATTTTGAATGCTCTTACCAAAGGATGGGAACTCAAAGGAAATCTAGGAACAGATCCTCTCACTGATTTTATCGGAACTACTGATAATACTGATCTTGTATTCAAAACGGACAATACAGAACACCTCAGAATCACAAGTTTTGGATTTGTAGGAATAGGAACTGAAACCCCACAATCTGCACTTGATGTGAATGGAGATATAGCAATCAATTGAATTCCATTTATTCGATATATTATGGGTGATGGAAATAGTATAGCAGTAGGGGATCATGCATTATTCAATAATAATGAACAGGCAAATATTGCAATTGGTGATAATGCAATTGGTAATCTCATTGGTTATGAATCAGAAAATGTTGCAATCGGATTTGGAGCTTTAAATTCGATGATAAGTTGAAATTCAAATACTTCAGTAGGAACACAGGCGGGGGCATATAATAATACTTATCAACCATGATTGGAATCATGAAATTCCAACTCTTTCTTTGGATTCTATGCCACTACATCAACAGGGGTGATAGAAAATGCTACCGCTCTTTGAGCCAATGCACTTGTTTCAGCTTCAAATACCATGGTTCTTGGTTCGGTAAATGGAATAAATTGAGCAACTGCAGATACGCACGTTGTAATTGGCTCCGGGAGTTCATCCTCATGAGTTTATAAGCTCGATGTGGTATGATGATATATGAATTCCTCATCATGACTCTGTATTAACTGAGATTGTAAATCCTCATGGTCTCAAGTTGCAGGAAGTCGATATCCTGGATGTTTATCTGATGATGTAGAGCTTTCAAATGGGCAAATCTGGGCATCCTGTGATGTCAATGTTCGAAATTCACAATTTTCATTGTACCAACATGGTGAAATGATTGCATGGACAACTGCTTCATCTTGAACGAGCATTAATGATAATGCAATTACTATCGCATGAACGGCCTACAGAAGTAGTTCACTCGGTGTACTTGGTTTTTCTGGATGGAGTAATGTAGTATCTGATACGCGATCATGATCATATGATAAAACATGGTATGGAACTCCTAGTAGCTCTGCTGGTCCATGTGCACCAGGATATCATGTACCAAGTGGACTAAATTGGAATGATGCTTTTACAACCCTTTGATCAGATAGGAACACATTCGTAGCTATACTTTCTTTCAATGCAAGCGATTATCGAAATGCTTCGGATTGAAGTCGTGTTACAACTTCTAATAGATACTATTGGTCGAGTACTATTTCTGGCTCAAATAATGCACAAGGTATTATAATTAATCCAACAAATGTCACCATCTGGAACTATGTTGACCGAGCAAATGCCTATCATATACGTTGTTTAAAAGATGGTACAGATATTTCTGAATAATATTGACAAAATATATTATTTATGTAAATTCAATTCATGTTTTTGCTAGCTTGTTTGTCTCTATATTGGGGTACGAAAGCACAAAATACTATTGGAGAGAGTTATGAAAGAAGGTTTTACCCTCGTGGTCCATCGTGAATTTTTACATCATCTCCCATCTGGGAAGATGGAGATTCCGATGTATATTCCGAAAGAACAACAACCATATCTTCCAAATAATATGGAATATGCACTTGTGACTTCTGGACGATTAAAACGAACAGAAAAGAAAGTTGATTTTGTACTTCGTGTAAACCATGCAAAAGTTGAAATACTTGTTTTATGGGGACATCATAGTCAACGTGAAAAACGTTTTGCAGAATGTGGGATAGAAGTTTTTACTTTTACTCAACCGAAATTTGTTCAATTTGTCCAATTTCTTCGTGATGAAAGGGTGTGTATTCGATTTGATCGACAAAAGAAAACTGCTTTTCTGAAAGAATATAAACAGGAAACTAAACACCCCGTCTGATTTTTCTCCAATCCTTTCCCGCTTCGGCGGGATTTTTTATTATAATTTGATTATTACAATAATTATTGTATATATAATTCCATTAATATACATTTTATGGATTTTAGACCATATATAGCATGAGATCTCAAGTATGAGAAATGAGAAAAAGAATATATTTCCTCTATCACATCGGAGGTAGCAATTCAAGAGCTTCTTGAAAAGTATGAACAAGCGAAAAAACAATTTCCAGATGGAGCATGATTTGTATTATTTTCACGACTCTCTGAAGAAGCCCTATGAAAGCGTATGGAAATCTGAAAATGAAAACAAGAAATTCGTAAAGACACGACTAAAAAACATATATCAGAACGAGCTCAAATATCAAAAGCAAAGCTTGCAAATGAGATAAGTTACCCATCCTCTCACTTGAATGAACCTATAACTTATGGGAATGAATGACATATTTCTCTAAAGGATATTTCACTTCCTTTAGAAGCGCATGTTCCTGAGATGATTTCCCAAAAAACACCCCCACCCCATACGGAAGTTCCGGGATTTTTTCAATGATATAAAGATGGGGTAAAAAAAGTATTTTCTATTTTTACCAAGTAAGTGATATGATCACATCTGAAGGATATTCATTATCATATGAGGCATGATATTTCACTGGTATAACTACTTCCGTACTTGCTATTTCATGGTTAACCGGAAAAACATGTATATTGGTTGGAAAAATACTGGAAAGAGGGAATATATGATACAAGGATGACTGAATGAATCAAACAATTCAATGAACAAAGGTACTGAAGAAAGTAGGAAATACACTTACGTTTCCAGTAGATTTCCTTTTTGTTTGATCGTACGTTTGATTCCAAATGTGCCTTGAATCTATTTTTCCGAAAGATACCGTCTGACCAATCGAAGGGCATTTGATCAATGATAATCCTGATACTATTTTTCCATCTTCCTCAGATGGTATACGACTAATATTTCATGAATATACTCAGTATCTTCCAAAGTCTATTCGGCAGATAATTCATACATCTTGAATGGAACAATATCAAAAATTCTACACTCATTTTATACAATGTGATTTTGATAAGCGATATGATATAGCAGATGCTTTCATTGAAAATGAAAAAATGATTCATACTATGGAGGATATTTTTCTGATTATTGATGCTTGTAGGGCATGAATACAACATCCTGAACTCATTCATACGGATAATCCACTCTGATTTACAGAGGAAAATGAAGAAGCTATACGGTCCACTTGTATAAAGTATCTTACCCCAAATAGTGTCAGAAAAGCTCAAATACTTTGAAATCTGTCTGATTGAGAAGCTAATTTTCTCCTCAATGCAGAAAAAAATCCAGGAAAGTAATCCTGGATTTTTATTATGCGTTGAATTTTGGAAGATAGTCTGTTTGGTAACGAGCTTCACATTCTTTGATGATTTTAATAGCTTCTTCTACTCCAAAGAATCCATTTACCTTACAGGTTCCTGGCTTCTTCAGATCTTTATAATGTTCCCAGTAGTATGTTGTTTCTTTTTCCCAATGAGCTCCAAGCTGTTCGAAACTCGTAATATGATCCATTCGTTTATCATCTGCCAATACAGCAATCACCTTGTCATCCACTTCACCTCCATCATCAAATTTCATAATTCCAATAATTCTTGCTTCTACGAGGCATCAATTTACGAGAGGTTCAGTCACTCCTACGATTTCTACATCAAGTGGATCTCCATCTTCATCCCAAGTACAAGGGATAGCTCCATAGGCGAAAGGATATGCAAGTGAAGAAAATCCAACTCGGTCTAACTTGAGTTGTCCAGACTCTGTGATAATTTCGTATTTATTGATGGTCATAGAGTTGAGTTCTACAATCGTGTTTATTCGATTCTTTTCTTCATCTGCAAAAGCAGGAAGTATATGAAGAAGATTGAGCATGTATTTGCTCGGAGTGTGATCAATATTTGCCATGATAAAGACGGTAATATGAGATTATAAGTAAGGACTCTCCTTATGGAGTAAAGGGAATATTATCCCGAAAGGAGAAAAAATCAAGTTACGCAAATGCTTCGCCTAATATATCTTTTGTGGATTCCTGAACATGGGTAGTTGTAAGTATAAGTCGAGTAATCCGCACAAGTTTTTCAAAATCTGAAATATCCGCGTCATGTATAAAGATATCTGCTTTATGGGAAATCTTAAGACGATGTATCATGTAATAGTGAATATATATAAGCTTCCCCCATATCCAACTTTCAGGGTCTTTTGATTCCGAGAAATTCCGTAGAAAAATTCTTCAAATATTTATTAATTCAGGATCAGTCCAGCTCTCCAAGAGGGATTGTATAGATTCTTTATCAACGTGTGTTTGTTTCCAATGAGTATGATTTTTATCAAGTACATCGCGTATCTTTGATTGTTCCATATTATAAAATAATAGAGTTTACATTCTCTTTGCGAGATCGGATATTCGTTAAGAGTTCCCAGAGTTTTGCAGCCTTTTCAAAGAGGGTAACTTGATAATCTGAAAGAATTCAGGTGCTTTGTACTGAATCTTCCTTATTTGGATCAATTCGAAGAAGGGAAGAGAGATTTTCTATAAGATACTTCCAATATTCTCCATTTGGGTCTGAAATTTCTTCATTTTTTCGTCCCCTCAACAACATGACAGCATTTTTCTGCCAAGAATTCAATTGCTCAAAAGGTCCCCAAGATTCGATAATCTCTTGGGTAGTTCGTTTTTCATGGACAGTATCTTGAAGTGTAACTAACACTCAATGTATCTCACTCCTATTCATAGATATTGATTAGTAAGTCTTCTATTATACGATTACTTCAATAAAAAGCAATAGTATTTTTTACGTATGATAATTTACCCTAATGGAGAATAAAAATACGTGTTTCAATGGAACAAAAATAGAAGTATACTATAACTATAGTAAGCTTCATATATTACTCCACCATTGCATCTTTTATGATGCATTGTACGGAAACTTTTCCATTCCACTCATTTTGGTGTATTTCATAGATAGGATCGATTTGTCTTCATGAATAGAGTTCTGCTCTCTTTTCTCCCCACCCCCAAGCGATAAATTTTATTTTTGGTATTTCTTGAAACATGAGTGCAAGGTGTTTTTCCTCTTTTCATAAGAATTCTGCCGATTGAATCGTAAGATTTTGTGTCATAAAAAGCGGGCGTCTATTTCCTATTCAGAATGGTTCAAAACTATGAATTATATCGTAGGTGGCAAGATTTATATCCTTGGAAGCAAGTATCATTTCTACTTGGAGTGTTTTTTCTGGAATATTTCCATCTGGGAACATCTCATGAAATGCATATTGTATCGCTTTTTGGAATTCAATAAATTCCCCTTTTTTTATCATAAATCCTGCTGCCTGCTTGTGTCATCAGAATCGAACCAGATAATGTTTACATTTTTCGAGTAATTCTACTATATTGCAGTATTCTGGGCTTCGACAACTGGCAATGTAATGATCTTCCTCTTCAGCAAGAACAATTGAGGGTTTATGAAATTGTTCTGTTATTTTTCCAGCTACAAGACCAATAATTCCATGGCTTATTTCTTTTGAAGTATAGAAAAGAATCGATTCAGAATGATTCAGTGAACTATTAGCACTTTGAACAAAAAATTCAGTAGTTTTTTGACGGGAATGATTCAATTCCTCGAGTTCCTCTATAATTCCATCAACATTTGCTTCACTCGCTAAAAGAAATGAAAGTGCTTTATCGGGATGATCCATTCTTCCGGCTGCATTGATACGTGGGCCAATTTGAAATCCAATAATATCAGCATTATTTTTTATGGCATCTTTTCAGAATAAAAATTTTCTCAGTCCATGTGACCGAGTGTGAGCCATTTGTGCGAGACCAAGTGAGGTAATAGTTCGATTCTCATCAACGAGTGGCATACAATCAGCAACAGTTCAGAGGGATGCAAAATCAATATATTCAGTTAATCCCTGAACCACTTTTGGATGAAATAATTCTCTTTGTTCTGGACTATGAAGTTCTACTAAAAGTGCATGAATTAACTTGAAGGCAACTCAAGCTCCAGCAAGTCATGAGAATGGGTAGAGACTATCGAGTCTTTTTGGATTGAGAATTCATATTACTTCTTCTGGTATGATTTCAGGGACTGCATGATGATCAGTCACAATAACATCTATTCAAAGTGTTTTCGCATAATGTATTGGTGCTATATCTCGAGTTCCACAGTCTACAGTAATAACGAGAGAGACTCACTTTTTCTTAAAGTCATCAAAAAAATAATCTTTCAAACCATATCCATCATGAATTCGATGAGGGAGTTTTTTCCCTGTTTTAATACCAATTTCATTCATAAAACGGACAAGAATAGCCGTTGAACTTACTCCATCCACGTCATAATCTCATGAAATTGCCACAATTTCTCATCGATCTTTTGCTTGAAATATTCTTCTTACCGCTTTCTCCATATCAGGAATTAAAAATGGATCATGAAGATGATGGATTTTTGGTGAAAAGAAACGATCATTATTTATTTTTTCTGGGTCTATTCATCGATTTTTCATCAATATAGAAGCTATATCATTGTATGCTTCTTCAGAGAGAAGATTCAGCTTTTGTCACATGAAAGTAGTCATTTTATTGAAAAGTTTTTGAATATAGCGATTTTGATTATACTAGAGCTTGTTTATAAATAAAGTTTTTTCTATGAAAGTTTCTCTCCTTCTTTCTCTCCTCTGTCTATTTGCTCTTTCTGCGTGTTCTTCACTTGATAAGGATTATGGAAAACGCTGAACTGTTTCTGGGGAAAAAAAGCTGAAATATGCAGATATAACAGAAACATTGAATGCTTCTGGCCAATTAGCAGAGACTTGAGTTGTATGGCATACTCCTGTAGAACTCAAATCACATAACACAAAAGAAAATTGCTGGATTTCTCTTGGCGGAGAAACCTACGAGATTACTTCCATGAGTGGACAAAAGGAATACGCATCTCTTATGAAATTTTGTGGAAATGATGCCAGTGAATTCTTCTCTGGATCAAAAAATCCAAATACATTAAAGCAAGTTCAACTTCATAAGAATGGAATCATTGTTGAGCGAAAAATGAAACAGAATAATGAATCTTCAGAAAAGCCAATTCAAGTAATAGCTTATTAATTTTTGGAATTGTTCCATGACCCTATTGTCTCAATTCTTCCTCGTATCATGAATTCTTATTTTTGGAATTTCGGTAAGTATTGCTCGAAAAGAGCGGTTTAATGCTCTTCATTTTGGAGTATTTCTTCTCGCTGGACTTTCTCTCATAGTTTTTGCATTTTTCCCATCCATGTTGGATGTGATAGGAAAAATTACATGACTTCCTCGAGGTTCAGATGCACTGGTGTATACTTCTATTATTTTTCTTTGGTATTTCTCACTTCTCTTACTTCGAAAGGTCGAATCTGAGCGAGAGCATATAACTCGATTGGTACGTGAATTAGCTCTTCATAACTCTGAACATGGTGAGTGAAGAGGGGATTTTGTATTCTTGGTTCGAAGTTTTAATGAAATAAAGCGTATTCCAGAAACTCTCCGATGAATCCTTGACGCTGGATTTACACAGATTATTGTAGTCGATGATGGATCGATAGATGGCACATCAACCCTATTAAAAAATACATTTCCAGGACGAATTCATTTTTTAAAACATTTATTCAATCGGGGTGGATGAGCAGCTTTAGAGACAGGATTTGAATTTGTTCGACAAAATGCTTCACATTATGGATGGAAATGGCTTGTTACATTTGATGCAGATGGTCAACATGATATTAAAGATATGAAGGTTTTTTTGGAAATGTTAAAAGATCATCCGAAAACAGAGGTTATTTTTGGTTCTCGATTTATTATAAAAACCGATTCAAATGTTCCATTTCTTCGGAGAATAATTCTTTGGTGAGGAAAGGTATTTACATCAATCATTTCATGAGTCCATCTTACCGATTCTCATAATGGATATAGACTATTTAGTATTGATTCTATTCGAAAAATTCATCTTACTATGGATGGAATGGAATACGCTTCAGAATTGATCGAACAAGTACGAATTCATCAGCTAAAATGGCGGGAAGTACCTGTGAATATTCATTATGATGAGTATTCACTTGGAAAATGACAAAAATCTTCAAATGCATTGAATATTGCCATTCGTATGATTTGGAAAAAATTTTTTTCATAGTACAATATGTCATTTCGAGTTATTCATTTTTTACCATATTACCCTCCGCATATTGGGGGAGTGGAAATGTATGCGAAAGAATGGGCAGAAAATTATATAAAAGAAGATTGAAAAGTTTGTATCGTAACCTTTTCTGGATGACAAGAGGCTTGATCTCGAATTGAAGAAGACGTAGAAGTTATTGTGTTGCCTGCTTTTGATGTAGTTCATTCATTTCCATTTCCAATGTTTTGGTATCCATCATTTTGGAGATGACTTCGTCTCGCAAGAAATTGGAATGCCGATATTGTCCATACACATACTCGATTTTTTCTCTCTAGTCTTTTATGAGGGGTATTTGCAAAATGCATTCATAAACCGTGGATACATATTGAGCATGGGAGTTGACTTGTAGTTTCTTCTCGTAAATTGATTTCAACACTGAGTCGAGGGTATGATTATACTTTTGGACGTCTTGTTTTGTATTCTTGTGATTCTGTTGTAGCAATCAGTAAAGCATGTAAAGAATTTACACTCGAAT
>ERZ1034365.499-NODE-499-length-21840-cov-3.356063_pt1 | contig 21840 bp, 28 predicted proteins | sample MGYA00520615_ERZ1034365 | MGnify/ENA primary metagenome ERZ1034365 (study PRJEB33736, sample SAMEA104284505) | Azolla filiculoides | biome: Urban; feature: Water surface; material: Ditch water | place: Netherlands | collected 2015-10-28 | depth 0-0.1 m ... | reverse complement strand
CAGTTTTTTGCCTTCTTTGTCAATTTTTACTTCAATAATGGGATTGCCATACTCTACTTTGGCTTCGCCAATACTTGTTAAGTGTTTTAATTTTAAGGTAGCGTCTGTTCCATTTGAAATCAATTCGCGCAAGAAAATTTCGTGATCGCTGTATAAAAATTTCTTGATTAATGGGAAGATGTTCTCTACCGAAACATTAATTTTTCCAGTTGTCATAGTGTATAAATTTTAAGTTTAAATTGATGTTAAAATTATTTTCAAATAAGATACCAAATTCCTTTGAAGTGACAAATTGGCATTTGGTCGATTTTATATCGTTATGGGCGTTTTCTTCGATTATCTTTAGGTTAGTTTAAAATAAAAAATACAAAAGATGATGGAAACACTTCACCTGCTTTTGAAAGTTTAAGAAAAGAAGCAGAAAACTATAATACTTTCAAAATGGTTCCTTATACGTAATGTACGTAAGTTGATAAAATATACTTAGGACCACTCACTGGTTTTTCACCGATATGAGGGTACATAAACATTGGCGGGAATATTACTATTCTACCCTGTTTAGGTTTAACTGTAAAATCTACTTCTGATTGGAAGCGAGTCAATCCACCTTCTTCAACATCGTTTAGATATGCGAACATAACTAAAAATCTACTTGCACTTGGCTTATCACCAACGTCAATATGCCAACCAAATTGATCTTTGTCATTGGCTTCATACTTCTTCATGCGTGCATCTTCAAATGCGTGCTTATGCGGGAAGAATGGATTATCTACTACAGACTTATAATGATCGTACACTTGAGCAACGCGCCCATAGTATGCTTCAATGAAAGGTCTAAATTGTTCTGCTTTAGTAATATCAATTTCACGGAAGCATCGATAGTCTTCTTCCCATCGATGATCTGAAGTTCTCATCACTTGAGATTCAGGTTTATTTTCTTGATCGAATAGTTCAATGAGCCCTTCACAAAATTCAGGATCAAAGACGTCGTCATACACTCTTACGTAGTGTGCTAGGTTATGCATATCAACCTCCAAAGAAATCTTCAAGAGAAGCAGTTTCCTCTGCCTTCCATCCGATAGCGTCCAATATAATTTTTGCAGGATCGAGGAATGACTTCTCGAACTGCGTGTCGTTATCAATAAATTGATGTAGTCCAAACTCTGGAGGTAGGATAGTGTAGAAACCAATCACATCTTCACGGAGCGGATTACGAGGATTCAAATGGATGTACTTAATCTTCTCACCATCCTTGATTGCCTCGTACTTATTTTGAGTGTGAGTCTGTTTCAGCATGTAGTTGTATAGGATAGATGCCCTGCTGTTGATAGGCGTACCTTTTTTGTAAATCAGTTTAGAATCCATGTACTCTTTAACTGAAGACACTCCACGAGGGAAAGCCTTTTCTTCAGCAGGTAGAGCGATGAACTTATTTCTAAAGTCTGCAATGAACTTTTGTGTTTGTTCTTCAGTACCTTCAATAAGAATATTGAATAGATCCTTAAAGGCTTTACGACAAGCTGCAGGTGTAGAAGACTTAATAGCTTCAATACCCATGATCTTAAGCTTAGGCTTAGCGTAACGAACACCTTCGTTATCCCATACGTTTAGAATGTATCGTTTCTTCGCAGTCCAAATACCACGATTGGCGATACCTTCACGCTTCATTGAGATGCGGTGCTTGTAGGCTCCACAGTTTTCTTTGAGTTGTTTGAAGGCAACATCAAGAACGTCCGTCTCGAGCTTGGCGCAAACTTTATCAAGGAAGTCCACCTTTTTAGTGTTATCGGCGTCAGGCATAACGTGATTAACAAGATCGGCCAGACCAGCATAAACAGAGTCAGTATCAATAGCAATAACATAATCTTTATCAGTCTTAAGAGTTTTGTTGAGGAAACCATTAACGTGCTTTTCAGCCCACTTAATGATGAACTGGCCAGTGATGGTAATACCCTCTGCAATTTCCATTGTGAAGTAACGGAAGTACTTGTTACCCATTGCGCCATAAAGCGAGTTCAGAAGAATCTTAATCGCTGTTTGTTGGTTTTCAAAGTGTGCGATATCACGTTCAATGCGATAGAGTTCTTGCTTGTTGTTCTTATCACAAGCTTCGAGTTCTTTCTTAGAATCAAGCATCTTCTTCTTGATCAGCACACGTTCATCATACATTTGTTCAATGATCTTTGGCATGAAGCCTTGCTTCTCATTGGAGAAGTATTGACCTGTTGCTGCCATTGATGCACCATCACGAGTGTTGACGTAACCATTCAACATCTTATCAACTGTAATGTCTGGTTCAACACACCCTTTCATCACAGTTTCAGGACTCATGTTCCATTGGACGATGATGTTAGGATACAGAGAGTTAACGTCGAATGAGCAAACCCAGTCATGGACTCCACACTGTGGATCTTTAACGTAGCCACCATCATAGTCACCTTTGAACTTATTCTTGTTCGGAGGAACGATGATGTTATCATTCATCAATGTACGATGAATCAGTTGATCCCAAATTGCTGTAGTGCCAAATGTATCGTTGTAGTTGACACCAGCTTTATAAGCCATAGTCATACACAACGTAATCATAGCTATCTTGTCTTCCATCCGATCAACAAGCCAAACGTCACGAATGTTGTAGTCAATGAAGCGTTGATGATTCTCTTTGTAGAGGTTAGCCAAGTTAGAGTATTCATCGTACGAAAGTTTGCGTTCACCGAGAACAACTTCGGCAATTGTATCCAAACGATAGTTTTCTTGTGGACCGAATGAATAGCCGAACTTTTGGAATAGGTCCATGTAGTCGAGTTGTGCAATACCAATGAGGTCATACATCTGGACTTGGCCTTTACGCATTGTGACCATCTTCTCCTCGACCATACCCCAAGGAGATAATTTCTTAACATAATCTTCTCCTAGAAGTCTATTGATACGATTGACAAGATATGGAATATCGAATCCACGAACGTTCCAACCAGTGATAGCGTCAGGACATGTGAATTCATCAAACCAGAATTGGATGAACAGCTTCAGTAGCCACTCTTCATCTTTACATTGAGTGTATTGAACTCGTGTATCTTTAAGCAAAGCTTTGCTGGAGTCATATTCGCCTAGACCCCAAACGTAATACGTGTCGATGATGTTGTCGTAGATACAAATCGCAGTGACAGGATACTTAGCATCCTTAGGCTCAGGAAAGCCTTCATCGGAACTTACTTCGATGTCGATATTGTGTACACGGATTTTGCTGCGGTCGAACTGAATTTCGCCTGGAAACTCTTCCGCAATAAATTGAGCGATGTAGTTGGTGTTGCCATAGACAGTGAAGTTCTCTACGTCTTCATACTTCTCCATGAATTCTTTGGCTTCACGCATATCATCGAATTTGATAGGGTCTACATTAGTACCATCCAAAGCGTGGAACTTAGAGTTGCCCTTGCCCTTCACATAAAGTGTAGGCTTGAATTTGATCTTGCGTTTAATTCGGCTACCATTGTCGTAGCCACGATACAGCAGATTGTTGCCATAACGGTTAACACTTGTATAGAATCGCATTATTATCTCATAACGTAAAAAGCCCTGATATTGCTATTATATCAGGGCTCCGAATAAAAGTACAGGTTACATTTGAATTGGCAATTCATTTGCACCGGCAATTACAATGCCGGAACCGAATAGTCGGTTGTACTCATTTTCTACTTGTTTATCTAAATCAAATTCAGCAGTAACACTGGCTGTATTCAATTTGATGTTGCTTCCGTAAGGGAGGAATGGTTGTAAGCCTACACCAGCACGACCTGGCTCAATCTCTTGCATAATCAATTGAGCTGGAGCTTTTAAAGTGATGAAGTCTGCACTACGTTCGACGATATCGGTTAACACGATTTCGCCAGTGTTTAATCTAAATCCACGTACGCTCATTATCTTTTCCTAAAAAATGTACTCATTAACTTCTGTTGGTTGACCAGAAGCATATCATAAACTGAAACTCTATCAAGCAGCACGTCTGAAATGATTGCTGAAGGATCGTATGGTAGAGCTAAATCTGCTTCAGCTTCACCACCTAATATCGTTACAACATGCATTTCATTTTTCTTTGCAATGCTCTGTACAGCTTTGTTCTCTGACAAGCAATGCATGAAAAGTTTCTTAACGCTTTGAGCTTTAGCCCATACTGCACCACGCTTGAATAAAGCATTGCCTACACCTTGGTTACGCATATCTTTACTTACCGTAAAACCAAATTCGGCGCTTTCATTGTCGATCTTAGCAATGTGTAACGTGGCCACCAATCCCTCGTGATCAGAATCATATATTCCAAACCAGCGATCACCTACTCTACTCCAGCTTTCGCTGACGTATTGTTCAATGATGCTATCTGTTGGAGTATATCCAAATCGAAGTCTCAGATCTTCTCTGTCGAGAGACAAGAGGTGTTTGACGACCTCTTGTCTTTGAAGATCCGATGACAACTTAATCGGTGTCATCGTTTTTCCCCTTAGTCACGCAAGAATTGCTTCTCGCCCTTAGACTTTACTTCGACCTTCTTTGGCTTCTTGTGTTCAGGAATTATACGCTCCAAGAACACTTTCAGCATACCATTGAAGAGCTCAGCATCCTTCACTTCGACTTGATCGTCGATTGCAAAAGTGCGAGTGAAAGCGCGGTTAGCAATTCCCTTGAAAAGGAATTCCTCTGCACCTTGATCTTCGCTGGCATTTCCACGCACAGTCAGCTTACCACCGTCGATCTCGATGTCAATCTCACCTTGACCAAAACCAGCAACTGCTAGTTCGATTGTGTAAGTATTGTCACCGGTCTTACGGATGTTGTAAGGCGGATAGTTGGGAATGTTTTTGGTCAGATCGTCATGAAGCTTAGCCATGCGATTGAACTGATCGTCAAATCCTACGAAGAATTTGTCGAAGTCTTTAATTTGACCAAAGATAGATGGTAGTTTTGTCATGCTATGTTTCTCCTATTAAGCAAGAATGATTTTGAAAGATTATCGCCCCGAAGGCGCGATAAGTTCCCGCTTACTTTATACGGGAGCCACTACGCGGGCTAGTGAAATTTCGCGGACGCCTTTGCCGTGGCACCAAACGTTCCCAAGGTAGTGGGACTAATTAAGCAGCTGGTGTTTCTTTAGCAGCTTCTTGTTGAGCAGCGATTTCAGCTTGAACGCGCTCAAGTTGTGGTTGAGCTTGTTCTTTCAACTTACCGATCAGACCGGCAACTTGTTCGAAAGGTGCTTTGCCTAGAGCAGCAAGAACCATGTTAGCTTCGTCGAGTGTCAATTCAAATGTAAACATATAATTTCTCCATTACTTGGTTTGAGGTTTTTTGCCAATTGAGTACTTGGCGATGAGATCCCATTCGTTCTTTTCTTTAAAAGCAACGACTTTGATCTGGGACAACGATACACGCTGCTCAGCTTGCGCTGGAACAACGATCTTTAACAATCCCCAATCTGATAAAAGATTGGCGATAGTATTTCTACGTTCGACGTCTCCGGTAGTGATATTAGCTTCCTTACCGTCTAGTGCGAACAGCTCTTTGAAGTGGACAATGAAGTATCTACCTTGCTTGTGTAGGATATGACACGATTGATAAAGTGTCTTGTCTTTACGCGATGCAATGCCGATCCGAGTCAGAGTCTCACGGACTTTCAAAAAGTTATCAGGTTCTGGAAGCAGAACTTCCAGCATGGACTCTGGCGTCCAGTCAAAGTAAATCAATTCAGTGTTCATTTCACTTCCTATTGTTATTATAACGAGAGTACTGAATTTATTTATAATCTAAATTATTTACCGCCGACCGAATAGGCCGTACGGAGTTCATTTAGCTGAGTTTCGGTTAAAATCTCTAGTGCTACAGCAGCCTTTTGAGATGAATAGCCATATACTTTCATAATAAGATTCATGTCGTCAGAGTTCTGATCCTTCTTGTGCCACTTACTAAAACGTTTCTTAGGTTTGATAGATTTCATGTAGAATGCAAACTGCCAATTCTTAGGGATACTACTATACTTATTCATCTCGTTGGCGTACAGAATCGTATCAGGAAAATACGATAAGCCACGGTTAATCATAAACGGTACGTAGTCTTTTTCACTAAGAGGGTCCTCTTTCATGAGGTCCTTCTTAGTAGTATTGATAGCGTTTAAGTAGTCAAAGAAGCTCATACTGATTCAAACAATTCTAGGTGTTCTTTTTTCATCATAACAGTTTTCTCTGGATACTTATCTGCAAAGTAATCAAAGAGTTCTTCCTTGCTCTTCACTTGAACGATGAAGGCGTTTGTAGCACTGTTGTAGATATAAAACTGTTGGTTAGCTTTTACAACTTCTATATTCATGACTGATTCCGTAAGCGTGTTAAGTTTGTTGTGCATGATTTGTTTGACAATAAACTTAGCATATGACTCGCGAAACTTCCAACCCGCTAAGAAGCCTACTACTAATGCTACAATCAGTACGATACTAAGTTCAATCATTTGTCATACTCCTCTGATACATCTTTAACGTCCGCTTCAGTCAGACCATTGATATTCATCCAACGACTCCAAACATACATGGCGTCTCGGTTATAACCTGAAGAACCAAGCAATTCATACACTCGGCCAGAACGTGTGATTCCACGTTTGTTTGTAGGATCGTATGTTTGTACTGCAGAGCAAACCCTACCTTCATAAGAAGCGTAACCTACGAAGTGGATATCCTTACCATCTACTTCCATGACTCTCCAACTAGTCAGACGAGTTTCAGGTTCTTGCTCAACTGAAGCTGGACGCCAGATAGACGTAGCTTGAATAGCATCAATTACTTCAGGAGTAAGTTCACTCAATTTCAGTTCCATAATATATGTATCTCACTTAAATTTAAGCTGCGCCATCATTTCAGTCAGTGCAGCCATAGTGTTAATTTCACGATCGGCAACAAATGCTGCACGATATTGATACTCTGCAAGAATTAAAACCAATTGAGGGATAGATCCTTGCTCAAGGTGGTCAACTGCTTTGTCGTAGAATCGACGGAACAGCTCAGTTGATTCTGTGTCAGAGTTCTTACCAACCCACTTACGAACTTCAGTGAAGTTCTTTGCTTTAAGATTCTTAACGAGTTCAGCGTATGCTTCATCACCAATGTTGACCAACAGGCCAGCATCAATCTTACCGCTCACCGAATAACGTTGTAGTTCATTAAGAATACGACGATAGTCAGGGAAGTGTTTAGTAATTAGTTCAGCAACAACCTTTTGATCAGCTTCGATACCTTCAGTCTTTAAGATACTTACTACACGCTTAAAGAAGCCTGCTGCGATCTTTGGCTTATCGCTATTCTCTATCTTAAATTCTACCACAGCACATCGGCTATGTAAAGGTTCAATGATTCTATTTTTAAAGTTACATGTGAAGATGAAGCGACAGTTGTTGCTAAATTCTTCAATGAATCCACGTAACGCTGGTTGTGTAGAGTTGGGGTTGAGGTAGTCTGCCTCATCGAGGATAACAACCTTCTTTGAGTCTGTGAGTGAAACTGAAGAAGCAAAGTTCTTAATCTTAGAACGAAGGATGTCGATACCCGACTCTTCAGAACCGTTAATGAAAAGATACTCTGCGCCGATCTCGTTGCACAATGCTTTTGCAACAGTAGTCTTACCAACGCCGGCTGTGCCGGAGAAAAGGAAGTTAGGGAGTTCACCAGAGTCGATGAATTCCTTAAATGTTTTCTTCATTGAATCAGGAAGAATACATTCCTCGATAGTCTGAGGACGATACTTCTCGACCCACAAATATTGTTCACTCATTATTGCTCCATTATGTAGTTAGGATTTTCTTCCACTCGTCATTGATCTTAACGTAGAGGTGTCCATCTGGTCCTGGCTTAATAGCCACATTCACTTGTTTATTATATTCTGGTTGAGGATTAAAGTAAAATCCACCTTCACTAGTAATACGCATGCGTTCATTTGATTCAGCTACCTTCTCACCGTAACCGGCTTGAAGATGTAGAGTCATTGGATTAGAATCCAAAGCTTCAATTGTTTCTTTACTTACGCTATTACGCGTTGGAGTTGGCAGTGGACTAGCTGCAGCAACAGCCGGAGCTGAAGCTGCTGCAACTAGTGCGCCAAATAGTCCACCCTTGCGAAGAAAAGAGCGGCGATCCATGATTAGAACTCCGAGTCAGCTTCAATAGCTACGAAGTAAGTGATGTCGCTTGCAGTATTCTTGAAGCGTGAGATCTTCTTGTTAGAGATAGCTACTTCATACTCGCCAGGAAGCATCTTCAAGTTTTCAACTTTCAAGTTAGCCTTGAATTCTTGATCTGTTTGACCGATGTCAACTTGATATGCGTTAGAGGTTGCATTCTTCTTGTCAGATACAACTACACGGAGAGTGGAGCCATCACCTTGGATTGATACGTCACCAGCTTTAAGAGCTGAGGAAGTCTTAAGGATCATTGCGAGTTGATCAGCTGTGAGTGTAAATGCAACATCTGGTTCTGGGAACTTGATAGTTGCTGGTGCAGCTTTAACGATACCTTCGCCTGCTGCAAAGTACTTAATCTTAGATGTACCACCATCAGAGATAGTAACATACTTATCAGAGAAGTCAAGCACGGTGTTGCTGAAGATACCTACAGCGCCAAGGAATTCGTTCAAGTCATAGATGCCGAAGTCGCTGGGGAATGTTTCAGCAATAGTAGCCATTGCCATGACGTTCTTGCCTTCACTAATAGTTGCCAAGGTATTACCTTGCTTCAACATAATAGATCCGTTGATACCCGCGAAATTACGGATGAGGGTTAGGGTTTCTTTCGATAGATTCATAATTAGTTCCTTGTTGATTGTTGTTTCCACAGTTTAAACTCTTCGACCAGCGTGGCATGTCGATCGTTATTGCAATATAACGTCCATTCTCTTACCTTATCACGATCAACGATCATCTCGCCGTCAGCGCTGACAATAGGATCGTTAATGTAGTAACCGAGTACAGTGCACGGTTTATTATTACTAACGGTGCGTTCAATAGAGAACACACGCATAAGATCAAAGTCAAGAATAGGAGTTGCTTTAGTCAAATCGCTATTAATGCTAGCGATAAGCGTATCATACTCGCTGATTTGATGTTTAAGATTCTTAACCTCAGATTCAAGTTCTTCCATTCGAACTTTCATATCAGAGAATTTAATCTTATCGTTAATACCGAAAATCATACTTCTTCCTTAGAATATTTTACATCATGCTCATATAAAAAGAACAAACAACATGCTGCATGTGCTAGGTGATGGATGCCCGATTCAGGGTCAATAACTTCACCTTCTTTCCACGCCCAGACGTGGCGTTGGAGTGCATCAAAGTAGCGGCGTTTAGAATCTGGTACACGTTGCCAGTTATCGCGTTCATACTTTTCTGCGCCGAATGTTAGCACCTTCACCATTTCTTTTAAAGCAAGTGGAGGTACTAAACCGTATTCAAGTTTGCCACCGTCGAACTTACGCGGACCAGTGGTCGTATTTTGTGATGCTTTTACTTCGTCAATTTTAACTTTTGCCATCGCTATTCCTAATGAAAAAGACCGGATACAAGTAGATTATATCCGGTCTTCCGTTCTCAGTACAATCTAATTAAGCGAAAGCGCCCAAAGAGTGGAGTGCTGCGATCATAGCACGAGAAGGTTGACCAACACGATACTTGGTCGTTTCTGTGCCATCCCACAGTGTAGCCTTGTTTGCGTAAACACAAACGCCGTTTTGACGTAGAGCGTGAACTGCTGCAGTTGGATTCTTCAATCCGAACATGCTTTCGATCTGACGTGGGGTAACGGTGGCACCAGTGCGAAGGTACTTTTCTAGCTTAGCGAGTTTAGTCATATTGACTCCATAATGATATATGCCATCACAACAAAAAGCATCCTGAGCGATGGCGGGTACTCAGGATGCAGGGTAATCTATTAAGCCTCGATGCCAGCTTCCTTCAATTCAGCCAAGAATTCTTCGTCTTCCTTGACTGACTGAGCAGTACGCTTAGCAACCGCAGAGATGATGTCATCATTGGTTACGTTAGGAGCAGGGAATACATACTGACCGCGGCCTACTTTAGCGCCTTTGACCAACCACATTGGGTAGCCAATCTTCTCACCGCCGTTTGCTCGTTCAGCATGGAGTTTGAAGAAGAGTTCTTCAACTTCTGGTCGTGTGATTGTAGAAGCGTTAGCGAGTTCAGGGCGAATCTTGATGAATGCATCGATAACACGCTTTTGAGTTTTGTTTAGGTTCACGTAGTTCATAATATATTTTCCTTCAGATTAGAATGGGATTTCTTCAGATTGAGCTGCCGGTGCAAAGGTTGATTCCGCTACCGCCGGTTGCTCAGGCTCGGTAGAGATTTTGTCAAAGAGGTCAATGAATGCTGTACGAGTGATGTCATCAAATCGATTGCAGCAGAGTTCAACAGCTTTCTTTTCATTCTTAAAGATGCTGAATGCTCGTACAACGTGAGTCAATCGACGAGTTGTAATGAGTTCGTCTACACCACCGTCTTCAAAAGTACGTCGGATAGCGTCAGCCCATTTCACAAGTGTATCAGCGAATTCTTCGTTGACACAGCCATAGTGAGTCATTAGGTTGATGACGATCTTTTTCTCAACAGATGATGAAGGGTACTCTTGGTTGAAAGTCACCGCGAAACGTTCAAGGAATGCTTCGTTGAGGATGTTAGTACCAATGTAGCGACCATCGTCAGAGCCTTTACCTTTAGTGTTAGCTGTAGCGAACACGTTGAATCCAGGTGCAGGAGTGATCAGCTCGTTCTTGAGCTTGAAGTAGAAGGGTTTGCCTTCAAGGATAGGTTGTAGACACAACAGAGTGTTAGCACCACCTGCATCGATTTCGTCGAGCAAGAGGGTAGAACCACTTCGCATTGCGATCAAGACTGGACCTTCAACGACTTGAACGTTGCCATCAACAAGAGTCTTAGATCCAACGAGCTGTTCTTCGTCTGTCATCATGTTCAAGTTCACACGAATGAGTGGCTTTTTGTTGTTTGCACAAACTTGCTCCACCATCGTAGACTTGCCGTTACCCGTAGGACCAGTGATGTACGTTGGGTAGAACATACCTGACTTGACGATCAGGTCAACGTCCTTATGGTTACCAAACGCTACGTAGTTCTTGTCCTTCGTAGGGATTAGAGGTTTAGTTTCAATTGCTGCTGCGTAAGACACAGGGGCTTCTTCCTTAGGTTCGGGCATACGTACCACGTTGCCTTGTACTGCATAGACTCCTCGGGCTACTTGATTCTTAAGAATCCAGCTGGGCCACTTGGACGATCCAAGTTTTTCCATAACATCTGCGATCTGCTTTCGAGTTACGGTACCACTAGACTGAACGTCTGGGTAAGACTCGAAGAGAGCGGATTCAAATTGACTTTGATAGTCCATTCACTTTCTCCATAATATAAGATAATTATACACCATTTGCGAATTAAAGTACAGGGCTAAGTTGAACCTTTTTCCTATACCCTTTTTCCATTCCATAGTAGAATTATATCAAATAGACGAATTAAAGTACAGGGCTTTTTCAAATATTTTCAGCTTTTTTGAGGCCCTCAGGAGGCCTCGAGCATGATCGGGAGGGTAGAAACCCTCGCCCGACCAAGAAAGCTTCCCGTAGGCCCTCTAAACGGACCGATTTATGCCACATATGATATGAACTTGTCCAACAGGATACGAGAGTGCTTTTTGTTACCCATGTTCTTGGCAAACTTACGTGCGATCTGGCTGGCTGAAAGGTTACCATCCACTTCAAGTTCTTCGTCCACAATCTTAGTGCTTGTGTCAGGTACGATGAAGAGATCGTCACGGCCAGTTCCAGAGATCGAGTAGAAACCTTGCTCACGGAAACCTTTACGCATTTCTTCAATTTGATATGAAGTGCCAAGCTGACCGAAGTGATCGCGGTAGACACCATCTAAAACTCGACGACGATTTTGACAGATGTAGAATCCTAGGAGCGTGATGTCATAGCGATCTTTAATCATTCTCAGCAGAGCTTCTGTAGTACTATAAGCTTGATCAACAATTTCATAGTTCTTACCAGTTACTTTATCGCTGATGAAGTTTTTGACTTTGACTTTTGAACTACGATCTTCTCCATTCCAATCCCAACGAGAGAGGTAGCTATTACTGCGGAGTTGACCACCAGCACCGTCAGACAGCGTGATCAGCGTAAGCTTTTCAATGTTGTTGCGGCGTTTGTACTCAGGGATGAACTTCAACATTTCAACCAAAGATTCATTGAGTGGTGTATCACCCATGCTGTAGCCTCTAGCTGCATTGATGTAGTATGAAGTAAAGCGACGAGCCAGTGTTTGGAACTCAAGGTTAGACATCTTCGATGAGAAGATATTCAACAGAGAGAAGCAGCCATCACTAAATAGGATCTTCTTATCTTCAGTACGGCGTAGTGCATGGTTGAACATGTTACCCATTTCAATCTGCTCACGTGTCAAAGCTTCTGCGTAATATTGACCAGTGAAAGCATACACTTCAAAGGGAATATTGATTCGACGGCAGAACATTGCAAGGTTGATAACTTGCTTGATAGTAGGAATCACCACATCGCTCATAGAACCCGACCAATCCAATAGGAAAATCATGCCGTGGTTCTTACCGTCAGGCATCGTAGTGATACGTTTGAAGATATCATCGGTGATCTTATAAGCATGAATCTTATTCATGTTCAAAGAACCGGACTTAGACGTTTGAGATCGACGATATGCTTGAGCAGACTTACGCATCTCGAATTCTTTAACGAGGTAGTTAACCATACGTTCAGATTCAATCATGAACTTGTCAAACTCAGCCTTGTGATTGTAGCCGTGTTCACGAGCAGCTTCAATGATACGCTCATCAACTACTTGAGTGTCTTTCATAATTTGCTTGAAGCTGACGATAGGATCTTGCCATGTCTTAGTCTCTACTTCAAAGTAGTGGTACTGAAGTGAAGTGTCTGCAAGTTCTTCAAGCTTTTCATTCAAGTTCTTGTCAGTCTTAGACTCAAGTTCATCTTCATCAGCAGGTGTATTACCATTGATGTTAGACTCAGTCTCTTCCTTTTCTTGTTCAGCTTCAAACTTTTCGTCTTCGAATTCGTTTCCAATGATCTCATCGTCGATGTCGTATTCGATTTCGTCCATGTCGTCAAAACCATCGAACTCAGTTTCGTCGTCTTCTTCGTCGTCTTTCATATCAATGTCAAGTTTAGACATTGCTTCACGACGTTCTTCAAGTTTTTGTTTTGCGAATGCGTAGATCTGCTTGGAAATGCTTACCATTTCGTCAATTGATTCACAGCGATCTACGAGATTCACTAGTGCTTTTTCTTCAGCTGTAAACTTAATGCCAAGAGTAAGTCCACCTTTGAAATACAAGTTGATACGGTCGATCAACATCATTGTGTTTACGTCTTTACCTTTGAGGCCGAAGAAGTCACGATCAACAAGTTGTTTGTAACCCGCAAAGAAGCTCTTACGCGAGCCGGGAAAACGACGCTTCATTAACTTCTCAATGCGAGCGTCTTCGACTACGTTCATGTAGCCTTTAAGAATTCGTTGCTCTCGTTTATCTTCGATAGCATCAATAGCTTCGACCCAAGAGTCCATGCTAGTAAACAGAGCGTGTCCTACTTCATGCTGAATGAACAATGCCTCAATGTCAGGAGTCATGTCCTTCCAAAGAGGCAAATTCAAAATGCGAGAAGAGACGTCAAAGGATGCAGTCTTTGTAGCCGTACGGACAACCGTAAGGTTCTCAGTGGCCAAGAGCTTGGCTGTTAAGTCTGCAGCATTCACATTAGTCATAATCATTTCTCCACAATATAGAGAAATTATATCAAATAGACGAATTAATGTACAGGGCTAATTTGACCTTACGGGATAAGGGTTCTAAATAAGAATGATTATCATTTACCTTAAACTATGGTCGAGAAGTCATTTTTCTTCTCGATGCGTATCACGCTATGGAACTTGTCGAATAGGATATCACCTTTGTGGCTGATAACGAATACGTTAGTGTCTTCACCGAAGGTATCTAATAGAGACATAAAAGATTCTGTACCTGCAGCATCAAGACTTGAATCCATGATTTCGTCAAAGATCAGAAGGTTAGTATTAACCGAGTTCTTCATCTTTGCAATTTGACGCCATGTAAACAGGATTGCAAGATCGATACGTTGCTTCTCACCTTCAGAGAAACTTGCATAAGTAAACTCATCGCGGAAGCGAGACTTAATCACTTCATTGAAGCCTTCATCCAATTCAAAGTGAATGTAAGAATCCATGATGTTGAGATACTTATTGATAAGCTTATTCATGACTGGTAGATACTCACGAATGATCGCAGTTTTAATACCAGTGTCTTTCAACAGCAGAGCAGCGATGTCTTGAAGATTCTTACGTTCAGACAGTGCAGTCTTATTCTCAAGCATTGCCATAGCTTCTTCTGCAAGATTCTTTAGCTTTAACTTCTCTTCATCTATGTTCGTAGTATCATTCTTATGATCTTGGATTTCGTAGTTGTAATCAGCGATGTGTTTGTTTGTAAGACTAATCGTGTTATTGATAGTAGATAACTCAATGTTTTTCTGAGTTAGAACACGATTAAATTCTGTGATTTTCTCAAGCTTGGTGTTAAGCTTTTCAAGACAGGATTCAAGAACTTGCTTCTCTTCCTCATACTTCGTAAGATCGCTTTGCGCGCTAGCAATGGTAGATTCCTTATGTGTATGGGGAATCTTCTGTTGACAACTCGGACATTCTTCTGAGTGTTGAATGAAGTGGACGTGCTCAGTGAGCGCTTCCAATCTTGATTCGAGTTTGTTCTTTGCGGTTGTTGCTTTTTTAAGATCGGCTTTGATTTCAGTTTCAGCGGATGTTGATTTAATAAGCTTTTCAACTTCAGATTGAATAGACATCTGTTTTGCTGTCGCCACGTTGACTTCGAGCAAAGCTTCTTGAATCTTTGCTTCCAGCTTTTCAATTGATGTCTCTTTAGCAGAGTTAATCGTTGCGATGAGTTTCTTTTGAGCACTTACTTTCTCCTTAGCCAAAGCAATAGCATCCTCAACACGGGTGACTTCGTCTTTAGTGCCTTGGATTCTATCCTTCAATAATTGATTCATTACAGAGAAGATGCGAATGTCAAGGATGTCCTCGATAACTTCTCTACGTTGGTGTGCAGGAAGTTGCATGAAAGGAACAAAGGAAGCGGACCCAAGGATAACCACTTGAGTGAACGTCTTATAATTGAGACGTAGGATTTGTTGCTCAAGAACTTTCTGATAATCTTTTGCTGCTGCATCTTGGTTAAGCATGATGCCATCACACCAAATCTCAAAGACGTTTGGTTTCATGCCACGCTTAATGATGTACTCTTTAGTACCAATAGCGAATTCACACTCTACGAATAGTTGCTTACCATTGATAGAGTTAATCAGTTGTGGCTTAGTGATGTTACGGAAAGGTTTGCCGAATAGAGCAAAGCACAGCGCGTCCAACATAGTGGACTTACCTTCACCATTCTTACCAATGACTAGTGTGCTGTGTGACTTATTAAGAAGAACCGTATTAGCAGCATTACCTGTTGATAGGAAGTTCTTATAAGTCAGTTTCTTAAATACGATCATACGACCTCAATGTTTACAGCTTCAGTATATAATGCTTTCATGAAGCTTTTAATCTTTTCTTTATCAACGTCAGTGTTGATAGAATCAATGTAGTTAGACAAAATGCTCAGAGTATCTTCAAGGTCGACATCATTATCAACCGAGCCAGATTCGAACTCCGACATATCTTCTACTATTTTAATATCGTGAGCATTTTTTGTATACAGCTTATTGACGAATTGGTCAAATTTGTAATAGTCTGTTTTGTTGACTACAACTAATTTGATAAACGTTTGAGCTAAATCATACACATCAAGATCGATTGGTTCTTTATCTTTATCATCATACTCTAGACGTACAAACATCGTGTTAGTGTTTGGAACAAATTCTAAATCACGAGTTTGAATATCAAAGATGTGGAATCCTTTTAGATCAGCGTAGTCTTGCCACGTCAATTCATAAGGTGTTCCGAGGTAAGTAATGTTACCCTTAGTAGAACGATGATGATAGTGACCTGAGAACACTGTGTCAAACTTCTCGAATGTACTTGAGCTTAAGCCTTCATGACATTCTTGTCCACGATACATCTCAAAGCCTTGAATCTCAAAGTGACCCATACAGATTGGAGCTAAAGTGTTCTTCATCTCATCCATGCTTGAAACAAAGTTGTCAGCACAGATCCAAGGCATCATACAGATGTATTCGCCGCCGAGGGAAATTGTAGTGGGGTTACTTATTGCTTCGATGTTGTCGTATTCAGGCAACAGAAGTTGAATGCTGTTTACTTCATTGGTGTTCTTATACACCGTATCGTGGTTGCCTATTAAGATGTAGGCCTTCATACCACGAGACTTTAACTCGTCGAAGTAAATTTCTTTTGCAGCCTTTAAGCTGGCGTGGTTTGTATACTTACGGCGATCAAACGTATCGCCCAACATGAGAACAGTATCAATCTCACGTTTTTCTAGTTCAGGGAAGAAGATCTCTGAATAGAATTTTCGGTAGAACTCAATGAACGCTGGAGAGTCGTTGCGAGCTCCCCAGTGTGTATCAGTAATAATTGCAACCTTCATATCACTCCTTATAGACAACTCCATATTGTCTGTATAACCATTCTATAAACTTCTCAATTTCATCGGCTTGAAAATCTTTGTGGAGTCGTTGATCATTATAAACTTTTGCTGCAAGCTTTACCTTCTCTAGCCAATCGCGGTCGTTCATCGTTCTGTATCGTCCTTGATATATGGGTATTGCTCTTCTAACGCTGCGATTTGCTGGCGCAGTTTTTCTTTCTCTTCTTCTACAGGTTCATGTTGTAGAAGGATACGAAGTTTCTCGTATTGTTCGTGTTCAGGCTTCATCGTCTAAGTCCTTTATGATATCTTCAACGACGTCGTCAACAATTTTAGGTTCTTCGAAGAAGACTTCAAGATTTTGCTTTTCAGTTTTCTTCTTTTCTTTCTTCTTAATAAATGAATCGTCGAAGTTTTGGTGGGTTTGTATAAACGCCATGTAAGCGTTTTTGAAGTCTACATCCTCATCATGGCCTTGCAATTCAAAACTCTCAAACGCCATGTCTTGAATAAGCTTACCTCTAATATAGGATTGCTTCTTCTCTTTAGCGATACGGCGGAGGAACGCAAAGTAGATAACTTGAGTAAAGTATGAGAACGGATTAGATGATTTACTTGGATCGAAACTGTTGATACACATCATGCAGTTTTCAATACCGTCTAAGATCATGTCGTCCCTATACGAATAATTGATAAAGTTTGCCTTATGGGACAGACGAGTGGCGATCTTAAGTATACATTCTCCGATGTATTCTGGAATTCGCGGATCTTCTTGTCCATTGGCACGGGCTTCAGTTATTTCTGCCTTATAATTCTTGATAGCTTCAAGCATTTCGGCATTGTTTACATAATGAGTTGCCATTGGATGTTACTTCTCCGTTTGTTATAATATAGTGACTATTCTATACAGCTTTTAGTCAGAAGTAAAATCTAATTACATTACTGCACATTTGATTTTACAGGGTGTACAGCTTATGGTATAATGTATCTTCAGGATACAAACTATTAATGAATCAAGTTCTTGTCAGGAATAATCAATATCGAATCTGGTTCATCATCAATATCGTTCTCTACATACTCTTGAGAACTTAGTTCAAACGATTCATCTTCTGGTTCATCAAGAGTTTTCACTAACTCTTCATAGAATTTAATTACTCGAGGATGTAAACGTTTAACGAACAAAACATGTCTTCTATCAAACGAGTATTCACGTTCATCAGTAATAGTACAAAAGGGATTAGTAACAGTCCTTTCAATCAATCCACTTTCTGACTGAACGTGCACAGTTCTAACGGCTACAGGATCTACAAGAATCAACGATTCTGGTGTATCATTTAAGACAGTAGCCATCAATAAATCCCCACTGACTAGTTTTACTACAACTGGTTCACTCAAGATCTACCTCAACTATTTTGAATGAGAACTTCTCTTCAGCGTACACTTGTACTCTGTCTTGAAGATGTCTCAAGGTATGATTCTTCCAAGACTTCCAGTGTAGATCATCTGCAATATCAAAGAGATTACAGTGAGTCTTACCTTCTTTAAGTCTCAGGCCTCGACCAATTGATTGAAGATTACGAATCTTAGATTTGCTCGGTGAAGCAAAGATAACGTTTTCGATCGATGGAATATTTATACCTGTACTAAAAACGCCGAAGCTAGCAACAATGATAGCGTCTGATTCGTTCTCAGTCATGTATCGAGCATGCTCACGAGCTTCTACTTCTGTTCCGCCATAGATGAAGAAGACCTTACGATTTTCTCCTACCTTAGCTTTAATCATATCATATAGAACTCTTCCGTGTTTCTCAACGTATTGGAATAGGACTAGAGTATTACCTTCACAACTTACTGCAAGGTTACGAATGAATTTGTTTCGCTTGTCGTGAGTAACAATGAAGTCCATCTCGTCTTGATATTGATTCTTATTACGAATCTTGCGAGTGATCTCATCGTACTTCATCACTAAACACTTGATCTTTAGGTTGGCTACCTTACCCTTCTCCATCAATTCTTTTGTGGAGATGACTTTATAGATAGGTCCGAACATACCTTCTAGAACAAGCTTATGCACCTTTTTATTGTCGATCGTACCAGTAGTACCTATACGATAACGTACATTAGCCATCTTCTCCATGATTGTAGAGAGTGACTTAGCTTTGAATTGGTGTGCTTCATCTCCGAAGATAACGTCAAACTGACTAAACCAAGTAGCTGGTTGCTTATAGATGGATTGCCATGTAGTGATCAGAACGTCTGCATCAAACTCTTTAGGGAATCCACTGTATAGTTTCTGACAGTGACGATCAACTCTCCAACCATTCTCGCTTGAATAGTCTTTGAAGTCGGAGTACATTTGCTCGACGAGCGATGTAGTAGGTACAATAAGGATACACTTTCGACCTTCGTCTAGGTGTTGTCTCATTGTAGTGTAGATGATTAGGGATTTACCAGAAGCAGTAGGTGAGAGAAGCATGATACGCTCTTCACTCATAGCTTTCTGTACAGCGTCAATTTGATAATCGTGGATCTCAATAGGTTTACCACGGCCGTGTAAGTTCAACCAGTCAGCGTACTCTTTTACTTGTTCATGAGTAATATCGTTGTGGTTGACTACTTTATTCAAGTAGCTGATTGGATATTCATTGCGTTCTGCAAAGTCTTGAACATACTTGAGAAGACCAACGTATAGAGTCTTACGGTGAAGATCGTACATACGAATCTTACCATCCCAGATCTTAGCTCTGAAGGCAGGTGTAAAACGTGCACCAGGCACTTCAAAAGTAAAGAACTCTGATAGCTCTTGTTCAATCCCAGGATCTGCATAGATCCTTAGATGTACTTCGTTAATTTTCTCAATTGTTATCATAAATTATCCACCAGCAATAAATTTCTTAAACTCAACAGCATTACGAATTTGCCAGTCTCGAGCTTTGATTTGATTCAGTATAGACTCCAAAGCCTCAACCATACATTTTATATATTCGATCTTGATGCTGATCTTGTTTAAGTCTGCGTCACCAGTAAGGAATTCATCCATCTCATTCTTGAGAGGTTTAACACCTTGCCATTGGTTCCATCCACGGTCAGTTAATTCATCGCGTGAAAGCTCGCCACGATAGTAGCGGAATTTAGTTTGGCGTAGGGTATTGTACTCGTTACTCAGTGCGGCTATCTTCATCTTATGTTGAATAAGCATGCGAAGATACTTTGAGTGGAGTTTTGCGGTAGCGATAGAAGCACGGTCTAGATGGTCATCATCTATAGTGCAGTCTGCTTCCCATATATCGTGTAATTCTTCAATGTTCATAATGTATCCAATTTGACGTCCATATTACATAGTAACACAAACGTCAATTAAAGTAAAATAATTAAGCGTCGAATTTGAAATAAGAATATTTGAAAGTCACGTTTCCAACAAGATATTGAACATCTTGAGAAGTTGAAGTAAAGGTTACTGAAGACAACGAGACCGGAAAACAGTCGATAAATCTAATGTATCGAATTGGTCTATTGTTGTTTCCAAGAATACTCAACGTTGCGTCAGACACAGTTGCAGGGACTTCACCAATAGGAATATCCTTACGAACTTGATTGCTATACTGGGAATTCATCTCAGGGAAACCTAAGCCTTGAATCCAGTCAAACAGTGCTTTATAGTTAGCCATGTCTGCGTCGATCAAGAATTGAACTGTTAGATCACCGAATGCTAAGCGATCACCTGGCATAGGGAATGCAGCGAAAGGTGTTGCTGTTTCGGTAGTTCCAAGGTCAACACTTGGTAGCTGTACTTCCTGACAGAAGTACGATAGTGAAGGAATGCGTTCCAATGCGAACTGGTATCCATTAGGTGATAACGGATTAACGTTCGTTGGAATTGGACAAGTAAGAATTGTGTTTTGCATAATACTATTTATACCTCCAAGAACAAAGGGATCCCGAAGGATCCCTTTGTGTTTACCAACTAGTGGTACCCAATATTACATCAGGTTAGTAACAGCAACCTTACGGTAGTAAATGTTGTTGCCAGTGCCGATGCTAGTGAATGGGTTCGATACCATACCGTAGCGAGTCTTGAAACCAATCTTTGGTTGGAAGGTAGCTGGGTCGATAGCGCGAACTTTTTCTAGTGGAACGTATGGGCAGTAGAACAAGCCAGCGTCGAATGCTGAAGAACCCTTGTAACCAACAACGAAGAACTGAGTAGTCGATTGGTTAGCAGAATATGGATCAACATAAACTTTGTACTTGCCGTTTAGAACACCAGCGAAAGTAGTAGAAGCTTCGTCAACGTTTAGACCAGTTGAAAGAGCTGGAGCGTAATCAAGAACGCCAGCCATTGCCAATGCAGAAGCAACGTCTGAAGAACAGATTAGGAAGTTACCACGGCCACGACGTGTGGTTTGTGCGATAGCGTTAGCTTCACGTTCGATTTGGAACAGAAGACCCTTGAACTTTTCAACAGACCAACGACCGTTAGAGTCAACGTCCAAGTCGAAAGTACCAGCAGTTGCTGTACCAACTTGAGCACCAGTCTTAGCAGAAGCGTAAACTGTACGAACAACTTCACGGTTGATTTCGTTCAGAATTTCTGAAGAAAGGATGTTGCTTAGTTCGCCTTCAGCGTCTAAACCATGAACTGCCTTAAGATCTTGTGCAAGTTCAGTTGTGTATTCTGCCTTCAGAGCACGAGTAAGAGCAGTTACAGTTGTCTTCTCGATGCTGAATGCCATTTGACCGAATGCAACACCAGCGCCTAGGTCTTCTGAGTTAGCAGTAGACATACCAGTACCAGTTGTTTGGCCAGAGATTGGGTTAGTACCAGCGTGAGTGCCTGTACCAGCGAAGTCTGTATCAGCTTCGTTGAACAATGCTTCGTTGCCGTCTTGTGTACCGTACTTGCTCTTCATTGCGAAGATCAGGCCAGTAGGTTGAGTCATTGGTTGAACGCCAGCGATGTCGTAAGCGATCAGTTGAGGAGCAGCACGGCGAACCAAGCTGATCAATACTGGATCGTAGCCAGCCATGTTTGCGTTAGTACCAGCGCCGCCTAGAGCAACACCTGTACCACCGTTGTTAGCAATACCAGTTGTTTCGAACAAT
>ERZ1034365.497-NODE-497-length-21868-cov-3.532559_pt1 | contig 21868 bp, 23 predicted proteins | sample MGYA00520615_ERZ1034365 | MGnify/ENA primary metagenome ERZ1034365 (study PRJEB33736, sample SAMEA104284505) | Azolla filiculoides | biome: Urban; feature: Water surface; material: Ditch water | place: Netherlands | collected 2015-10-28 | depth 0-0.1 m ... | reverse complement strand
CGGCGGTGATCCAGCCCAGCAACTGTTCGCGCGGACGCAGGCCCAGGTGTTCAGCCAGATCCGAGAGGATCAGCCAGCCCTCGCCGTCCGGCGTCAGGTGGGCCGCCAGCCCGCTCAGAAAGCCACGCAACATGCGGCTGTCCGGGTCATACACCGCATGGTCGATCGGCGAGTTGGCGCGTGCCGGGACCCAGGGCGGGTTGCAGACGATCAGCGGCGCCCGGCCATAGGTCGCCTCCGGCGGGAACAAATCCGCCTGAACGATTTCCACTTGCGCGTCCACCCCCAGGCGCTGCAGGTTGTCGCGGGCGCAGGCCAGCGCGCGCGGGTCCTGGTCGGTCGCGACCACGCGCTGCACGCCCCGGTGCGCCAGCACCGCCGACAGCACGCCGGTGCCCACGCCGATGTCAAAGGCCAGCGCTTTCGATGGCAGCGGCGCCTGCGCCACCAGTTGCACGTACTCCCCTCGCACGGGGGAGAACACGCCGTAATGCGGATGAATGCGGTTATGGCCCGGCCCGCCCAGCGAGGGGACTTCCACGCCCTTCTTGCGCCACTCGTGCGCCCCCACCAGCCCGGACAGCTCACGCAGCGACACCACGCTGGCGTCATCGCCCTGCCCGCCCGGCGCGCCATACGCCTCGGTGCAGGCCGCACGAAAGTCGGGCGCCCGGCGCAGCGGCACGGTGAAATCCGCATGCAGCGGCACCAGCACCATGCCCAGCACCCGCGCACGCTGCGCCTGGGCCTGGCGGTGCAGGTGAAACGCCTCGGCGGGGGACGGCGCCGGCTTCGCGGCAGCGCCCGCAGCCTGCTTGCGGTGCGGCTTGCGATCGACACGGCGCGCCAGCGCCTGCAGCAACTGGCGCGCATTGTGGAAGTCACCCCGCCACAACAAGCCCGTGCCCTCGCAGGCCAGACGGTAGGCGGCATCGGCCGTCAGCGTGTCGTCGGCCAGCACCACGCGCTTTGGGGGCGAGGCGCCGTTTTCGGAACGCCAGCGGGCGCAGTGTTCCACGCCGTCTTCTTGCCAATGGATCTGGGGGTGCGTGTTCATCAGGGGATTGTCAGGGATGCAGGGCCGGCATACCGGCCTGCGCCTGCTGTGCGGCCAGCCAGGCCGTGATGCCGGCCGGGTCGTTGGTCAGGCGCAGTTCGGTGAAGGCCTGCTCGGCCTCGGCGTAATGGCGGCGCAGGTAGTTGAGCCACTGCTTGAGCCGGCCCGAACGGTGGCGTGGCTCCACATGGGTCGCGACCAGGCGCCAGAAGTCGGCCATCAGCGGCAGCAAATCGGCCCAGGCGATGCCGCTGGCGCCGGGCGCCAGGCCCTGCGCGGCGCGGTCCGCCGCCACGATGGCCAGCGCCAGCCCGGGGTTGCGCACCATGCCGCGACCGATCATGAGGGTGTCGCAGCCGGTGACTTCGCGGCAGCGCAGCGCATCGGCCACGTTCCAGATTTCACCGTTGGCAATGACGGGGATCGTGACCGCGTCGCGCACCTCGCGCACGCGCTCCCAGTAGGCCGGCGGCCGGTAGCCGTGGGCCTTGGTGCGCGCATGCACCACCAGCTCGGCCGCACCCGCATCGGCAATGGCCTGGGCACATTCGAGGGCGCGCGTGTCACAGGTGTTGCCCAGGCGCATCTTGGCCGACACGGGAATGGACAGCGGCACGGCGCGACGCACCGCCGCCACGATCTGGCCGACCAGTTCAGGCTCGTCCAGCAGCACGGCGCCGCCCCGGTGCTGGTTCACCGTCTTGGCCGGGCAGCCAAAGTTGAGGTCGATGCCCTCCGGGTGCAGGCTGGCCAGCACGCCGGCGTTGTCGGCCATGCAGGCCGGGTCCGAGCCCAGCAACTGCGGGCGCACCAGCACGCCAGCAGGCGTACGGCTGCCATGGTGCAGCTCGGGCACGATGCGGGTGAAGACGCGCGCGGGCAGTTGCCGGTGCGTGATGCGGATGAACTCCGACACGCAGCGGTCCACCCCGCCCACGCGGGTCAGGATGTCGCGCAGGGTGTAGTCCAGCAGCCCTTCCATGGGCGCGAGCAGGAGTTTCATGCCCTGGACCTTGCCAGCCTGCCGCAGGTCAGCCGACCTTGCGCTTGAGGCGGATTTCTTCGATCTTCACGCTGCCCATGGGCGTGGTGCGGGCGGTCGGCAGTTCGCGCTTGAAGCCGGCCAGCTCGAAAAAGCGCAGCGCGCGCTCGTTGCGCAGCATCACCCAGGCGGTGACGTCGGTGCAGCCCTCGTCTTCCAGCCCTTCGTTGGCGGCGTCCCACAGCGCCAGGCCGGCGCCCTGGTCCCAGTCGCCGGGCAGCACGTACAGCGCCCAGATCTCGCCCGTGGTGGCCTTGGACTTGGGGTCGCGCGAACGGTCGAAAGCCACAAAGCCGACCATGCGGTCGTCGTCCATGGCCACATGCACCTGCGGGTCGTTGAACTCGATGGCCTCGCTCCACAGTTTCAGGCGCTTTTCCACGGAAATGCTGTTGAGGTCGGCCTCGGGCAGGATGCCCTCGTAGGCCTCCTTCCAGGTGTTGACGTGGATTTCGGCGATGGTCTTGGCATCGCGCTGGACGGCGGGTCGAACCTTGTAAATGGACATGAAACAGGAAAATTTGAAGCAAAAACAAACGCGGGAGACTTCCCGGAAGGAGGGAGATTGTCGCCGCTAACGGCCTGGCGGGTCCGCAGCGGGCCCGCCAGGCCCCGAAGACCCGGCGCAGCAATGGCCCTGCGAAGCGCGTGGCGGCGTTACGATCAGCCGCGAACGACAGGGACTGCTGCCGTGGCGTCATCGACAGCCGGCTGTGCCGGGCGGCGCGCCCCTTCAACCAAAGGACTGTTTCATCATGCGCATCGGAATCCTCACCGGCGGCGGCGACTGCCCGGGCCTGAACGCGGTCATCCGCGCGGTCACCAAATCCCTGCTTCGGCAGTGCCATGCCGAGGTCATTGGCATCCGGGACGGGTTTGCCGGCCTGATGGAGGGCCGCACGCGTACGCTGGACTGGCAGGCCGTCAGCGGCATCCTGTTCAGCGGCGGCACCATCCTGGGCACCAGCAACCGTGCCAACCCGCTGTCCAGCCCGGAACACACCGCCGCGGCGCTGGCCAACGCCCGCGCGCTGGGCCTGGACGCCATCGTGGCCATCGGCGGCGACGGCACCATGGCCATCGCCCACGGCCTGGCCGAGCGGGGCCTGCCGATGGTCGGCGTGCCCAAGACCATCGACAACGACATCGAGGGCTGTGAGCGCAGCTTCGGCTTCGACACCGCCGTGGCCACCGTCACCGAGGCGCTGGAGCGCGTGCAGACCACCGGGCAGAGCCACGGCCGGGTCATGATTGTCGAAACCATGGGCCGCTACGCCGGCTGGATCGCGCTGGAAGCCGGGGTGGCGGGTGCCGCCGACGTCATCCTGCTGCCCGAGATCGACTACGACCCCGAGGTGGTGCTGGCCGTCTGCCGGGAACGCGAGCAGCGCGAACGCTTCACCATTCTCTGCATTGGCGAAGGCGCCAAGCCGCGCGGCGGTGCGATGACCATCGAGCGCCACATCGCCGACAGCCCGGACCCGATCCGCCTGGGCGGCGTGGGCCATGTGCTGCGCGAATGGCTGCAGCCGCACCTCAAAAGCGAGGTGCGCGCCACCGTGCTGGGCCATGTGCAACGCGGCGGCGCGCCGACGCCGTTTGACCGCGTGCTGGCCACCCAGTTTGGCAACCAGGCCGCCCAGCTGGTGCAGCGCGGCGCCTTCAACCGCATGGTGACGCTGGCCGGCGGCCGGCTGGACAGCGTGCCGATCAGCCAGGTTGCCGGCCAGAACCGGCGCGTGCCCGCCGACCACCCGCTGCTGGTGGCGGCGCGGCAGATTGGCGTGTCCTTCGGCGACAGCTGAACCGGTCTGATGGGGCCACATTCAGGGACTTCTGCACCTTCCCCGCGCTTCCAGGTCTCGGGCATGATGCGCGCCATGGCGAAACACCCTGCATCCTCCTGGTCCGGCCTGCCGGCCGCACTCGCGCTGTCGCTCGGCCTGTGCGCCGGTGCGCTGGCGACCCCGAAATTCGAAGACACCATCGCCCAGCGCACGCTGGCCTGCACCGCCTGCCACGGCGAACAGGGCCGCGCCGCCCCTGACGGCTACTACCCGCGCCTGGCCGGCAAGCCGGCGGGTTACCTGTACCACCAGCTGCTCAATTTCCGCGACGGCCGCCGCCATTACGGGCTCATGACGCGCATGGTGGACCCGCTCAGTGACGCCTACCTGCTGGAAATCGCCCGGTATTTCTCGGCGCTTGACGTGCCCTACCCTGCGCCCCAGCCGGCGTCCGTGCCGCCGGCGGTGCTGCAACGCGGCCAGACCCTGGCCCGCCAGGGCGATGCCCAGCGGCGCATCCCGGCCTGCGTGCAATGCCACGGCACCGCGCTCACCGGCGTGGCACCCGACATCCCGGGCCTGGTGGGCCTGCCGCGCGACTACCTCAACGCCCAGCTCGGTGCCTGGCAGACCCGGCAGCGCCAGGCGCACGCCCCCGACTGCATGGCACAGATCGCGCAACGCATGGACGCGGACGACGTGACCGCCGTGGCCGCCTGGCTGGCGGCACAGCCGGTGCCGGCGCCAGCCAAGCCGGCCAGCACCCTCCCGGCACCGCCACCGGCCACGGGTGGCGAACGCTGGCGCTGCGGCAGCGCGCCGGCTGTGGAAGCCGCCCAGGCCCTCACCGGAGTCAAACCATGAAGCGCGGCGTGCGCCTTCTGGCGATTCTGGCCGTCTTGCTGGTGGCCGCAGGCGCCCTGGTGTGGCACCACAACTTCAACGATGGTGTGGATGTCTTGGCGCCGGCGCCAGCCATGGCCCCCGCCGAAAAAACAGCGCGGGTCGAACGCGGGGCATACCTGGCGCGCGCCGGCAACTGCGCCGCCTGCCACACCACGCGGGGCGGCACCCCTTATGCGGGCGGCCGGGCCATTGAAACCCCGTTCGGCACCGTGTACGGCAGCAACCTGACGCCCGACCCGGCCACCGGCATCGGCCGCTGGAACGCCGCCGAGTTCTGGCGCGCGCTGCACCATGGCCGCTCGAAGGACGGCCGGCTGCTGTCCCCCGCATTCCCGTACACCAGCACCACGCAGGTCACGCGCGCCGATGCCGACGCCCTCTTTGCCTATCTGCAAAGCCTGCCGCCGGTCGTGCAGTCGAACCACCCGTCCGCACTGCGCTGGCCGTACAACACCCAGGCCGCGCTGGCCGCCTGGCGTACGCTGTATTTCCGGCCGGGCGCGTCCAGCGGTGGCCCCGCCGATCCGGCGCGCAGCGCGGAATGGAACCGCGGCGCCTACCTGGTGCATGGCCTGGGCCACTGTGCCGGTTGTCACACCCCGCGCAACGCCCTGGGCGCAACCGACAACAGCGCCGACCTGGCCGGCGGCCTGATCCCGATGCAGAACTGGTACGCACCGGCGCTCAACCGCGCCAGCGAGGCCGGCGTGGCGGACTGGCCGCTCGCGGACATCGTCCAGCTGCTGAAAACCGGCCAGTCGCCGCGCGGCCAGGTCACCGGCCCGATGGCCGAGGTGGTGCAGCACAGCACCCAGCACCTCAGCGACGCCGATCTGGGCGCCATGGCGATCTACCTGAAATCCCTGCCGCCCGCCGGAGAAGCCGCCAAACCGGCCCCTGCTGCGGTCGGCACCATCAAGCTTGGACGCGGCGCCAAACTCTATGAAAACCATTGCGCGCAGTGCCACGGCGATCAAGGTGAAGGTGTTGCGGGCGCCTACCCCGCCCTGGCCGGCAACCGCGCCGTGACGATGGCGCAGGCCACCAACCTGGTGCAGACCGTGCTGCACGGCGGCTTCGCACCGGCCACGGCCGGCAATCCGCGCCCCTACGGCATGCCGCCCTACGTGCTGGTCCTGAACGACGCCGACGTGGCTGCGGTGCTGAGCCACCTGCGCACGTCCTGGGGCCATGCTGCAGGGGAAGTCACCGAACTGGATGTCAACCGCGTGCGCGCCAGCACGGGGGACGGGAGATAGCTCCTGTAGTCATAGCAAACTATAACCATTCCACGCTGGGATCATGGCAATTTGGGGCCCATTTCAGCGCAAAATGAGCTGGCCGGCCGATTCGCCGCCAGACTGGAAGGGGCCGAGCGGATTGACCTGCTGCTCCACGTAGTCGGTGTTCGGAGAACCGCCCACGTTGCGGAACAGCACCAGACCGTTGCGCAGCACGACCAGGCCTTCAAACCGCCAGCCGGTCACGGCCACCGTGCGCCGCACGTTGAAAAAATCAGCCCAGAACCCGCCCTCGCGCTTGCGCGACTGCTGTGCCACATAAAACACATAGGCGCGGCACTGCGTCTGCGCCAGAATGCATTCCCGCACCCCGCGGTCCAGCGCGTCCAGCGGAACGCCGGAGTTCGGCGCGAGACGGGTCACCACTTCGGGATACGGAATCACCGTCACGTTGGTGGCGGCCTGCGGATCAAAACCCAGCGCCTTGAGTTCCTCAAAGGTGGTCTTGTAGGGCGTGACTTTTTCCAGCGCCAGCTTCGCTTCCTCAAAGCTGCGGAAATGCGAGGACGTGTTGCTGCTGCTCTGGGGCAACATGCTGCTGCAGCCGGCCAGCAACAAGGCCAAGCCAGTCAGTGAAATCCGTGATGACAGTTTTTTCATGATGGAAGTGTCGCTGAAAGCGGAGGCCAGCCCCCTTGCGTCAGGTCAAGGACGGCAGGGGTCATCGCGCCACTCACTGCGCTGCCGCGCCCAGGCGGTCCACCTTGGCCTTCCAGTCCGCCACGCCGTCGTCGTCCAGACGGTCCACCATGCCAATCAGGGTTTCCTTCACGGGCGCAAAGCCGACAAAACCCAGCACGTTGCGCTCCAGCGATTTGACGCTGTGCGCCCGGAAATACCACCGGTACACCAGCGCCGGCATGCCCATGGTCACGACCACCCGCGCCGAGCGGCCGGACAGCCCCTTGTGACCGAAACCGTTCTCACGGCCCGCCTTGAAGGCAAAACCCGGCCGCGCCACCTGTTCCAGAAAGCCCTTGAGCACCGCCGGCATGTCCCCCAGCCAGAGCGGGAAAAACAGCACCAGATGCTCCGCCCAGGCAATATCGGCCTGCGCCGGCGCCAGCGCCGGCGGCAAGGCGCCGTGCTCCCATTCGGCCTGGCTACGCAGCAGCGGAAACTCCAGCTTCGCCACCTGCAGGCGCCGCACGGTGTGTCCGGCCGCCTGGGCCCCTGCGGCATAGGCGTCCTCCAGCGCGTGACACAGGTGCCGCGTGCGGACATCGGGATGGCCCTGCAGCAGCAGAATGCGTTTGGTGGTCGGGGCAGTCATGGCGGCGGACTCCGGAAAATGGCAGATTGAAAGCTGCACAAGCGTGCAGACAGTTTGCAACGCACGCCGCCGCGATGCAAGACCCTCCCGCAGGCGCAGGCCGGCAATGCCAAAATCGGAACATGCAAGCCCCTTCTTCGCCCCCGCCAGTCGCCCCGCCGCCCCAGCAACCCAAAAATCCGCTGCACGGCCTGACGCTGGAAGCCATCGTCACCGCGCTGGCCGCGCATTACGGCTGGGAAGGCCTGGGCGAACGCATCCCGGTGCGCTGCTTCACCAGCGACCCCAGCGTCGCGTCCAGCCTGAAATTCCTGCGCAAGACGCCCTGGGCGCGCGACAAGGTTGAAAGCCTCTACCTGTTCATGCTGCGCGACATCCGCCGTACCCAGGCCAGCCGGCCGGACGGCCCCCCTGCCGTCGCCCGATGAGTCACGAACCCCGCCTGAGCCGCGCCCTGCGCGCGTTGCTGGCCGAGCGCCGCACCGCAGCGCTCGGCACGCTGGACGCCGGTGATCCCGGTCAGCCGTTTGTCTCAATGGTGCCCTACGCCCTGCTGCCGGCCGAGTGCAGCCTGGTGCTGCACGTCAGCGGGCTGGCGGCGCACACCCGCAACCTGCGGGCGCATCCGCGGGTCTCGCTGCTGGTGATGGCCGGCGAGGTGGACGGCGCGCCGGTGCACGCCCTGCCCCGCGTCACGCTGGACGCGGTGGCGCAAGTCCCCGAACGCGACAGTCCGCGCTGGGCCGCAGCACGGACCGCGTACCTGGCGCGCTTCCCCGAAGCCGAGCCCATGACCGCCCTGGGTGACTTCATGTTCGTGCTGCTGGCACCCACCAGCGCGCGCCAGGTGGCCGGCTTCGGCGCCGCGCGCACGGTGGACGCCGACGACCTGGCGCAGATCCTCGGCAGCTGACGCGCGTGGCCGGATTCAAACTCGTTTACAGCGACGACGCCCTGCTGGTGCTCGACAAGCCCGCCGGCCTGCTGGCCGTGCCGGGGCGCGGCGAGGACAAGCAGGACTGCCTGAGCGCCCGGGTGCAGCAGGTGTATCCCGAGGCCCTGGTGGTTCACCGGCTCGACATGGCGACCTCGGGCCTGCTGGTCATGGCGCGCAGCCCGGCGGCGCAGCGCGCGCTGAACCTCGGTTTCGAGAAGCGCCAGGTGCACAAGCGCTACATCGCCGTGGTGCAGGGCCGGCTGGCGCCGCCCGATCTGGCGGACGGCTGGGGCCTGATCGACCTGCCGCTGATCCTCGACTGGCTCAACCGCCCGCGCAGCATCGTGGACCGCGCCGCCGGCAAGCCCAGCCGCACGCGCTGGCGCGTGCTGGCCCATGACGCGGGTGCGAACGCCACGCGCGTGGCACTGGAGCCCATTACCGGCCGCTCACACCAGTTGCGCGTGCACCTGCAGGCGCTGGGCCACCCGATCCTGGGCGACCCGCTCTACGCCCCGCCCGAGGCCTTTGCCGCCGCACCGCGCCTGCTGCTGCACGCCGAGCGGCTGGCGCTGTTCCACCCGGTCACCGACCAGGCGATGGCGTTCGAAAGCCAGGTACCGTTTTGAACCCCGGGCCGGCGCAGCTACCATCCGGCCATGCAAAACCACCTCACCATTCTCACCGGCGCCTCGCGCGGCATGGGCCTGTCCATGGCGCGCCAGTTGCTGCAACCCGGTCACACCCTGCTGACGCTCTCGCGCCAGATCCCTGACAGCCTGGCCGCCGAGGCCAGCGCCCACGGCGCCACCCTGATCGCCTGGTCGCAAGACCTGGCCGATGGCGCGGCAGCCAGCGCGCGTCTGGCGCAATGGCTCGGTGCCCAGCCCGCCGACGCCTTCGCGAGCGCCACGCTGATCAACAACGCCGGCGTCATCCCGCGCATTGGCCCCCTGCGTGAAGCCGATGCCGATGACCTGGCGCACGCGCTGCGCGTGGGACTGGAGGCGCCGATGCAGCTCACCGCCGCTTTCCTGCACGCCACGGCCCACTGGAGCGGCCCCCGCAAGGTGCTCAACATTTCATCGGGCCTGGGCCGCCGGGCCATGGCGGCCCAGGCGGGCTACTGCGCCGCCAAGGCTGGCATGGACCATTTCACGCGCTGCCTGGCACTCGAAGAGGCGCTGAAGCCGAACGGCGCCAGGGTCTGCGCGCTGGCGCCCGGCGTGATCGACACCGACATGCAGGTGCAGTTGCGCGGTGCTGGCACCACGGCGTTCCCCGACGTCGGCAACTTCATCGGGCTCAAGGAAAAGGGACTGCTGACCAGCCCCGACGCTGCCGCCGCACAGGTGCTGGCCTTCCTGCAGCGGCCCGATTTCGGCGCCAACCCGGTGGCCGACGTGCGGGACTGAGGCGCCTGCACCCCACCTTGGCCATTTCGCCCATCAAAATGACCTGAACCCAGCGTGGAACGGTCACTGTTCGCTCTCTATTCGGGAGCTTGATGGCCTTCGTGCAGACGGTGGATGACGCCGTCCGCCGGCAGGACTGCGCTCTTCAATACACCTGCGGCACCAGGATTTCCTGCGGCACGGGCTGGCGCACGTAGTCTTCGTGGCGCTCCCGCGGTGGCAGCACGATGGGCGGGCGCTCGGTTTCAGCGTAGTCCATCTGCTGCAGCAGGTGCTGGATGCAGTTCAGGCGGGCCCGCTTCTTGTCGTCGGCCGGCACGATCCACCAGGGTGCTTCGGGGATGTGGGTGCGTTCCAGCATCACCTCCTTGGCCTGGGTGTAGGCCTCCCAGCGGCGGCGGGACTCCAGGTCCATCGGGCTGAGCTTCCACTGCTTGAGCGGGTCGTGAATGCGCCCCAGAAAACGCAGGTGCTGCTCTTCATCGGAGATCGAGAACCAGTACTTGATGAGCTGCACGCCCGAGCGCGCCAGCATCTTCTCGAACTCGGGCACGTCGCGGAAGAAGGCCTCGTACTGTTCGTCGGTGCAAAACCCCATGACACGCTCGACCCCGGCGCGGTTGTACCAGCTGCGGTCAAACAGCACGATCTCGCCAGCGGCGGGCAGGTGCGACACATAACGCTGGAAGTACCACTGCGTGCGCTCGCGGTCGCTGGGGGCGGGCAGCGCGGCCACGCGGCACACGCGCGGGTTCAGGCGCTGGGTGATGCGCTTGATCACGCCGCCCTTGCCGGCCGCGTCGCGCCCCTCGAAGATGATCACGACCTTGTGGCCGGTGGCCACCACCCAGTCCTGCAGCTTGACCAGTTCGCCCTGCAGCCGGAACAGCTCGCGGAAATAGCGCTGCCGCGCGGCCTTGTCGTCCAGCGTGAAGTCCGGCGAGCCGTCACCGGTCAGCTCGGCGACGGTGCGGTCTTCCAGCTCCATCTCCAGTTCTTCGTCGTAGCTGTCAAGCAGGTCTTTGTGGATGCGGCGCATCAATTCGTCGTCACTGGCACTCATGGGGCACTCCTGCGGGCAGGCTCTGTCAATTGGTAATCCGTCAGGGTAGCCGGGCCGCATGACAATTTGACGACGGTCGTCCTGCCGGGACGCCCCGGAGCCCGTGCCATACTGGCGGGCGACCCGTTTGCGTGTCAGCCGCGTGTAGCCCAGACCCGCCACACTCGCTTTTCCAATCCATACCAACAGGAGCAGATTCATGAGCCGTGAAGTTGTAGTTGTCAGCGGTGTGCGCACCGCCATCGGAACCTATGGCGGGAGCCTGAAGGACATTCCGCCCACCGAACTGGCCGCGCAAGTCGTGCGCGAATCGCTGGCGCGCGCCCACGTGGCCGGCGCCGACGTCGGCCATGTGGTGTTCGGCCATGTGGTCAACACCGAGCCAAAAGACATGTACCTGAGCCGCGTGGCGGCGATCAACGGCGGCGTCGGCGAGGGCACGCCCGCTTTCAACGTGAACCGCCTGTGCGGCTCGGGCCTGCAGGCCATCATTTCGGCCAGCCAGAGCATTTTGCTGGGCGACACCGACATCGCCATCGGCGGCGGTGCCGAAAACATGAGCCGCGGGCCCTACGCCAGCCTGAACATGCGCTGGGGCGCGCGCATGGGTGACACCAAGATGGTGGACATGGTGGTCGGTGCGCTGCACGACCCCTTCCATGCCATCCACATGGGCGTGACCGCCGAGAACGTCGCCGCCAAATACGGTATCACCCGCGAGATGCAGGACGCCTTGGCCGTCGAAAGCCACAACCGTGCCCAGCGCGCCACCGAAGCCGGCTACTTCAAGGACCAGATCGTCCCGGTCATGCTCAAAAGCAAGAAGGGCGAAGTGGCCTACGCCACCGACGAGCATTTCCGTCCGAACTGTTCGCTGGCCGACATGGCCAAGCTCAAGCCCGTGTTCGTCAAGGAAAACGGCACCGTGACCGCCGGCAACGCCTCCGGCATCAATGACGCCGCCGCCGCCGTGGTGTTGATGGAAGCCGGCACCGCCAAGGCACGGGGCCTGCAGCCGCTGGCGCGCCTGGTGGGCTATGCCCACACCGGCCTGGACCCGAAGATCATGGGTGTGGGCCCGATCTCCGCCACGCAAGCCGTGCTGAAGAAGACAGGCCTGTCCGTGAACGACCTGGACGTGATCGAAGCCAACGAGGCCTTTGCCGCCCAGGCCTGCGCCGTGACGAAGGAACTGGGTCTGGACCCGGCCAAGGTCAACCCCAACGGCTCCGGCATCTCGCTGGGCCACCCGATCGGCGCCACGGGCGCCTTGATCACCGTGAAGGCGCTGTACGAACTGCAACGCATCCAGGGCCGCTACGCGCTGGTGACGATGTGCATCGGCGGCGGCCAGGGCATTGCGGCGATTTTCGAGCGCGTGTGATCTGCGGAAGACGCCGGATGCGGCGTCTGAAATAAAAAAGAGGGCCTTTGGGCCCTTTCTTTATTTTTTGCTTCTTTTTAAATAGCAAACTATCACCTAATCACGCTGGGATAGTGCCTTTTTCTCTCAGAATCAAGGCCTGGCATGGCTGCCAAGCCCCGCTGCACGCACTTCAGTCGCGCACCACCATCACGGGAATATGGGCATGTGCCAGCACCCGCTGGGCCACGCTGCCCAGCACCAGTTTTTCGAGCCCGCGGCGGCCGTGCGAGCCCATCACGACGATGTCGGAGCCCAACTCCGTGGCGGTTTCCAGAATGCCGCGCCACGGCGCATGGGCTTCGACCACGCGGGTATCCACTTTCACGCCCGCCGCTGCAATGGCCTCGCGGGCCGCGCGGATGGCATCGTTGGCTTCGGCGGTAGCCGCCTCCAGATACTGCGCCTGCCCATACGAAAAATCCGTGCCCACGCCGGCGAACGGATAGGGGTCAATCACGTAGATGGCCGTGATGGTGCCGTCAAAGGCCCGGGCCAGGGCCACGGCCCTGGACACAGCTTGCTGCGACGTGGGCGAACCGTCCACGGGCACCAGAATGTTCTTGAACATGCTCAGATTCCTCTCGTTGATGAACTGCCAGACAAATGGCGAGTTTGATTCTGCAATGGCCTGTGCGTCAACCTCCAGCGCTGCATCAAGCCGGCACTTCTTCCTGGAAGCCCTGCGCCCGCAACGTCACCACCAGCGTGTCGCGGTGCGCGCCCTCAGCCAGCGGCTGGATCGGTGTGGATTCGTGGATCACGCGGGCGTCGTCCAGCAGCAGCAACGACCAGGGCTCGGTCAGGGTGAAGCGTTGCCCGCTAGGGCCGTCAGCGTCAAACACGCGGGTTTCACCGCCTTTCAGGCTTTCGCGCGCCACCAGGAAGACCGCCACCAAATCGACGCCGTCGCGGTGCGCGCCCTCGGGCGTGGGACGGCCGATGCCGTCGGTGGTGTCGATGCGGAACTGGTGCGCCTCGACGAACCAGGGCTTCCGTGCGGAGCCGGCGCCCGAAGGCGAACCCTTGAGGCCGGAAGTCACGTCGCCCAGCCAGGCCAGCAGCCGCGCCCACGCGGGCTGCGCGGTCGAGGCCTCGGTCATGGGCTCGAACCAGCGCTGCATGCCGCCGTGCAGGGCGTTGTATTCCAGCGGTTGCCAGTGGGCGCGGTGCGGCATGCGCGTGACCTGCGGCCCCTGGACCTCGAAACAGGCGTGGCGCCGTCGCCGGTAGCGGCCGCCGTCCTTCAGATACAGGTCCGGCGGCAACGCAGCCCAGTCGCCGTCCAGGGCGTGCAGCTCCGCCAGCGTGACGCCGGCCAGCGCGCAGACGGACGCGGCGTCCAGCACGGCATAGCCCTGCGCCTGCAATTGCGGAATCAGGGCGCTGGGCGGGGTGAGCGGGGGCGGAAGCAGGGTCTCGGACATGACAGGCCGTCGGTAATAAAGAGAGGAACGAAGCATAGCGCGCCCGGGCCGGGGCACGGGCCACGCCCCCGTGGACGGCACCAGGCCATGACATGGATCAAGACAGAGGGTGCGCGGGCTGCGTATCCTCGGCGCCATTGTTTTTCCGGAATTTCAACATGCCTTATCTCGAATGGACCGACGCGCTGGTGCTGGACCTGCCCGCCATGGACGACACGCACCGCGAATTCGTGGACCTGCTGACCGTGGTGGATGCCGCCCCCGACGACACGCTGCTGACCCACTGGGCGGCCCTGATCGACCACACCGACGACCATTTCGGCCGCGAAGACGACTGGATGCAGGCCACGCGATTCTCCTCTTCCAACTGCCACAGCATGCAGCACAAGGTGGTGTTGCAGGTGATGCGCGAAGGCCTCACGCGCGGCCAGGCCGGTGATCTGGCCATCGTGCGCCAGATGTCGCATGAGCTGGCCATGTGGTTCCCGCAGCACGCGCAGGCCATGGACGCCTCGCTGGCGCTGCACCTGCGGCGCATCGGCTTTGATCCGGTGACCGGCGTGGTCCACATGCCTGACGCGCTGCCCAAGGACATCATCCACGGCTGCGGCGGCGCCTGCTCGGACGGTGAAAGCGCCGAGACGCCCGCAACCGCCATGGCATGAACGCCGCGCCGGCGGTGGCGGCAGCCGACCCGGCGCCAGATGCCGTGGCGCACCACCGCCCGCACGAAGACCTCCAGGCGCTGGTCACGGGCACGCTGTTCGTCGCCCTGGGCGTGGTCATGTTCGGGCAGGCCGGACTGCTGACCGGCGGCACGGCCGGACTGGCCTTTCTCGTCCGCTATGCCACGGGCGTGGATTTCAGCGTGGCCTTCTTTGTGATCAACCTGCCGTTTTACGTGTTTGCCTGGCAGCGCATGGGGCCGGTCTTCACCGTCAAGACTTTTGCCGCCGTGGCGCTGCTGTCGCTGTTTGCGCATTTCCTGCCGCGCGGCATTGCATTCAGCTATTTGTCGCCCCCACTGGCGGCCGTGCTGGGCGGCCTGCTGTGCGGCGCGGGCATGCTGATGCTGTTTCGCCACCGGGCCAGCCTGGGGGGACTGAACGTGCTCGTGCTGTACCTGCAGGAAAAGTTCGGCTGGCGCGCCGGCAAGATCCAGATGGCAATTGACAGCGGCATCGTGCTGGGCGCGCTGTGGGTCGCCGACGGGGAGCGTGTGGCGCTGTCGGTGCTGGGCGCCGTGGTGCTGAACCTGACGCTGGCCATCAACCACCGCCCCGGCCGCTACATGGCGGTGTAGGCCGCCTCTTTTTTTCCTTGCGCGCATGGGTCTGGAACTCTCGCTGCTGATCGCCGCCCTGGCGGTGGCGCTGACGATGCGGCCCTGGCGGCTGCTGGCCAGTGGCGCGCTGGTTTCCCCGCTGCTGGGCAGCCTGGCCGTCCTGCCCTGGCTATGGGCGCTGCCGCGCCTGCACACCATGCCGCTGCAACTGCAGCTCTCGGGCGCCTGCGCGGTGACCCTGATGCTGGGCTGGCCGCTGGCGATCCCGGTGCTGACCGCCGTGGCGCTGCTATCCGGCCTGTTGGCGCCAGCAGACTGGGCGACCTTGACCGCACAGGCCGTCTGGCAGGGCGTGGTGCCGGCCACGCTGGCCCTCGGCGTGGGCGCCGGGCTGCGGCGCTGGGTGGGGGCGCATCCGTTTGTCTACATCCTCGGGCGCGCCTTTGCCGGCACGGCACTGTGCACTTTTGCGGCAGGCGCCCTGTCGCAGGAGGCCGGGCATGTCCTGCTGCACGTCAGCGGCGGGCTGTCGCTGGTGGCGCACTGGCTGATGGCCTGGGGCGACGGCTTCATGACCGGCCTGCTGGCAGCGATCTTTGTTGCATTCAGGCCGCAGTGGCTGGCGACCTGGTCCGACACCCTGTACCTGAAAGACTGAGTTGTCTGCGCGATGGTTGATACAAGTCAGTTACAGCCCGTCCGGGCTCGGACATAGTGCCTGACACAGGCTGCATCAAGGCAGTTTGTCCATCAATCTGCAAGGATGTTCACCATGAAGCTGTTCAACGACCTCATCTCCACCGACTATGGCCTGATGAGCTTGGGCGTCATCGCCTTCACCATCGGCATGGCCATCTGGTTCCGCGCCTTCTTCAAGCGCAAGATGGCGGAAGACGCCAAAGCGGCCGGACTTTGAGCCTCCGGCGGGCCGTTCAGCCCTGAACGGCCAGCGTCATGCCCGCGGCGCGCAGGCGCTGCACCAGCACGGTACCGAGCCCGCTGGCCGGCGTCAATACGCCGCCGCCCGTTGCGCCGCCAGGCAGCAGGGCCGTGTCACCAGCCAGACTCAGCGCAGCTTCGCAGACCATGCGGGTGGTGGCACGGTTGCCCGGGTCGCCCTGCGTGGCGACCGTCGCCCACCCCCTGCGGCCATCCGCCCTGCGTCCAGACAGTTCGCAACGGAAGGAACCGTGGTTCATGGCCGCCTCGGACGGCCCCTCGCCCGGCGCCAGCGCCCAGCGGCGGGCCAATGCACGCACCGGTTTCAACTGCAGCGCCGCCTGCGTTACGCCAGCGGCGGCGCTGACACCCGCGGCCGCCAGTGCCGCGAGTGCCCCGGTACCAAAGCGCAGGTACTCCTGGTAATGGAAATCCGCCCCGTAGCCCAGCAGCGCGGCACTGCGGCGGACCACCCGCGTGTTCACCGGCCCCATGAAAAACGGGCCCAGCCAGGCATTGAAGTCAGCATCGCGGTGCGGCGCCACGGGGTCGGCATCGTCGGGTCGGGCCCGTGGCCGGCCTTCAGCAGGATTGAGCAGCCACGGGTCGTCCATTGCACGCGCCTGCCCGGTGTCCAGCAGATGAAGCGCCGACGCCAGCGTGCCGCCGTTGAGGCCGCCGCGCAATGAAAAACAGGCCTTCACTGCGGCGCACGCCTGTCCTTGTTGCGCAAAGTACTGCTGTACCAGCCAGGCGCCCAGGTCGGACGGCACCGAATCGAAGCCGCAGCACGGAATGATGCGCGTGCCTTCGCGCGCGGCCCGCGCATGGTGCAGGTCGATCAGGCCGCGCACCCAGGGGGTTTCGCCAGTGATGTCCACGTAATGGGTCCGGCGGGCCACGCAGGCGGCGACCAGCGGGCCGCCGTACAGGGCAAAGGGGCCAGCCGTGCTCAGCACCACGCGGGTGCTGCGCGCCAGCGCGTCCAGGGCCGCGGCGTCCGCCGCGTCGGCCACCACGATGCCAGCCTGCGCAGGCCCCGGGCCGCTGGCGGCGCGCCCGGCCTCCAGGCGCGCCCGGCTGCGGCCGGCCAGCGCCCAGCGCAACCCGCCCGCCTGCGCCGCGAAGTACGCCACCGTCTGGCGGCCGACGAAGCCGCTCGCGCCAAAAAGCACCACGTCCCACGGTCGGGCATGCGTCATTGCGGGCCTCCTGAAACTACAAATTCAATAGCGAACCATGACCGTTTAACGCTGGGATCGTACCAATTTGACTGATATTTTCAGTTCCTGACCAGCTGGCCGTCGGTGGAAAGACCGTATGGCACGTGCTGTGGCACGACCAGCACGCCCTGCGCGTTGGGGATGGCCTCGATCTGCACCAGCGGCGCCTCACCGGTCACGCCGCCGAAGATCGTGGCAAAGGCGGCGTCAGCTGCGTCGCGTCCGGTGCCCAGGCGCACAAAGCCCATCGGGATGGCCACGCCGGACGGATCAAAGATGTACCAGCGCCCGCCCAGATAGACCTCGACATAGGCGTGAAAATCCGGTGGACCCAGCACGGGGGCCGCGCCATAGTCGATGCCGGTGGCAAAACGGGCCGGGATGTTGACCGCACGGCACAGCGCGATCATCAAATGGGCGAAGTCGCGGCACACGCCCACCTCCTCGACCAGGGTATCCACTGCCGTGGTGTTGCCGTTGGAGCTGTTGGAGCGGAAGGTGACGCGGTTCTGGACCCAGTCGCGGATGGCCTGGACCCGGCCGTAGCCTTGCCACAGGTGCCCGAACTCCTTGACCGCAAACTGGTGCAGCCGGTCCGACTGGCAATAGCGGCTCGGGTAGATGTAGGGCAGCACAGGCCCCGGCAGGTCGGCAATGCACACTTCGCCGATCTCCGCCGGCGCCGCCGTGAAGTGGTTGAGGTCCACGGTGGCGTCGTAGCGCACCGTCAGCGGCCCGCCCGCGGCCTTCAGCCGCAGAAAGCGGGTGTGCGTGGCCGGGTCGGTGTAGTGGTGGAGCGGCACCACCTGGCTGACCCCGAGCGATTCGCTGACCACCGTCTGGTGCCCGGTTTGCGCGGCCTGCAGGTTGAAGATGAAATCACAGCCGGGCTGGGTGATTTCGTAATGCAGCGAGATCGAGAATTGCAGTCGGACCATGGGAGCTTTCTGGGTGCGCCCCCCGGCAGGGGCGCTGGCGGTCAGGCCGGAAACGGTGGACCGCTCCGCGATTCTGGGGCCGGCGGGCCGGCCGCACCGTGCGCCAGCCCACCGACCGCGCAACGGATGGCCACCTGGTCCACCGTGCCCAACAACCGCGCAAGAACTGTGCAAGAACTGCGCCAGCCGGTCAGGCCGGTCGCCGTCAGTCCACCAGCATGGCGTACACCATGTCGCGGAACAGCGGGCGGTAGTACTCCCGCTGGTTCGGCGCCTGGATCATCAGGACGGCAAACAGGTCCTCGGCCGGGTCCACGAAGAAGGTGGTGCCGGCAATGCCGCCCCAGTAGTACATGCCCACCGAACCCGGCGTGGGCGCCACGCCTGCGGCCGTGCGCACGGCAAAGCCCAGCCCGAAGCCATGGCCGGGCGGCAGCAGGGCCGCGCTGGCGCCGGCGGCAATGGGGATGGCCCCAAGGTGGTCGGCCGTCATGTAGTCCACGGTGCGTGGTCCCAGCAGGCGCACGCCGTCCAGCGCACCCTGGTTCAGCATGAACTGCAGGAAACGGGCGTAGTCGCGCGCGGTGGACACCAGCCCGCCCCCGCCGCCTTCCATGCGCCCGGGCTGGCGGAAATCGGTGACGGGCATCGGCACGCCGCCGTCCGGGTCATGGGCAAAAGGCTCCGCCATGCGTGCCAGATGGGCCGGCGGCACGGTGAAGCCGGTGTCAGTCATGCCCAGCGGCTCAAAAATGTGCTCACGCAGGTGCGCCCCCAGCGGCTGGCCGCTGCCCACCTCCCCCACGCGCCCCCGCACATCGGTGGCGCGGCTGTATTCCCACACGCTGCCGGGCTGGAACATCAGCGGCATGCCCGCCAGGGTCTCGCAGAACTCGGCGTTGCTGCGCCCGCGCGAGCCGATATTGGCCGCCGCGTAGGCACGCTGCACCGAGGCCACCCCCAGGAACTCGTAGGTCAGCCCGGCCGTGTGGCGCAACAGGTCCTGCACCGTGGCGGGGCGCGCGGCCGGCACGAGCGTGCGCACGCCGCCCTGCTCCACCGCCACCTGCGCATTGGCAAATTCAGGCAGGTATTTCGCCACCGGGTCGCTCAGCAGCAGCCGGCCCTGCTCCATGAGCATCAGGGTCGCCACTGAGACGATGGGCTTGGTCATGGAATAGATGCGGAACAGTGCATCGCGCGTCATCGGCACGCCCGTGGCCGGGTCCTGCCGGCCCAGGTGTTCGAACAGCGCGACCTTGCCGTGCCGCGCCACCAGCGCCACCGCGCCGGGCAGGCGCCCCCGATCGATGTCGGACTGCAGCACGTCGAGCAGGCGCTGCGCGCGCAAGGGGCACAGGCCCACGTCGGCGGGCGTGGTCTGGGGGAGTGGATGGCCGTACAACATGGGAAGTCTCCTTGCAACAAATGGGTTGGGTCAGCCGGGCCGCCGGACCGGGCAGAGGGAAGCGCCGGCCGCCATGGGCATCAGGACGGCTGGCTGCTGCCAGGCGCCAGCGGCGCGCCGCAGTGGAAACAATACGACGCATACGGCAGGTGCCCCTCGGTCGTGCACACCGCGCAATGCCGCCCGGCAGGCCCGGCGCGCCCGCGCTGGGCACTGAGTTCGGACGTCACGATGCCGGTCGGCACCGCCAGCGTGCCCCAGCCCAGCAGCATCATCATGGAGGCGATCAGCCGGCCCAGATCCGTCTTGGGCGTGATGTCACCAAAACCGACCGTCGTCATGGTGGTGATGGCCCAGTAGATCGACACCGGAATACTCGAAAAACCGTTCTGGTGGTCCTCCACCACATACATCACCGTGCCCATCACCACCACAATCATCAGCACCGCCGACAGGAACACCAGGATCTTGCGTCGGCTGGCCGCCAGCGCCTGCCCCAGCGCCTGGTACTCGGTCATGTAGGCCGTCAGCTTGAAGATGCGGAACACCCGCAGCAGGCGCAGCACGCGCACATCAATCAGCGCGTGCAGCTCCGGGAACAGCAGCGCCAGATAGGTGGGCAGGATCGCCAGCAGGTCCACCATGCCAAAGAAGCTGGTGGCATAGCGCCAGGGGTGGCGCACACAGACCAGCCGGGCCACGTATTCGAGCGTGAAGACCAGCGTGAAAATCCACTCCAGAACGGTGAACAGCGCGCCGTGCTGCCGGTGCAGCGGCTCCACGCTGTCGGCGGCCACCACCACCAGGCTGAGCAGGATGAGCACGATCAGCCAGGTATCGAAGCGCCGCCCGGCCAGCGTGTCGGACTCGAACACGACGTTGTAGAGCTTCAGGCGCCACCCCGGCAGCGGCCTGCCCCAGCGTTCAATGGCAGCGGAATTGGCGGGAATCTGGGTCATGTGCGTGCGTTGCCCAAGGGCGAAGGGTCTGGATCACTGGATTGTGCCGCCAAGGCCAGCGCATGGGGTCCCTCCGCCAACGCAGTAGCGCCGGCCATGCCTGAATGCGCGTCCCGCGCCAGCACGGGAAGCCCCACGCGAAATATTCAAAAACATGAGCAAACAATGACCATTTCACGATGGGATGATGGTCATTTGAGTATTCATTAATCTCAAGATGCCTTTCAGCTGCCCTCCGCCTCCTGCAGCGCCCGCCACATCACCTTGCCGCTGCCGCTCTTGGGCAGGGTCTCGGCAAACTGGACCACACGCGGCACCTTGTAGACGGCCATGTTGTCACGGCACCAGTCGATGATGTCCTGCTCTGACACCTGCCCGCGGTGGCTGGCGCGCAGCACCACGACGGCCTTGACGGACTCGCCGCGGTAGGCGTCTTTGGTGGCAATGATGCAGGCCTCCTGGATCGCGGGGTGGCGGAACATCAGCGCCTCCACCTCGGCCGGCCAGACCTTGAAGCCTGCCGCGTTGATCATGCGCTTGAGCCGGTCGGTCATGAAAAAGTAGCCGTCTTCGTCGATGCGGCCCATGTCGCCGGAGCGGAAGAAACGCTTGCCGTCGTGCTCGATGAAGGCCTGCGCCGTGGCGTCCGGGCGCTTCCAGTAGCCCTGGAACACCTCGGGGCCGCAAATGATGATTTCACCGGATTCGCCCTGCGGCAGCTCCTGCAGGGTTTCGGGGTCGATCACCCGCGCGTCGGTGCTCAGGTAAGGAATGCCCAGGCACTGCTGCTTGGGGGCGTCGGGCGGGTTCTGGTGCGAGGGGGCGGCGGTTTCGGTCAGGCCATAGCCTTCGACATATTTCAGGCCGTACAGGTCCAGCAGGCGCTGCGCCACGGCCTGCGGCATGGCCGCGCCGCCGCCGCCGATGACCACCAGGCTGGAGAGGTCGTACTGGTCAAAGCGCGGGCTGCCCAGCAGGTCGATCACCATGGTGGGGATGTTGGTCCAGTGCGTGCAGCGGTAGCGGGAGATCAGCCGCCCGGCCAGGTCGCGGTCCCAGCGCGGCATGAGGACCAGCGTGGAGCCGGCGTAGATGGCGGCATGCATCACGGCGACCATGCCGGTGATGTGGAACATCGGCACCACGGCCAGGGCCACCGACTCCGGCGTGCCATTGCCCCAGATGCCGGCCGCCACCGCGTTGTGCATCACGCTGGCCTGCGTGTGCATGCAGCCCTTGGGCAGGCCGGTGGTGCCGCTGGTGTAGGGCAGGATGGACAGGTCGCCCGGGCCGGTGCTGACTGCGGGCAGCGGCAGGTCATTGGCCAGCGCGTCGTGCCACGAATGGGCCGCGCCGCCGGCCAGCGCCGGCAGCGCGTGGTGCGTCAGCAGCCAGTCGGACCAGACCTCGGGCGGCGCGTCGTCGCCCGCGACATTGCCGTCAAAGGCATCGGTGAAATGCGTGACGATCAGGTGCGCCAGGCGC
>ERZ1034365.493-NODE-493-length-22001-cov-3.053047_pt1 | contig 22001 bp, 28 predicted proteins | sample MGYA00520615_ERZ1034365 | MGnify/ENA primary metagenome ERZ1034365 (study PRJEB33736, sample SAMEA104284505) | Azolla filiculoides | biome: Urban; feature: Water surface; material: Ditch water | place: Netherlands | collected 2015-10-28 | depth 0-0.1 m ... | reverse complement strand
CACTTGCTTCAGTTAGATAATATGCTTGATGTTCCATCCAACGCTTGACTTCTGCAAGTGCTTCAGCTTCACCGTACTTCATGTTGCGCTTTGCATGCCAGTAAGCAAGGTTGGTCACGCCAACACCCAACGGCTCGAGCTCTTTGTTAGACAGCTCGGACTGAATGCTCAGGAAGTCCTGATAGCCCAGCAAGTTGGACAATGCACGTACGAGGATACGACAAGCACGACGCATGTCATCAGGGTTGCGGAACATACCCCAATTGATTGAGCCAAGGGTACACAGCGCGATCCGGCCGTTTGCATCCTCAAGACGTTCAAAGGACTTGGTCGGCAACAGAATCTCAACACAGAGGTTGGATTGATAGATGGTGTGATACTTTGGATCAAACGGGCCTTGGCGTTGTACGTTGTCAATGTTGACAAGGTAGATCCGACCAGTGTCGGTACGTTCTTTGAGGATACCACCCTTGAAGACTTCCTCAGCCGACATCACCTTCTTCTTGATGTCTTTACGCTTCTCGTACTTGGTGTACAGCTCTTCGAACAGATCGATGTCTTGATAGTAAGCATCGTAGAGGTCCGGCACTTCATTCGGGTCAAAGAATGTGATTGAGCCTTGATCCTTAAAGCGCTTCCAGAAGAATGCACTAACCACGACACCATAGTCCATGTGACGAACACGAGTCTCGTCTGTGCCTTGGTTATTCTTCAGCACGATCAAGTCTTCAAACTGATAATGCCAGATGGGATAAAAGACCGTTGCCGAAGCATTGCGGATGCCGCCTTGAGAGCAAGAACGGAGGTCACCGAACCACTTCTTCAAGAAGGGTAACATGCCGGTGTGCTTGATCTCACCGCCACGAATAGCCGCACCCAATGGACGCAAACGACCAATCTCGAGGCCGATGCCAGCACGCTTCGATGCATACTTGGCCATCATCTCACCGCCGGCGAAGATGGAGTCAAGTGTGTCATTAACACGAATCAGCACGCATGAGCTGAATTGCTTTGTCGGTGTACCTAAGCCGGCAAGCACAGGTGTTGCCAAGGTGAATAAGCCATCCGAAGCTGACTGGTAGAACTCACGCACATTTTTCAGGCGAACATTGGTTGGATCAGCATGGAATGCTGTAGCCGCAGCAACAGCGTAACGCACTTGCGGGGTCTCATAGACCTGCCCAGTTACACGGTTCTTGACAAGGTATTTTTCAACCAGCTGTTCGATTGCAGCATATGCATAGTCTTCATCTTTCACATGGTCGATGAAGGCTTCAATCTTGTTCCACTCTTCCTCAGTGTACCAAGTGAGCAGGTCTTCGGTGTATACACCAGCCGCAACGTTTTTCTTGACAATGTCAAGCAAAGGCATCGGCTCATATTGACCGTAGACCTCTTTACGAAGCATCATCAAGCGTTGACGACCTGCAACATACTGATAGTTAGTGTGGCCGCAATCCGGATTTTCGGTTTCGTCAATCAGGTTGACCATGGCTTTGAGCAACAGCTCATCAATCACATTAGTTGTAACACCGTCATGCAGCTCAAGCTGTGACTTCATTTCAACCATTGATGGGGATACATCTGCGATGCCACGGCAAGCATATGCTACTTGGCGTTGAATCTTTTCGATGTTTAGGGGTACACGCTCCCCAGAGCGTTTAATGACGGTAATCATAATGTCCTTGTTCTTATCGTGTGGTTTGTCGTATGGTAGGGACTGTTATTTAACAATCCCTTCCAAAACGGCATCTCAGAAAACTAATAGCTTAGAGTTCCCGCCTTCAACATGTTCAACCGTTTGCTTAAAGTTGTTTTGGAACACAACCTTAGCATCGATCATAGGAAGCTCACCGTTTAAGTAAGCCAACACTTCATGTTGCAGGTCACCACCGGTACAAACAGGCACATTTTGGCAAATGTGATTGATTGAGTTGGTTACAAGCTCGAAGTCATGTGGTAAGGCCATCAGATGCATACATTCACGAACGGTCAACGACCGATGTTCAGTAGGATGAGCAGCATCGGTAGTACGGCCGATCAGGGCATTGAAGTTTGCTTCGGGCACAAAGATAGAGGGTGAATCATCCCATATCCCTTTACCTTCAGCAATCTTTGCCATGATGCGGTCGATGTACTTGACTGAGGCTTGGTCATTTTCAGACTCATACCATGCACGCATTTCATCAATACGATTCGGTGCAGCAGGGTCATCAAGCACATAGTCTTGCACAGTCATCATTGTCTTACCCAGCTCACGAGCACGCTCACGGATCACGTCAGCGAAGCCCTCTCCCAATGCAGCATCGGCCCATTTTGCAAAGCGAGTTGCACGTAAGGTACGATACGCACGGTCCATGTCATCCTTGTGGGATGAAGCATTTGCAGGAACTTGTGCAAGGTAATCTTTCCAGCTTGGTGCCGGCTTGTTGAAGTAACGAAGCTCAGGAACCTTATCACCACGCCAGAAGAAGTAGAATGTACGGTGACGGCGTTGCGGCACACCATGCAGGTTAGTGCTGGTGAAGTAGTACGACATGGTGTAGCCGTTTGCTTCAGCAAGAGCTTGCAAACGATCACGCACTGCCGCACCCTTTGTGCCTGACTGGCTGTACATGGCAGGTGCATTCTCACCCCAGAAGACACGAGGCTTCAGATGGGAGAGCACATGTTCAGTGGTCTTGAACATCCATGAGTTAGCAGCTTCACGCTTTGTTGCATCGCCAGTACCCAGGGTGGATAGGCCGGCACATGGGCAAAGGGCTGAGATAAAATCAGCATCTTTACCAGCATCGATGTTGCCACCGTCATCAAGTACTTCATACGGCACATCAGGTAGATATGCACGAATGTTCTTTTCATTGTCAGCAAACGCTTTGTATGTAAGCAGGAAGTCAGGGTCTTCACCCGTCGCCTGTTTACCTGCTAGCGTCATGCCGCCAATAAGTGGGACGATTGTGCCCCAGTTGTATTTCTTATTCGCCATCGGCAGGATCCTTCAAAGTAGCAAGCATGGAATGAACCTGATGAGGTTCATCAAAAATCTTGTGCTCGAACTCAAGGAAGAAGAATTGCACCAACTTCATCACACATGCTTTATTCTGTGATGAGGAAACATGACCTTCGATGGGTACCTTGACGGCACGTTGGACATTGTCAAGGCCGACGGTAGTTTGTACAGTAGCTTGTAATGTGATTCGATCTTCAACACCTGCATAGCTCAGCATTGAATGCTGAAGTGCTTCTGCTGAGGCGAGCTTATACGAATATCGTTCAAGCACCTCTTGGTTACCATTGATCAAAAACACATCAATGTTGACTTGAACTTGTTCAGCCTGCATGTTACGCACGGCTTTCATTAAACAGCAAGTGGCATCATCTTCAAGCCACAGCACGATACGGTTGGTCTTATGCTGCTTGAGCGTATTGTCAAGCAACAGCTCTGAGCCCAGGTCAACCGAGATTAGCTGTGTCGTGAAGATGTCATATTCTGAGTTATACGACCCATCAGCATCGGTCACCTGAAGCACAAAATTTGACCGAAGCTTAGGATGTATAGTCAGCTGATTCAAAATGTTAGACATCTTCGCTCCTCATATATCTTTAACATGTTGATCATATCATCCTTGACGAATGATTGATATTTTAGTCAAAGTCTAAGAGGCAAACTCGTGTTGTTGGTTCTACAACTTTGACAGCCTTACCGGCTTTTTCTGGAGCCATCGGCTCACCACGTTCACGAGCCGCAAAAGGTGACAGGTCAATTGCAGGTGGGTTGGGCCGACGCTTCATTGCTTCGGGGTCCTCTGTGAACTTGCAGTACACACTGAACTGACACATGCCAACTTCAAGGGCATTGCATGTATACCGGGCAAGGTCATGCTTTAACAGCTTACCATGCGAGACATCCATGTTGTGAAACTCAACTGGAATCTTTACACCTTCAAGCAGCTGCTCTTGGTGTTCGGCTACCCAAGCAATCAGCTTCTCTGGCTTCATCTTGTGGCCAGCTTTGAAGAAGTCTTCAAATAAGTAGTTAATTGTCTTGATAGCACCGCCACCTGGTGCACAGAAGGGCTCATCGTGGGTGTATTCAACTTCAGCAAGGTTTGCAATCATCAGGATAGAATTGCCACCAAAATATGGGCCAATGCCATGAACTGATGTCAATGCATCATAACCATCCTGCAGGGTTTTAGCCTTGAGAATGCGGTCAACAGTGCCGTCATACCGAAGTCCCGCAAGCCACTCGACCACGTCTAGGTCACCAGCTTTGCGTGTTGGGTCATTGTACTTGACTCGGCAATAATTGCGGCCAGCAGTTTGAACAGAAGTATGCAGCTCATAGGTGGTCCACATCTTATGACCATGCAGGCGAGCATATGCAACATTCTCACGCAAGGAGGTTACATAGTCCGGGTCATTATGAACACGGTCAAAGTGAATATGTGCTTCAGCAGGGTTGGTCTTGCCGCTGATGTAGGTGTAGATATTTGTCGGGCCGTAGAAGTAGGTCAAACAAATATTGAGAACCTTGTCTTCAACTGGTAGCACCGAGTTGGGTAAGCCAACAATATGCTTAGCAACCTCGCGACGGTCAGATGGTGCCAGCAAGATCGGTTGGAAATACATGATCTTGCTGCTCATCGGCTCGTCATCGGTCACATATGGCTTACCATAATGATCTGCGAGCCCACGAGCATTCATTTCGCGCAAAAAGTATTTGAATTGCTCAAGGCGCGTTTTGTTCACATACTTGAAAAGGTCAATTGCTGGCTTCATGTTTCTTCAATTCGATATGATGTTTGATGTGTGCACTTACATCGGCCAAACGCTTAGCATAAGGCTTACCGTACGTTTCCATTCTATCCTTAGGATAGTTCTTGCAAATGACCTGATAGTTAGCTTCCTCTATCAAAGCAAGTTGAAGCAAATGCTCAAGCTTGCTTAACGGTAGCTTTGCGAGCTCGCGATGAGCTTTACCATTGATGAAGATCGGCTCATCCATCACGACGACCGATCATCATTAGCACCTCAGCTGTAACAGCTGAACGCTTACGAAGCCCAAATGCCAAGCCGCAACAACGGTAGCACCGTTGGGTGCTTGCAGTTCCACCAAAGCTAAAGTCGTAGACCTCAATAGCACCGCATTCACATTTCAGCTGATAGAACGGCTTCTTACCATAGGTGCTGTCTTGCACCATAGGAAGGTGGTCACGAACCTTGCAGGGTTTATGAGCATTCGGGTTGTCGTTCATTAGAATTCCAACAGGTTGATCTTGGTAGCAGGCTCAATGATCTTTGGCGCACGAGTCGGTGACTTGATGCCAATAGCATTGAGGTGGTTAGTGTTCAAGCAATCATCAATGAGGTTCCAACGGTAGAACTTCCATGCAAGGTGCACGGAGCGTGGCCGTTCCATGAATGTTTGCATGAACTCGATGCCGTCCATCTCATACCATTCTTTAGGCCATGAGAAGAGGTCCCATCCATTGCGAACGGACATCTCTTCAAGCTCACCAATGAAACGCTTCAGCACTTCTTGACGTGCAGCACGTGAGCCATAGAACGGTGTGTCTTTGTACCAACCCATGCGTGGCACAATCCGGCTCTCATCTTCGATGGGCAGCGGTGTGACCAGCTCAATCGGTTTATTGGTACGCTTCAGCATTTCCTCATAGTCACGCAATAGCTGAGTAGTTGCTGCAGCAGGGTCATCTTGCCGACACAGATGGTGACGAATGTCAATGTTGCCATAGTAGGAGGTGATCGGCCCAATGCGTGCAAGGTCAAAGCCTGCATCAGTCAGCTCGAGCAACAAACCCTTCTTATTGATTGAGTGCATGGTACGACCGTCACGGCGCAGCACCATAGAGTCACCTTGATACACAGAGTGGGCATGAGAGTCACCCATAGTCATGCGGTACTCACCTTCACCGTAGGTGTAGAATGGGTCAATACACCAGTCGGTGGTACGATCACATCGTGCTTGCACTTTCTTCCAGTCAACAGCCTTCCATGTGGCTGATGTACCCGGCCGAGGAGCTTTGTATTCACACCGTGTGCCGTATGGGATCATGGGGAAGTCCATGGATACGTAACGCACACCCTCATGCTGAGGCCAAGCAATACGTTCAAAGTACCATGCTGAACGATCAACACCAATGTCATAGACATTCACAGGTGGCGGTGCACCACGGTCTTGGCTGGATTTCTTACGATCGGTGATCTTGACAGCAACAGAGCCAAAAGCCTTGTCCATGTCAGGGAACGCAGCCATGCTGTGATAGATGAAGACGGTATCATACCGTGACCAAGCTTTATAGGTTGCTTGCTCTTCGATGCTATCATGAATGACCTCAGCATCAATCCCCATCCGACGGAGTTGGTTGCAGCGTAGGTAAATCCACGATGCTTCATGAGAGTACTGGCTCTCAGTCATGTGTCGGATAATAAAATCTAGGCCGACTTTTCCAAGGTCTTCTTTTTTCATATAGCTCTATATGTTATAGGTTGTGCTCTTATTTAGGGATCATGCTGAGGATGCCTGTAAGAGCAACAATCAAAGGATACGGTTGCTTGCTCTTGAACCTCTTCCAATACTGAGGATGAGGCACATGACCAAACGATGTGATCCCTTGCTTACGAAGCTGATCCCGTGCAACATTTCCTAATGCGAATACGGTACACGGTTCTATTGTATCATAAATTTGGCGAAGATTTACTTCTGTGCCATCATTATCAATAGCATTGATCCAGAACAGCTTTTCTTCAGGGATAGCGGCTTCTTCAAGCAGGGTGTTTAACCAGCCAGAGCAGCCTTTTGTGGAGCAGAACGGTGCATGATACTTGTTCTCATCAGGATGGCTAACCTGCTCACCTACCAGCATCACAACACCGTTGGTGTATGAGCCAGCTCCTATGGGTGCATTTGTCTTGAGACCCAGCCGAAAGCGTTTAAGCACCCTTGCTCGGATGCTTTCATCTTTGGGGCTAAGCTGCTTCTCGGGTTTCGAGGTTTCCACTTACCCAATCCTCATTAAGGGGTTCATAATAGAACTCGGTGATCTTTACGATTATCGGGTCCTGCTCAAGAAGGGAATTCAACTGGGTAGCGGCATGCTTGGCAATATCCATGGGTACACCATAGAAAAGCGTGACATGCGGTTGATAAGACGGGTAATCATGAACAGCACCAAGGTCAAGCATTGCTCGGTGCATAGATTGCAGCAGGTCTGATTCAAGTGTTAGCACAAAGGTGCCTTTTGTTTGATCAACCGTGCCCTCTTCAGTCCAACAATCAAAAATCTCAGCACCTATGACCCGAACTGATAAAGGGACTACAATGCTTTCGATCATGCTGGTGATGAGTTCTTTTTGTACCCCAATTCGGCTGTACAGCACAGTAGTGTGCAGCTCATGTGGTGGGACTTTTGCTCCAACCAACGGGATGATCTTATTGAAAAGGTCCCATTGACTTTTTACCAAATTGTCAATCCTAGCACCAACATACGAACCACTCATATTAGCAGTTCCTGGGCACTAAGGTCACCCATTAGCTTACCCACATCCTGTGGGCCGATCAAGCAGGACAAGCTAAGGTCACGGCTTGACGTGGTTGGGCCGGTGGGGTGAAGAATCAAATTTTGACGAGGGATGGTCAAGTGGACGCAAACACCGTAGAGGTCAAGGTCCAACAGCTGGATAGGCGCGAGCTCATAACGATTGAGCTGCGGATGCATCAGATAGGCTTTATACGCAGATGATGAACATTGTGTGATAGGGACCGTGTCAACTGCTTTGGTTTCCTCATCAACAACTAAGATGTACCAACTAGCAGGGACTTTAAAGTCCAAGCCGTTGATCCGAGCAACCACGGTAGGCCCTGTGGTTTCTTCTAGCATCATGATTGACTTGAGCATAAAATCATTCTGTGCAGCATCATAATACCATGCATGCTTAGGTACCACTGGACCTGTCACGGCATCGATGATGTACGGAAACCCGTAATCTGGTAAGATTTGCATAGTTTGCTCTTTTCTAATATGTGTATGCCGAAGCTGAAAGCCAGCTTCAGGTTACTCAATGTATTGTAACATACTTCGAGCAAAGGTGATATTAACGCGTGATCGTGGCCTTGATAGAGCTACCCGATAAGGCAACCCTTGCCATAGCGAGCAAGTAAATCAAGTCGGCATCAAGCCAAGCAGGATCTTTTACAGCCATGCGCATGACTTCAGCAATTGGCCATGCCTTGACAAACTCATCGGTCGTGGTCTTTACATCGTTGACTTCCATGTAGTCTGCTCGGATAGCAAACACTTGAATCTCATAGCCGGTGCCTTGAATAGTTGCAAAGTTTACAAGCTTCTTCAAATCAGACTGAATGATAGTAACGCCGGTCTCTTCAGCATACTCACGTAATGCTGCGGTCTCGTAGCTTTCGCCTTCATCAACCTTCCCACCGATGAAGTTCCACTTACCAGCCAAGAATGATGGACGATTCTTTAGCACCAGGGCAGTCTCGCCATTAAGTGTAAGAGGGACCAGCAATGTATATTTTTGCATTATGCTATACCTAAGTTAGGCTTGAATGTCATGCATTGTAACATAAACTTGACTCGTGAGTCATACTGATGTTGCAATGATGCAATGATTTTATGCTCAAACTCTTCAACAGCTGACGGCACATCCAGCTTTGATTTAAGGGCCGCCAACCGTTGCTTGCGAGCCGCAATCCGCTCAACCAACTGATTGAGCGTTCGTGGCTTACGATACTTGTAGTACATTAAAACACCAACCCATCTTCACGTGTACTCAGCTCATACTTGAACTTGACAACCTTACCTACCGGGTATGCAGCTTCCTGATAGTAGGTCTTCCGGTTCTTGAAATGCTTCTTGCTGAACTTCATCTTTGAATACACATCTACTACGAACACATGGCTCTTATCACCCTTCTTGCGAAGACCACGGCCAACGGACTGAATGCTTCGCACGAATGACTTACCAGCATCAATCAAGATCAAGCAGAAGATACGGTCAATCGAAATGCCGGTTGATGCAATACCAAAAGTGGCAATTACAATCAGGTCATCACTATCAGCATATTGCTTATAGTTTTCCTCACGCGTGTTCTTATCAGTCTCACCAAACAGGAAGATCGAACCTGGGATCAAGGCTTGCAGAGCCTGACCCTGTGAGATTGAGTTGACCAGCACAAGCGTGTTGCCATGGGCCTTTTGCTTGTTCTGGATCATGGTTGCCAAACCGGCTAACCGATCCTCATTGCGTGAGAGGAATGCCTTCTCAGACGAATAGTCTGGCAGGTCTTCCATGTCATCCTGAGTTTCAAGCGGCTCAATTTCAACCGATGACAAGTAGCCTTGCTCAATCAGCCATGCAGCAGGAACTTCAACCAACACTTGGCCGATGGAGACCTTAAGGGTGTACTGATCTGCCTCTTCCTTGGGGAAGGTGCCGGTCACACCATAGCGGTGGGAGATATGCTTGCCGTGCTCGTTGATCAGCTCACGAATAACCGTGGCCTTCACACCGTGTGCTTCATCCACAATAACAGCACGGAAGTCAATCATGTAGTGCGGTGCATTTTGCAATGATTGCCATGTAGCAACAACGATCGGATGATCAATGTCCTTCATGTCACCGGAGTAAGTGCCTACACTGATACCCAAATGTGCAAAACGTTCACGGAACTCATCAGCTGTTTGAGTCACAAGGTCAGTTGATGGGACAATTACCAGAGTTTGTAAACCGTTTGCATACAACACCGATGAAAGTGCGGCACACATGCTGGTCTTACCCGAGCCCGTTGCACAGATAGCAAAACCTGAACCTGCGGCTAACAGCTTGTTGATGACTTCAACTTGATATGGACGGAACTTGAAGTCCTCAAGCCCAAAGAAGTCTTCAGTGATTCGGTCCTGCACAACAGGTGCAGGTAAGCGCCGATCATCAATGTCAATTTCATAGTCCCAAGCCGCGAGGTAAGGTACAACCTCATCCAACAGCTTAGTATATGTCTTGCCATTCTTATCAAAGAAGCGTGACTTACCATCCCACCGACGAAGCTGGTAGGCAGGCATATGATAGTATCCGTCAACGAATACCCCAAACTTGTTCCAAAGGATTTCATAATGCTCTGGCCGTAAGCCGCCAATGCGAGCATTTACTTCATCATCTACAACAATCGTACACTTCTTAGTTGGCAGCATGCTAGTCCTTATTTGACAAACTTTGCATACCGAATGAGAGCACCATCCAACTCATAAATGAAATAGCCAAACATTGTCACATTGTGCTCTTTGAGCCGTGGCAATGCAAAGTTAACTTCTTCAACTATTTGCTGAATCACAGATGTGTCAAGCTCAAGACGCCGGGTCTTTGCAGCAATATCATATTCTGATGCTGGTTGACCAACCTTTGTCCTGAATGTTTCAGGCCATGGCATAGTCACCGATGGCATGATGCCAAACACAACTTCGATGTCGGATTCAAATACGACACCTTGTAAAGCTTTCACTACGGTATGTAGATCCTGCTTATATTTAGGGCTGTCACCAAGATCAAGCAAGAGCTGGCTCATGTTGTGTAATCTTTTGAACAATTGCAACCCAGCGTTTGCGTAGGTTGGCTTTTTGAGAGTCAGACAAGCAATATAGGGCAGAGCCCAACATCACAGATTTGTCAATGTCTTCAAATATCTCTTCAACTGCTTTTTCTGCTAAGGCTTGTTCCATCCTGCTTATTCCCATACATTTCATCTATGGCTGCAAACATGGATGCATAGAACTCATCCTTTGTTTCTGCAGCCAGCGCCAGAAGCTCTTCATTGCTAGGAAGGTCTTCGACGATGTCGTTATCAAGCGATTTGCTGGACATGGACATTTGCGGAAGTAACCACTACATCACCGTGCTTCTTCATAACCTTCTTAAAGATCTTCTTAAGGGCTTTCAGCTGTGATGCAGAAGGGGTCCATTCGACCGGACCGAGTTGAACATGGAACACGCTACGCGGAGGCTTTTGTGCTTTGAGCTTAACTTTCATTGTAATCCTTTTGATATGTTAGATTGGTATTTACTGCAATAAAAAAGGCCCCGTAGGGCCTTTTCTTACTCAGCGTAGTTTACCCACGCATCGTTGTACTTCTCATAAAGCTTTGCAAAGTATGCGTTGGTCTTAACCTTTACCATAAAGTCATCACCTTTGCAGATGACTCCTTCTGGAGTTGGGTAACGGCCTTCGCGCACATCAAGCACAAACTGCTTGTTCAGGTTTCCTTCATATAGCACTTCAGCTGCATATGAACGGTCACCAAATGTACGAACAAACTCTTTCGGCTTAATGAATCCCTTCTTGAAGAGGAACACATCAAACAACTTTAGCTCCTTCGGTTCATCAAAGTCATGTGAACCAGCAAAGCTTGAAGCACCAAAGAACTCAGTGAATGCAGTAATGCGCTCAATGCCTTTGTTGCTTTGCTTTACGCGATAGACCAATTCATCTGCTATACCTTCCATGAAGAGAGGAATAGCTTGGTTGTAAAGCGGAGTGTTGTTATCGAAGAGTTGTTTACGTGTGCCGTATTTTGTCCAGCCACGTTTTGGAGACCATTCCCACCGAAGGTTGGAACCGTCATACTTTTGGAATGCAATGCAGGGCTTGCCTAGAGGAGCGTGTTTGCTCCCGTTGATTGTTGGGTATTGCAACATACGGATTCTTTCAATATCATGCTGATGGTGTCCCATTCAGCGTTAAGACGTTCACCTAGAACGATACACTCGTCTAGTAATTTGATGAGCTCTGTCTTAGATTTGACCAGCATGATAGGATACCTCCGATGTGTTATATTGTAATCCGCGTCCATGCACGTTCATGCATGTAGAACAAGATAATTTTTGTTGCTAACTCAGTTAGTGCAATTCCACCAGCAATGGCAGCGTGGCCAGTAAACAACCATCCTAGCAAGAAAGTATCAATTGATCCTACTATACGCCATGAGATTGCTTTTGCTATAGATTTCTTATTTGAGTCCATACAACTATTTATGTTGGTCGTAACGGCGGGAATCGAACCCACTTCGGACACCTTATGAGGGTGGTGCATTGCCATAATGCTACGTTACGGGTGAGTGCCCTGGGATTCGAACCCAGAACCTTCTGCTTAAGAGGCAGATACTCTAACCAGTTGAGTTAGGCACTCATTTCTTGAGCCTTGCATTTGCAGCAGCGTATGCTTCACGTGCACGTTCGAGCGTCCGTTCGATGATACCTTCTTGTGTGCCGGTACGATACACACGAGAACCTTTGTGCAAACAACCGCTCTTGCCGGTGCGTTCATTCTTGAAGATCAGCAGGACACGAATTGCATCCTCTCCACAAGCACGAGCATCACCTGCCTTAAGCGGCATTGAAGTATAAACCTTCACGAACATTGTCGGATCGACCTTGTGCTTGAACTGATAAACCAGCTCACCCCGTGCTTCAGGGTCAGGTGCAAAACCTTTAGCTTCAAGAGCTGAACAAAATGCTGTGCGATTAACTTCAGTGTACCGTGAGCCCATGATAACCTCCGTGACGATAGACAGATTATATCATAAACTTAAGTACAATGTAAACAGGTAATGGTACACGCAGTAGGACTCGAACCTACATAATGAATCTTGTAAGGATTCCGGCTAACCTCTCACACCATGCGTGCGGTAGCTGATAATGGTATCGATCCATTGTCTCTCGATTATCGGTCGAGGGCTCTACCTTTGAGCTAATCAGCTATTTGCTGAAGATAGCGTTGCTCTAATTGCAACGCTATTGCTTCAGTCTTTATGCGGCCAGCTTGAAGCTCTTGCCGCAAGCCTTGTCATTGCAACGATAGCGCTGAACGCTATGTGCATCCTTGCCATTCTTGTGGAAGTGTTCGTTGCCACAGTGTGGGCAAACATCCTTCTTCGGAGCAGCTTGAATCATTTGCACTGTGATGCCGACATTCTTCGGAGCCTTGCGAACAGCAGGAACTTCCATGGTAGAACCGTCAGCACCATGATGCACGAACTTTGCAATGTCCAGCTTGTTCAAGGCCGGACGATCACCACGCTTGTAGTGATACTCGAAGTAGTCAGGGTAAACAGATGCGCCGATTTGTTCGCCGTTGATGAAGCAGACAAACTTGTTCAGATCAGCGTTGAAGGATACGTTTGCGATAACTTGAGTGTTCATGATTTCAGCCTCGGTAGTTTGTTTTGGATTTTACCTAGGAACCGGAGTGTTTCCGTATTCCATGATTAGTATTGTACCCTACTGAGTCCGCTTTGTAAACAAGAAAGCCAAGCTTTTTTGCTTTTATTTTCAAAAGCTGGTCTCGATGGCCGGGCTTGAACCGGCGGCCTCGTGTTCCCGAAACACGCGCTCTCCCAACTGAGCTACATCGAGAAATGTTAAATAATCAAACACTTGGAGGTTATCATGAGTCTGTATGCAATGTGGTTGATCTTAATCGGCGGTTGGTTTCATATCCCACCGGCTAAGCGAAAGCAAGAAAAACATGAAGACTGATGGCGGTCCGTAGGGGTAACGATCCCCTTCTTCAACAGTGACAGTGTTGTGTGCGTCCATGAACACTTACGGACCGGTGGGCAAGTGGAGAATCGAACTCCCTAATCTTCTACGTCAAAGAAGCCTAAAAACCATTCTAGTCCATGCCTGGTACTCCGTATGGGTCACGATCCCATCCCTACAGCTTGAAAGGCTGTTGACCTCACCATTAGTCTAACGGAGTATTGAAACAACTGGGGTGATTACCCGGTTACGATCCGGGACCTTCTGATTCACAGTCAGAAATGCAGACCACTACACTATAATCACCATAGAGCCGGCGAGCGGTTACTCAAGCCGGGCAAATTGTTTTGTTTCCTCGGTGCTTTGCCAGTCACCGACTTTGCTGTTATGCTGGTGCTCCGTAACGGAATCGAACCGTTTTTTCATCCATACCAAGGATGTGTAATAGCCAGTATACTAACAGAGCATTTTGTGGGCCGCCTGGGAATCGAACCCAGTCCAATCGATTATGAGTCGAACGCTCTTACCAATGAGCTATCGGCCCAAGGTGCCGCCGGTTGGTAACGATCCAACCTCTAGAGCTTTTCAGACTCCCGCTAATCCATCTCAGCTACAACGGCAAGTTGTTGGTTGGTTGCCACGGTAACGATCCGTGTTCTGTAGGGTAAGAGCCTACTGCTTCACCATTAAAGCTTGCAACCATCATTTGGCGGGCCAGGAGGGATTCGAACCCCCAACATGCGGTTTTGGAGACCGCCGTTCTGCCAATTGGAACTACTGACCCATACTTAAACTATCTGGCAGGCGGCCAGGGATTTGAACCCTGAAGTCGAGATTTGGAGTTTCGCATGTTGCCAATTACATCAACCACCTATATTCTTCAATCCTACCGTGTGGTAGGGGCACAGGGAATCGAACCCTGATTTGCTGGTTAAAAGCCAGCTACTTTAACCGTTAAGTTATACCCCCATCTAGGCTTCGGTATCAACGGTTGATTTACCGAAGCCATGGGCTACTGAATGCACCATGGCAATGCTCCTTATAAAACAGCTCTTCAAATTATAACATTCAGCAGTAGGCTTTGCCGGGTTATTGTACCTACCGATTCGACGCTATGAAGTTTTACCTTCTCACCGCTCGAGGATGAATGTTTGGCTGGCCAGGCAGGGATCGAACCCGCGACCTAGTGATTAACAGTCACTCGCTACTACCAACTGAGCTACTGGCCAATAAATGTGATCTGTCTGGGTAGTAGGATTTGAACCTACGACGCGTCCTTCCAAGGGACCCATGTTACCAGGCTACACCATACCCAGACACATCACACTTTGGAGACCCGTGCCGGAATCGAACCGGCCTAGTCGGATTTGCAATCCGGTACATAGCCACTCTGCCAACGGGTCTGGCTTCCAAGTCGGAATTGAACCGAATGTAACCCTTCTTCCTGGCCGGTCCTTGCTTTGGTCGACATTGGCAAGTATTTCGGTGTTCCAGTGTAGTTACCTTGGAAGGTGCATCCTTCAGGTTTCGAGCCTGACTCTCTTGTTTTTCAGACAAGCGCTTTCACCAGATTAGCTTAGGATGCGGCAGAGGTACTTGGAATCGAACCAAGAATCCGAGAGTCAAAGTCTCGTGTGATACCATTTCACTATACCCCAGGTGCCTCTTACTTGATTCGAACAAGTGACCTATCGCTTATCAAGCGAGTGCTCTACCACTGAGCTAAAGAGGCATTACTTACAACTTACTAAAAGGCTCCCCAGGCAGGACTCGAACCTGCATATTACGCTTTCGCCTTTACGTCTGATTAACAGTCAGGTCTCTTACCATTAGAGTACCGGGGAATTGCTGGCGGTCCATAGGGGTCACGATCCCCTCCCTTGAGATTGACAGTCTCATATGCTCACCATTAACACTAATGAACCGGTACTGCGTATGGGTAACGATCCCATCTAGTCACCTTGAAAGGGTGATGACCTCACCTGAAGTCGAACGCAGTATTGCGTAGGAGTGCTCTGCCATTGAGCTACCGCTAACCGTAGTCGGCGGGATAGAATCGAACTACCATCTCTCCCGGTGCGCTCGGAGGGATTCGAACCCCCGACCTATTGCTTCGTAGGCAATTGCTCTAATTCCACTGAGCTACGAGCGCGTTGCATTCCAAATTGTTAAAGAACGGTCTACCAAATGATTAAGGGGAACCTTTTGGTTCCCCTCGCTCTGTGTCCCTTTGGTAGGGTGGAGTTACTCGGCCTAGGCCTTTTGCTCCTTCGCAGATGCGAGGGTGTACTTCATCGGATCAATGACGATTCGCTCGTCATTAAACTGATGTTGCCAATTAAAATTGGGTTTAGTACACTTCACTTTGCAAGACTCCAAAAATTGTTGCATGATAGTATATATGGTTGATGTTCAAATTTATGAAACATCTTCCAGATAAACCGTTGAAGAAGAACACTTGTTAGTGTGCTTGTTTAACGATTTAGTAGGATTGATTGTATCACCTATTTTTACCGTTGTAAACTAGTTTTTACTAATTCTTTAAAAAATATTCATGGTGTGCTGCTACGCCAAAGGGATCTTCAGCCTTACCATTTCTGGGGTGCCTCCGAACTTTACCAAGACCTGTACCACGACCTGACTTGCATTTTCTACATGCAAGCGAGCGGAGTTGTTGCTGGGTCGTCTTGATAGCATAATCAACTACTTCTTACCTTTGATGACTCAAGGGTAAACAGGATTCGCTGTTAGCTACCATGTCCCACTTAATCGGCTATTTCCCAGGCTTGCAAACCTGTGTCCGATGTACCATTTCCTTTTATCAGGCTTTTCAACCTAACCGCTTTGCCAATGGCTTTTGTCCCACTCATTATCAGCAGAATTTAACAGAGGTTGAGTTTATATCAACTACATTGACCATTGTGTAATGACCAATATGTTTCCTGTCGGCCCTGATGTTAGGTTTATACAGCACCCGAAGTCTGCCCGTTTATAGGTGGGTTTGGAGTCCCAATAAGCTTTTACATTGTACCGATGGCTGCTCCTAAGCCAACTGTCCATGAATAATTTTTAAAGAACTAATTATTGAAGTAGGATTCGAACCTACGTTAGACCTGCGCGAAGGTACCTTACGGTTTGCTTAAGCACTAACCTTCAGCTCTGTTCTGGGCCGCTGAACTATTCAATAATGTCAACTAAATGCATTAGCTGATAGAATGATTATACCCTGCTGTTCCAAGAATGTAAACCAGTTTGACGATTTATTTTCAACAAATAAAAAGGCCGGCATCAAGCCGGCCTCCTGGGATGGTGCTACAGCTTAGAAGGTGATCATGAAGGTGCTGAACGCTGTGCCGGTAGCTGTAGTAACACGGACTGGCTTTTGTTTGATGTCACCGTTACCGTGGTTGACTGGCATCTCAGCCGGCAAGGTCTTCTTTACCAGCTTCATGTACTCGATAGCAAAGGCTTCAGCCTTGTCAGCCGGATAGTTAGTACCTAGCTTCACAGCGTAGCTGCCTGCATGAGAGCCTTGATAGTAATCACCATGATGGGTATACTGTTCAGCGAACTCGATCTTGCCTGACTTGTGTGACGTCAGCTTAGCAGAACCATAGTAGCCTGCATTTACATCTTGGCCGTCAACATTGAACTCAGCATATTTTGCAACCAACTTCTTTAAGTCTTTACCAAACTTGAAGAACTGTTCGGACTGATCTTCTTGCGGGAAGTTCTTCTCAGGTTGAACTTTGTGGATTGCGTTCAATGCTTGGTTGCGGATAGCTTCCATCTTCTTGTGGAGCTCATCTTGATCCTTCAAGAATGCCTTCTTCGTATCCTTAAGCATAGCAATCAATGTGCTGACTTTAGCTGAGGACTTGGTAGCAGAGAAGATTTCAACAAAGCCCTTCTCACGCATTGTGATACCAGATGATTCATCCTTCTGCTTTGCAATCAGCTCGATCTGACGAAGCACACCTTTGCGAACCAGCAGCTTGATGTTCAGTTGCAGCATGAACTTTTGATAGCCGTAATGCTTGCCAACACCAGTGTCAACGTTGCGGTACGCGTATGGGGTTGCAGTCAGCACAACCTCTTCTGTCTTTTCATTGACATAGCCTGAACGACCACCTGTAAGCTCAAGCTTATCGAACTGACCGTACTTATAACCTTCAGCACGTGGGAAGAGCTTTTCAATTTCTTCAGCCAGGTCACCAAAGAAGTGCTGATCTTCGAAGTCACCAAGCAAAGGTTCGAAAGTTTTGGAATTCGAAACGAACTGAAAGCCTGCTGTGCTGATGGCTTCGAGTAGGAGTTCATTGACGCGCATGTTGGATACCTCGGATAATTTTCAATGGATGTATTTACTGTGCTTAAGCAGCAGGTTCTATTTTGATGCTGCCATCTACCGTTCCGGCCCATTCAGGTGTATGACCACCTCTAAAAATGTGATACAGCACATGAGTCGGAGCTTTTCGCAAAGGAATTGTGATAGCATGCTCATCAATCTTGAGCACCGTAAGATTGCCTAAGTAAGCCAGCTCAATCAAGTGTTTGGTGCCCGGTACAAACTTAATGGGCAGCTTAAATGAATCACCATATTGACCAGCTTGTTGCGGGTGATAGATGTAGAACTCAGCTGCACCATCTTGACGCCACATTGGCCTGACAGACCAACCTTTACCAACAACACCACCTGTGGGACAATCACCTTGTGCAAACCCGGGTAGCTTACCACCAAGCCCAAAATCAAAGTCATTGCTAAAGGTTACCCAATAACGCATTGTGTGCAAGGTAAGTTCATACCGTGTAATGTTTCGTGGAATTGTGCTTAGATGACCTGCGTTTGAACCGTAAGTAAGTGCAGGCAATTTTACTTCAATGCTTGGGATTAAAATCGGTTGCTGACTATGGGCTTGCAAATTTGCTTCGTTAAGCGCATTCCAATCCTGATCAGCATTGAGATTGGCTATCGTTGCTTGCTTATCATTAAGCAGAGGCATCTTCTTGATAGTCCTGTAGTTGGTAACTGGCCCCATGATTGCTAAATTTTGCAACAAGATAAAGTCATGGGCTCCAGCACCTGTCATATAGCTCGGATAGCCCTGTACGGCTTGATACCATGACTTTGGCATCCCGATTCGGCCATACGTACCATCATTAAATGTGCCATACCAATTATGAATAGCATTTGATTGATTACGCTTGATGACTGCTAATAGATCAGCTGATATGAAGTTATCAGCATCCAGGTTGAACAAGTAGTCCCCATCGGCTAGATCATGAACCAACCGTTTAGCCTTAATTATATCATATGGCATGTCAATATGATACACTAATAAATTCGGATGTTTGAGCCTTTGAACTAGCTCATATGTGCCGTCATTACCCTTCACTACCAGCAGCAAAAGCTTGTGGTCAGACTGCTCTAACACAGCAAGGTTATGGGGTAGCGTCTGTTCAAGCTGATGCCGTCTGTTGCATACTTGAGTGCAGAAGTTTATGATCATATGCTATATGTTTCAAACAATAAAAACCGGGCTGTGGTTAGCAGCCCGGTAGTATTTTCAACCTGTTAGTCTAAACGCAGGTCAATAAGCTTCAGTTGCTTGAATGACGGTGTGCGATAGATGCCACGGTAGAATCCACCGGCTTCATCATGCACAGGATCAGCGGTGAAGTTTGCACCATCCGATGATTCGAGCTCAAACAGCAAGCCCCAGAAGCCAGAACCTTCTTTGTTTTTGAACTCACGCCAAGCATCAACGAACTTCGGCTCATTTGAATCAACATCAAACTCTTCACCTTCAGCTTCTTGATACAGGTCATCGAAGACCTTCTCAATAGCTTCATCATCGAGCCATGCATCAAAGCCAATGAACAGCTTATCTTGTGCTTCATCATAGCCCAAGTACACTTCCTGCATCTCAGAGATTTCAACATCTGTTGAAGCATCTGCACCACGGAAGTGGAAATTCAGCTCGAGACCACGCTTCTGCATTTTCTCAGCGGCTTTGATAGCACCGCGATAAGCCGGACCGAAGTCACCATGGTCAAACAAGGTTTTACCCTTGAAGACCAAGCGCTTGCCACCCCACAGCTTTTCTAAAGCCTTCTTGTGGGTGTTTGGGAAGTTTTTGACCAAGTCATGAATTTCTACTGGAGTTTCGTTCTCCAGAATAGTCTTCATCTCAGTAAGAATAGTTTGTAGTTTCATGGATTACCAGCCTTCGTTGCCATCATCGGGAGTTGAATCATGACCATAGTAACGCTCAACATATTCTTTGAACGCTTCCTTCTGGGTAGCGATTGCCTTTTCTTGACCTGCAGCCTTTTTCTTACCACGTGCAAGGATGTCCTTCAGCATTGCGCGATACAGTACAACTTGGTCACCAGCCTTGGAGACAAACTTCTTGCCAAGACGATAGTGACGAGCATCACCGCCGCCCATTTCAGTTGCACCCTTAAGAACAGCACGTACTTGGCCATCAGCGTAAGCCTTGAGCAAGTAAGAGGTCTTCGGCATTACTTCACCGCGGAAGTTGATACCTGGCACGCCAGTGTCAAACACAAAGGTACCGTTGTTCTGTTCACGCTTGGTGCTAACCAGCTTAAAGGTTTCAACCAAGTCCTTGAACTCTTGTGAATCCTTTACAGCTTGCAGTACGTCATCTGCGAGCTTGGCTTCAAGCAGCTCTTCAGCTGATTCATCTACCAAGTAGCCGTGTTCGATCATCAGGTCACGGATGTCTGCATCTTCCATACCTTCTTGTTGAACTTGCAGGCGAGCAGCCATTGAGTCAAGCGTACGCTTGAGCAAGTCCTTGAACAGCGCGATCTCGGAATAAAGATCACGGTCACGTGCCAAGATGGTCTTCGATTCGCCTTCGATCTTTTCGAACGATGCGATTACAGTTGCAATGCTCTTGGTCATTGCCTTCAGCTCAATGCGAGCCTTATTGTCAAGGTAAAGTTCCTTGACCGGTTCGGCCAACTTCTTTGCCTTTTCAACAGCAACCTTTGCACCCTTTGCACCAACTTGTGCTGCGGTTTGCAGGGCGGCCTTCAGAGCACCAAACAGACCTTCGTCGATTTGTGCACCGGCTTCGATTTGTGCAATCATTACGTCATGAGCTTCAGTCAGCGCATCACGTGCGGTCTTCAACTCGGTAACAAGAACCTTCTTCGGGTTCATGCCAGCGAGAGTTAGCATACGGTTAATTTCTGCCATGGTATCTCCTAGTTCCTTAATTTATGTAGCAAGTCTTGAACACAACGTTGCCGTCAAGTTCGGATGCTTCGTTAAAAGCTTCTCGAACATCACGGAATGTGCAATGCCGTTCAACTTTGTTAGGTGCTGTGAGGTTGATGCAAGCGAGGTTCTTACCTTTGCGAACCATAACAAACAAAACGTTGTTACCTTCACAAATGTAGCCCATTGCTGCATCACCTTTTGATAGCTGACGATAGCTTGTCAGCGAGTCATCAAATTCTTGGTCAGCACTTTCTAGCAAGTCCGCTGGGTCCAGCTCAATGAGCTTTGCCAAGCTCTGCACAGTAGGTGCGAGCTCAGATTCGGACAAGCCATCCCCTTTTGAAGAGAAGAACGCTTCAATTAAACGGCTTTTGATTTCAGTTAGCTTCAAGATTTGCTCCGAAATTGTGTCAAGGTTATTTACCTAGAAAAGAAAAAGGCCTGAGAGCTTATACGGCTTCTCATGCCCTTGCTAGTCGTTATAGCCTGATAATGTTGGCACGACTTCGTGCTAATGCTTGCCGTTGAACGGCTTCTAGCTTAGCAGCTTTGGTTCCGAGATATGCTGGATCGATGTGGGTTTTACAACGCCCTATGTCAAGCCGATCCGAGTCCCAGCATATCTGTACAGTAAGATCATCATGGAATAATTGGGCTGTATGCCCATTGCAAGCAGCCACAAGCTTTTCAAGCTGATAGTCATTTAGGTTGAACAGCTTACTATTTTGCTCTATGGCAAAAACAGCTGCACGAGGACCATGTTCTTCATCACCACTATCAGACAGCCGTTGGCTATCATGAATGAAAGCAAACAGCTCTATTACTGCTAGGTCACCATCCTTGGATAGGTATTGTAGCAGCCTTCCATTATAGCATACACGGGCCCAGTGTGAGGTCCCGTGTATTCCCTTTAGGTCAAGCTTGAAGTTTTGCTGAACATGCTGAATGAGCTGCTTAGTGAGCATTACTTAATGGTGCCTGCACTGTTCTTTGCCACGTCTTGCGGAACGATGCCATCGAACGATGATGGGGCTTTGCCAAGCAAGGCCTGCACTACAACAATAGTGGCATTCAGCAAGCGATGCTCTTCAGGTGACTTGCACAGGATAGAGATTGCACGAATGCGTTCAACCAAGTCACAGTCAGCCACTTGGCTATTTTCAAGCTGGCGT
>ERZ1034365.492-NODE-492-length-22004-cov-10.606832_pt1 | contig 22004 bp, 28 predicted proteins | sample MGYA00520615_ERZ1034365 | MGnify/ENA primary metagenome ERZ1034365 (study PRJEB33736, sample SAMEA104284505) | Azolla filiculoides | biome: Urban; feature: Water surface; material: Ditch water | place: Netherlands | collected 2015-10-28 | depth 0-0.1 m ... | reverse complement strand
GCGTTTAGCCTCCAATATATGTTTAAGTATTGAGCTTATCATGTTAGTTCTCCGTTATGCTGCTAGGGCTATGGTGTGGTCTACTATATCTTGTGTCTTACTGTCTGTGCGTGGGCTTGGTATGTATTTATATTCGTTGTCTATCTCATCAAGTTCAAACACAATCCCCTCCAAATCGGCGTCAACCCAATCTCCATTGTGCATCTGAATGCAGTTAGATTTATCTCGCCAGTCACCGTGATAGTCAGACCACACCCACCCAGCTTCCTCAGCCACATCAGAATCTACGTACCATGTATCGCCTATATAGAGATAGTTATACTCCGCATAATCGTACGATACTCTATCCCATTCCTCTCCTCGTGTTGCACTATAATATGTAACAACCCGCACTGTGTGTCTATCATAGCAGTGGTTACAACAGCTAACACCCTCGGTATCTAGGTAGTTCATCTCGCTCTCATCAACAGGGTCTTCGCACATATCGCAGGTATGCCGACCAACATCGTTAATCACTGCATCATCATAACTATTAGCTTCAAAGTCCCCGTGCTGGTATATCTCACAGTAGTTTGTTCGAATATATACACTGCTTGCGTTATTGCAACTTCTACTATGGTCACGATGTCCGTCAATATAGGGCATGAGCAGATTGGTCATGTCTGTGGTTCTAATACTCTCAACGCTTCCTTTGAGTGTGTCCCAATCCGCGTCGCTTGGGAATCGCTGGAGTTTATTTATCTCAGCCCCATCTAGTGAGCCATGTGTATAGCCAGCCGCTTCAAGCATGGGGAGCATACGCTCCCATTGCCCATATATCATAGGGAACTCTTTGGTTTCCTTGTTCACCAGTGCCCGAGCCTTTGGCTCATCACCCTCATACATCACCACCAACTGCACATCACTCTCGTGATACACCATCAGCGGATGCAAAGGATGCCAAGCGCTCTTGCTCATGCAAGACGACACGATGCCACTAATGTCTAACTCCCGATACGCGGTGTACATATCATGCCAATGGGTTAGCACTTTGAGGGTACGGTGCCCACCTGTTAGCAGGTTAGCTTTCTGTCTGATTTCGTCGTCGCCCATATCGGGGAAATATTTTCTGAGGTAGCGTCCCGCTTTAATTTTCTGCGGCACTCTGTTGTCCCAATGTTTCTGTGTTGGGAAATACGCCAGTAAGTCTGGCTCTGTGGTTGAGACGTGTGCTCCTGTGTTCCATGCAATGGGAAACCTTCTTTCTACTACCACGTACTCACGATTTAATAGCCGTGCTCTAAACCACTTGAAGTTTTCTATCTCCTCTTTGGATACAGGTTTAACGTACCCAATAATGTCCATGCCTAGAGCAGTGTCGCAGTCGCTATCATTAAAATGATAACCGTCTTTTGTTATTGTCCCAACCGCTTCAAACTCTGAAGTGTTTACGTCGTACACAGTAAACGGATAATTATCTGGCTCCCTTTCGTGTCTGTTGAGCACAAGCATTTGCATGCCATCTCTTGAAACGCGCCAGAACCCATCCTCAATATAGAACTCTGTGATGTCTAAGTCAAAGCCGTTAGTATTGTGCTGACCAGTTGCTAAGTCGTAGCCGTTGAAGGCTATGTCCTCGATGCAGTCAAACACCACGCGTTCCCCATTCGCCATCTTGTATGGCACACCCACTTGTAGTGGGAGTAAGTGTTCTTTTCTTGATTCTCTCATTTCAGTTTCCTCTTTATTAGTATTGTTGCTCCACTCGGCTATGCCTCGTGCAGTTTTCCCACGTGGGAAATCTATTGGTCTCTTAAGTTTTGTCTATCAAGGCTATCACACCACTTCATTAGCCTGTCTAGGTTCTTACCGTGTGTCGGTGTGGAGATTTCATCTCCGTTCTCTGTGTTAGTCCACAGCGCATAGATAGTGTTGCGTTCCCCAATAGGGATATACAAGGTGAATGGATAGTCCTCCACCCATAAGAAAACATTACCGCTGTACTCATTAACCCCAACCTCTCCATAAGAAGTTAAGTCCATGTTCATGTCGCAAGCCTTAGCGATAAGCAGCGCTGCTTTTCTCAGCTCATTGTTGACCATACCTTTTGTGTTGATTTCCATGTTACTCTCCTGTTAATTGTTCAAGTGCTGCTTGCTCAAGCTCATCATTGCCGATGATAAAGTTGTGCCATAGGTTAGCTACATCATACTCAAGCGTAACTTTCTGATTGTTATACTCCACCTCGGGGTACTTATTACCTGCGTAGTCCTCATTTATAAATAAGGATATGTCTGCTGTAAAAACTACTGTACCTGCATCGGTTGGTATCTCATATCTAAAATCTTCCATCACTACCCCGCTATGATTGTCAGTGCCGCTACGAAAGCGAATGTAAATGCAGTGCAAAGCACTGAGCCAACTACTACTTCAAATATATCTTTCATCTTTCTTCTCCATTTTTCCTACGTGGGAAATCTGCATGATTGACAGGAACTTAGACATAATGTCTAAGTAATTTTTTACATCTTGGTCTATGTCTAACGTCATTCTATACTCTAATGTAATAGTATGAGCATTACCCTCAGCATCAGTAACTTGTATTTGAATACCGCTATCTACATCCCAAAATGGACTACAGTACAGCTCTATCGTGCTATTTAAGTTGGCATAGACTACACAGATAGAGCCATCACGCTCCATTGAAAATCTTGGGTCTTTTATAATCTCGTAATAGAGATTGTCTATGTATAGCTTAGTCATCTTTCTTCTCCGTTATTTCCCACGTGGGAAATCTGCTGGGTTGGTTGCAGTAACTTAAGGTTACGACTCTCAATTCTTGGTAATATTATACTACTCTTTACTACATTTGTCAAGTCTTTTTTGATAGGCTCGTTTGTTTCCGTCTATAACTTTCTGTGGGTTTGCTTGTCGCCACTTAGCGGCACGGATACGTGCCTTCTCCTTGTCTTTCTCCCGTGATGCTTTGCGCTTCTCTGGGTTAGCTTGCTCCCATGCAAGTCGATTCGCCTTTTGTTTCTCTGGGTCTTTGTACATATTAACCCTCCGCCCAATAAGGTAGGTCGCGCTTGGTGTATCTAAGAAGGTCGCGCTTCTCGTTTAGATAGTATGATCTGTAGGCACTAACCGCATCAGTCTGCGTTTTACAATAGTCTGGCATCGCTTGAGCAAACTCTGTTAGCGGTGCGTCTGGTAGTAGCAGACTGGCAAGCTCTTTTATTTTAGCTGTGCGCATCTTTGCAATAGTAAGGTGTTGTTTACCATAACGGTGGGTGTACTCGTCACCCAAGCACTCCATAAGAGTGTGTAACCACAACGCATTAGTTCTCGACGCGCTAACCCACTTGGTGCATGGGTGGTTCTTGTGAGTGCTTTTGTATGGCGTAATAGGTGCGCCTACTTCTTCATTGACTGCAGTGCATAACATCTGCGCACTTTCGAGAATCATTTTTACTACGTGGCGGTCTGCGTGATACTGGGCACATAGTGTTGGGTTAATATCTAATATAAAGATGTTCATGGTATGCTCCGATTGGTTTTGCATTTCATTTTTCCTACGTGGGAAATGTGTTCAGTAACTTAAGGTTACGAATCTTTTCTCATTTTGTTGGATATATTATACTACATAATACTACATTTGTCAAGTGTTTATTTTCCTCCATGAAGCGTAGCTGAGTGGTGCGTAGCTGAGTGGTGCATGAGACGCAGTCGAGTGGTGCGTAGCTGAGTGGTGGTGGGGTGTCCTCCATGACACCCGTTGTATTTTATGTAGTCTCTTTAACTTGTAGTGGTCGGTTGGCGTAGCCTAGTTTATCTGCAATCTCACTGACTTCGCCGAGTGGGAGTATCTCTCTGTAGGAGAGCATATTGAGGTAGGTATATAGCCCGTCTTTCTGACTCTTTATCATATGGCATAGGGTTTTTATCTTGTTATCGGTATGCCATCTGCATACCCCATACTTCACCTCGTTCGTATGCAATCTTAACGCGCGTTTGGCTTGATCTAAGGTGACGTAGAACCCTATAAATGTTTTTGCGCGTGCGTGTACCAGCTTGGTTTGCCTCGAGTGCCATCCCTTGGATTTCCAATCTATTACGTTACCGTCTGCATCACACGGCACTTCTTTTACAGTATTGGTTATGTACTCTACTTTCCACATATAGGCGTTGTACTGCGTGGTCGTGTAATAAATACCTACAACGCCGCTTGCTGGTTTTGCATTAGGTAGGTTTCTAGCACTTCGTATTGTACTCGATGACCTACGCATACCATTAGATAACCGCAGGTTTTCGTACCTATTATCGGTGAGGTTGTTGTTCTTATGTTCTATTGCATTCTGCGGAAACTTACCTGTGTGGTAGTACCACACCAATTTTTCTTCGGGGATACGCAAACTTTTAATCTTTATATAACGCGTGGCTTCCTGCATACCGCAAAACAAATCGGAAAATTCCTCAAATATATTACGTATCCCTCGCACTGATTTACCGTGAAATAGGTCAGCAGGATATAATCTACCCGCAAACTCTGCCAGTGTGCCGTTGGCTATGGTGTCATTTATATAGATAAAAGTGCGCTTTAAATCAGCAAGAGGGGGTATATTTTTCTGTTTGGTTGCCATGATTTTTAATCTCATCTTAAGTAATGGAAGCTATATTATAGACTGATTTATTTTCTTGTCAACAAAATAGAGGAACAACTAGATAGCCTGTAGTCTTGGGTTATAGATAGTTTAACTGAGTTCTGGAATCTGTAGTCTTAGGCAGAGGGTGTTTTTAGTAGGTGGGGGGATTGGAGTTATAGGTAGGTCAATAAAATAGGGCTCATGGGATGTAGAGAGATTAACTTTGGTCTGAACGCAGTGATCTTTCGTACACGGTTATTTGAAAAATCCTATGACAAATTTTGTGACTTTTTATTGGAGGACACCCATGTATGTGCCCAGACATTTTATGTTTTTTGTATGAACGACATGATATGTGTTTGAGTTATGTGAGGTGAAAAGTCGGGGTGTTAGACTGGCAACACTTTTTTTAGAGAGTGTATAGATTTATATAGAAAAATAATGGGGGGTAGCAATGTTATAATGTTACATCCAAAAAAAGTGAAAAAATTCCACATAGTCTTTTAAATATTTATGTTGCCAGTCTAATTATATATCTATCTATCTAACTATAAATAATAATAATAATAAGAAAATCATAGCAAAAATCATATAATTCTCAGCACATACATGGGTGTACTGCTATAAAAGGTGACGTGTACATAAATAAATCACTTGCATTCACGCGCCGTTCTGTGCTGTGTTATCCAATACCCGTTCCTTGCTTAACCATGGGCGAATCACGTCATTTTTCCCACGTGGGAAATATACTGCATCAGGCGTTATATGGGTTTGAAGTGGTAGGCGTGCGAGAATGCGTTTTAAGCCACGTTTAGTTTTTAGCGGTAGGGTTGGGTTGGTCGGGTTGTGGTCGTGGCTTTTTTAATACATTCCGTTCAATCTAGAGGCATATCTGTTTTTAGTCTGTGCTGTGCTATCCGATACCCGTTCAGTATTGATGCGAAGCTGAATCACGTCATTTTTCCCACGTAGGAAAAACGAAACGCTAAATTTTAGGCAAAAAAAAGCCCGCATAATGCGGGCGTGTCGTTAAATTTTAGGCAAAAAAAAGCCCGCATTATGCGGGCTTAGTGTAACGCGGTTTATTTTAAACTGCCCATGTTATCCATAATTTCATTAAATAACTCAATAATATCGGCGTAGACTTGCTTATGTTCGTCGTTTAACATGCGACGATCTTCTGTTGCTTTTATGGCAGTTTGGCATAATACCGCCATATCCTTGACATACTGCGTTTTATCGCCCGATTTTATTTTTGGTGCCGTACTTGTTGGCGTACTTGTTGGCGTACTTGTTGGCGTACTTGTTGGCGTACTTGTTGGCGTACTTGTTGGCGTACTTGTTGGCGTACTTGCGCCCTCTTTTTTAGCGTCATCAATCTTCTTTTGTTGTGCTAGTTTATTTACTGCGTGAATGTCATAAGGTTTTTTATTGTTCAGCGCGTAACCCACCGCGCCTATGATGTTATTTACTGTCTTTTCTGCTAATCCCTCTTTGGATAACACTTCTTTTAATGCTAACCTAATAGGGCATTTTGTGACGCCTTTACCAACAACCATACTAACGTTATTCGTCCATAATTCCTTTAATAAGTTATCAATAGCTTTTTTGCGGGCGCCTTTTTCTACTTTTGTATCCTCAATCTGTTTTTGTAAGTCTATCAATTTATCGCTTGATTTATTATAACTTACTATTTCACGCGCTAAAAAATGCGCGGTTTGAATAGCGTCAAAAGGTTTAGCCAAGTTAGCGATAGCGTTGATTTGTTGTGCGTTTGTTTTCATTGTCTTAATCCTAATAAAGTCACCGCTTAAATAGGTTATAAGCTAAAGCAAGCGGGTTAAATCTTTAACTTACGTGCCATTATACGCTCTTTTATAACCGCGTCAATACTTTTTGCTACTTTTTACTATTCTATAAAACTATTGTTACCTGGTAAATCAATAAAGTTTGTAGGGTTATATTTCCCACGTAGGAAATATGTGTTGTGGTGTTGTGGTGTTGTGCAATCCTATATAAATCAATGACATACAATCATAGCATAATGAAACGATATAAAAAGCCTATGATTTTCAAACACTTACAAGCCCCCAGTATACCCAGCCCCCCTATTTTCTCAGCACAGCCTACCGCGCCCTATATCTCTAATCCACACAAACATTTTATAGTTTTTTGAAAACCACATAATAAAACCACATAATAAAACCACATAATAAAACCACATAATAACCCAACAAACACTAAGGTTAGACCCCCAGTACCCGCCATAATAAATACCCCACCCCCCATGTAATAATATAACGTCACCTAAAAAATTTTATTGCATATACCCCCAGTACCCCCCATAATAAATTCAAGCTACTTATGCTTAGGGTCCCATCCCCATGTGGGGGGTATATTTAACGCAACTGACCACCGCGCTTATGGAAGAACAATTTAGTATCGAACCTGCGATAGACGATCCCAGTGAATATAAGGCTATGCTTGCTAATGCAAGAGAGTGCTTTACGTTTAATGCTACGTTCCTTGAGAGAATGGGCTTTGACTTGCCTGTGCCTACGGCAGAAGATAAGAAAGAAGCTATGCAAATCTACCATGCAGCTCCTTCGGCGCCTGACAAACCAAGCACTTTAGGCACAGCTATTGTGCTTGAGAAGATGCTTGCAAAGCATGATTATGTCCTTGCTGACCCCAGCAATAAGATGCGCAACTACGTGGTATATAAACTGTTTGAACACGCAGAGCATGATGACCCAAAGATAAGCCTAAAAGCACTAGAATTCCTTGCAAAAAGCTCAGAAGTGGGGCTATTTTCAGACAAAATTGAGGTTAATATTAACCAAAAAACAACTATTGAGTTGGAATCTGAGCTTACCTCCCTTATTAAGAGCATCTCAAAAAGGACCGATACTTCAACTATTGAGGCCGAGTTTCGTGCAGTTTAGGTGCTATTATGGATGAAAATGCAATAAAACAGGCTATGAAGCTGGCTACGCCAGACGAGAAACGCCGCCTAACGGCTATGATAGAGGAGCTTAAGCGCAGAGAATTGCGTGAAAAGGCACAGAATGACTTTATATCGTTTGTTAAGTTTATCTGGGGAGACTTTATAGACGGGGCGCACCATAAACGGATGGCTAAGATTTTTGAGTCAGTTGCTGGTGGTGAGCGCAAGCGAGTGATAGTTAATTTAGCGCCGCGTCACACAAAGTCAGAGTTTGCCTCCTATTTGCTCCCTGCATGGCTACTAGGTAAATACCCCAAGAAAAAGATTATGCAGATTTCAAACACGTCAGAGCTTGCAGAGGGCTTTGGTCGTAAGGTGAGAAACCTTGTAGGAAGTGAGGAATATCGTGAGATATTTCCTGATGTAGAGCTTCGACAGGACTCAAAAGCTGCAGGGCGGTGGAACACAAATCATGGTGGAGAATATTATGCGACAGGGGTTGGAGGAGCGCTGGCTGGTCGTGGTGCTGACTATGCGATTATTGACGATCCTCATACTGAAGCGGAGGCGCTAGCAGCGCAGTTTAACCCTGCTGTTTACGATAAGGTATATGAGTGGTACACGTCTGGTCCTCGTCAGCGGTTGCAGCCTGGTGGGGCTATTATTGTAGTAATGACTCGTTGGCATAAGCGAGATTTAACAGGGCAGATTATTAACTCTGCGGCGAAAAATAATAGTACCGATAGCTGGGATGTAGTTGAGTTTCCCGCCATTATGCCTTCAGGCAAACCGCTATGGCCTGAGTATTGGACACTTGAGGCGCTTGAGGCAGTAAAGGCAGAGATCCCAAACGCGAAGTGGCAGGCACAGTACCAACAGAACCCAACGTCTGAAGAAGGGGCGTTAATTAAACGTGAGTGGTGGCGTGAGTGGGAACGAGATGAACCGCCTAAAAATATAGACTATATCCTCATGTCATGGGATACGGCGTTTGAGAAGCACAACAATGCTGACTATAGTGCACTTACTGTCTGGGGTGTATTTCAGTATGACGGTGATGACGGTGAGAAAAGACCTAATATTATTGTGCTTGATGCAGTGAAGAAGCGGGTAGAATTCCCAGAACTTAAGCAGTGGGCGATTGAGGCATATAAAGAGTGGGACCCAGACGGGGTGATTATTGAGAAAAGAGCATCAGGTGCTCCGCTTATTTATGAGCTTCGACGTATGGGCATACCTGTGCAAGAATATACACCCACTAAGGGTAATGATAAAATATCTCGAATAAACAGCATCGCGGACATATTTGCCTCAGGGTTTGTATGGGCGCCACAGACGCGCTGGGCGGATGAGCTTATTGACGATGTAGCGTCTTTTCCTTCTGGTGAGCATGACGATTTGGTGGATACCGTGAGCCAAGCCATGTTACGCTTTAGGCAAGGCGGGTTTGTCAGAACCTCGAGTGATGAGGAATATGAGACACAGAATTATTCGCGCAGACGCAGACCTTACTATTAAACAACATTGAGGCATAAAATATGGCAATATCGCAACCCATGTCACCGTTTAACTTAGATGACGAAGACCAAGAACCTATTGAAATTGAAATTCAAGATATAGACCCAGAAACAGGTGAAGAAATCTATATGTCCTATAGTGAGGACACGGAAGAATCGCCTGAGTTTGACGCTAACTTATCAGAGTATTTGGACGATAGTTACCTTTCGTCGCTGGCTAGTGATCTTGTGCATGACTATGACAACGATAAAAATTCTCGAAAAGATTGGGAAGACACCTATAAAGATGGGTTAGATTTACTCGGACTTAAGTACGATGACCGTATGGAGCCTTGGCCTGGTGCGTGTGGTGTAAACCACCCACTTTTACTTGAGGCAGTTGTTAGGTTCCAAGCGGAAATGATTACGGAGACGCTCCCTGCTAGTGGTCCTGTTTCAGCAGAGATTTTTGGTAAACAAACACCAGAAAAACAAGCAACAGCAGATCGTGTAGCGGCTGATATGAACTATCAGATTATGAAGAAAATGCCTGAGTTTAGAAACGAACAAGAGCGTACGTTCTGGGCGCAAGCGTTGATTGGGTCGGCATTTAAAAAGGTGTATTTTGACCCAACATTAGGTCGCCAAACCAGTGTATTTATCCCAGCAGAAGATTTTGTTGTGTCTTATGGCACTTCTGACCTCGCTAGTTGCCCTCGTATTACTTGTGTAATGCGTAAAAACCACAATGAACTACGTAAACTTCAAGTGTCTGGATTCTATAAAGACATTGATATTGAGAAGCCAGCGAAGTATTCAGACAAAATTCAGGATGCAAAAGATAGAGAAGGTGGTTATTCTGCCATTTACGATGACCGTCATATATTGCTTGAGATGATGGTAGACCTTGACTTAGAAGGGTTTGAAGACCTTGATGAAATGGGTGAGCCGACAGAAATTGCACTTCCTTACGTTGTGACTATTGAGAAAAGTTCTATGGAAATCATAGGAATTCGTAGAAACTGGAAGGAAAACGACCCACTAAAAGCTAAAAAACAATACTACGTTCACTACCCTTACGTACCTGCTGATGGGTTCTATGGGTTTGGTTTAATCCAAATTATTGGTGGTTTTGCTAAAAGCGCGACGTCTATTATTCGTCAGTTGGTGGATGCAGGTACGCTATCAAATCTTCCAGCAGGCTTTAAAACTCGCGGGATGCGAATTCTAGGCGATGATACCCCAATTTCTCCAGGGGAATTTAAAGATGTTGATATTCCATCAGGTGCGCTAAAAGACAACATTCTGCCACTACCCTATAAAGAGCCATCCGCTACGCTATATAATCTACTACAAACTGTGGTAGATGAAGGGCGAAGAATGGGGTCAGTAGCTGACCTTAAAGTAGCAGATATGAATGGGCAAACACCAGTGGGTACAACGCTTGCTATCCTTGAGCGTACACTTAAAGTGATGTCAGCGGTGCAAAGTCGTGTATATTACGCCCTAGACCAAGAGTTAAAACTGCTTGCTGATATTATTAAAGACTCAGGTGATGAAGGCTACGACATCGTATTCACAGACGATAAACCGCACAGTCGCGCAGAAGACTATGGTAATGTAGAGATTACACCGACAAGCAATCCAAATGCGTCTACAATGGCGCAGCGAGTCATGCAGTATCAAGCGGCTATTCAGTTGGCACAACAGACACCTCAGATTTACGACTTACCTAATCTACACCGCCAAATGCTTGAAGCTCTAGGTATTGAGAACGTAGAGTCACTTATCCCTGCAAGTAAAAATGCTAAACCAACTGACCCTGTGTCAGAAAACATGAACTTGATGAAAGGTACTAAAGCAAAAGCCTTTATTTATCAAGATCATATGGCACATATGACTATTCATACAAACTTGCTAAACGACCCAAAAATGGCGCAAGCGTTCCAAAATATGACGAATGGTCAGCAGATTCAAGCGGCTATTCAAGCTCACGTTATGGAGCACGCGGCATTCCAATATCGGTCAGAAATGGAACAAATGATGGGTGTTGAGTTGCCTAAACCTGATGAAGAAATTCCAGAAGATATGGAAGTTAAACTCAGTAACCTGTTAGCTCAAGCTTCTGATATGTTGCTTAAAAAAGACCAAAACGAAGCAGCGCAGCAACAAGCACAGCAGCAAGCTCAAGACCCTGTTATTCAGATGCAGCAGAAAGAACTCGCTATCAAAGAGATGGAAGTTAAAGGCAAGCTTGATATTGAGCAGCAAAAAATAGACCTCCAAGAGCGCGTAGCAGTACTTAATGCTAGTGCTAAAGGTGACGAACTTGCCGCTAAACACGCTATCAATTTGATGAATGCGGAGCAAGCAATGGAGCAGATGCAAATGGCTCAAGCAGTTAAAGAGCAACAACTTGCACTACAGCAGCAACAACAAGAGCAAGCTCAACAACAAGCCATGCAGCAGCAACAAGAGAAAGCCATGCAGCAGCAACAAGCCATGCAGCAACCTAGTGGACAACCTCAGGGCATGAAAAAAGGCGGTGAAGTAAAAAAGCCTGAAGGTCATATTGTTGAACCAACTTATGGGTATAGGGACGATATGACCAGAAAAGCTCAAGGGTATTTTGGACCGCTAACACCAGAATTTGATAAGCACAGTGTTATGTCAGAATATAGCGTTGGGGTACCTCCTATAGGAGGTGAGCTAAGCCCAAAACCAGCACCTTTAAATGTTATTGATGAACAGTATGTAGACGTACCGTCAATCGTACCAACACTCACAAAAGACGAACTTAGCCAAGTGTTGCGCGGTGAAATATCACCAGAAGTGGCGGATAAGGCTAGAAAACACGCCACAGACAGGGCTTGGGAAGGTAGAAAACCCTTCGCTTCTCCTTCGGAACAAATTTTAAATTACCCTAAAGGTAGCGAATAAAGATGAAATCTTTCAGCTTTGATGATTGGTTTACAAAAGAGTTAAACGAACAGATCGCCAGTCGCAGAGATGCGCTGGCAACTGGCAATGGTATAAAAGATTACGCTGATTATCAGCATATCGTGGGTGTACTTTCGGGGCTTACACTTGCGCTTAACACATATAAAAGCCTCGCCAAAAAACAAATGGAGTACGATGATGAGTAGTATTGACGCAATCGACAAGGAAGCTACAGAAGATCAGTTAACTAAACTAATTGAGCTACTGCCTGACCCAACAGGTCCAAAAATTGTAATTGTCACACCAACGATTGAAGAAAAAACAACAGGTGGGATTATTAAACCAACAAGTACGCTTCAAAAAGAAGAAGTCGCATCAACTATCGGTATGGTAGTAAAGATTGGTCCTGACGCATATCAAGATAAAGTGCGTTTTCCAAGTGGAGCTTGGTGTAAAGTAGGTGATTTTGTGATTACTCGGGCTTATTCAGGTACACGTGGTAAAGTGATGGGTAAAGAGTTTCGCATTGTTTATGACGACCAAGTAGACGGTATTGCACATACTGTTGAAGGTTTTGGTAGAGCTTACTAGGAGGACTTATGGAACACGTTGATAATGATAATGAAGTAGTAGATTTAGATATTGATAATGATATTGAAATTGAAATTGAAGATGATACACCTGAAGAAGACCGAGGCCGTACTCCGCTAGAAAACGCGGAAGAAGTAAATGAAGACGAGCTAAGCCAGTATTCCACAAAGGTTCAGAAACGAATTAACGAAGTTAACCGTAAATTTCACGATGAACGCCGTGCAAAAGAAGCACTAGCAAGACAAAGCGCAGAGGCTGTGCAATATGCTAAAGCTGTTCTTGAAGAAAACAATAGATTAAAAGAAACCCTAACATGGGGTGAAAAAGCGTTAATCGAACAGGCACAACAAAAACTTGTGTATGATACAGTTATTGCAGAAGCACAGTATAAAAGAGCCTATGAAGATAACGATTCAGAAGGATTAGTAGCTGCGCAAAGAGAGCTTTACCGAGTACAAAATGAGGCTGAGCAGCTAAAAAATTACAGACCTGCACAACAAAATTTGCAATCTGTGCCAGTTCCTGCTTATACTGAGCAACAACAACCAGTACAAAAACCACGCGATCCAAAGGCTGAAACGTGGGCAGCCAAAAATTCATGGTTTGGTCAAGATGTAGAAATGACCAATTTGGCCTATGCGGTACATGAAAATCTGGTTAGAGATGGGTTAGATCCAACGTCTGATACTTATTATGCAAGAATAGATAAGCGGATGAGGGAAGTCTTCCCAGATAAATTTAAGGGGGCTACGCGAAACGGGACCGTTGTAGCACCAGCGTCGAGATCGACGCCCTCTAAGAAAGTCACGCTTACATCTACGCAAGTAGCCATCGCAAAACGCTTGGGCGTGTCCTTACAGGATTACGCAAAACAAGTCGCTAAATTACAATGAGGATTATCCAATGACTGAGCCACGAAATAGACAACAAGAAACTCGCCAACAATCAGAACGTGTAGCTGCCACATGGCGCCCCGCTAATGATTTACCAGAGCCAACACCTCAACCAGGCTGGGTTTTTAGATGGATTCGTACTTCGTACATGAATAATCCTGACCATAAGAATGTGAGTACAACCAAACGCGAAGGCTGGGTTCCCTGCGCCGCGAAAGACCACCCCGAGATTGATATGACATTTGATACACGCTCGGCTGGAGGCTCTGGTAATGAAAACATTGAACTTGGTGGACTCATGCTATGCAAAATGCCTGTTGAGATTGCTGAGCAACGAAATGCTTACTATAACAACATGACACGCGCACAAACTGAGTCTGTAGATCACAACGCAATGAGAGAAAACGACCCAAGAATGCCTAAATTCGCGGATCGTAACTCGAAAGTAACTTTTGGCAGCGGTAGATAAAACACCGCTAACGTTCCTATTTGGAGGAAATTATGGCTGTAGGAGTCCAAGGATTCAATCCAGTTAACTTGATCGGTGGTCAAGTGTATGCTGGCGCGGTACGCCAATTACCTATTGCTTCTGGCTATGCAGAAAACATTGGTTTTGGTGATTTAGTGGGTATTTCTGGTGGTTATATTGTTCGCGTAAACGCTTCTGGCTCTAACGTAACACAAAGCACCTTCCCAACTGTTAAACCTGTAGGTATCTTCTTAGGCTGTAGCTTTACAGACCCTAACTTAAAATACTTCGTTAACAAACAATTCTGGCCAACAGGCACTGTAGCGTCTGACGCTATGGCGCTTATCTGTGAAGACCCAGAAGCAGTGTTAAAAATTACTTTAACTAACGCAGGTACAGCATATACTTCAGGTGCTGCTACTGTTGCTGCAGTAGGTAAAAACATTGGTTACTACCAACCATCAACACCAATGAGCACTTCAACTGGAAACAGTTTGGTATCAGCTAACTTAGCTTCTGCGGCAACGACAGCAACGCTACCGTTCCGTATTGTTGATTTAGTAAAAGACACAGCGCTTCCTGATGGTACATTTGTAGAAGCATTAGTCACCTATCAGTTAGGTGTTCATTTCTATCGTCAAACTACAGGAGCTTAATCAATGGCTGCTATTTCAAGATCCCAACAGATAAAAGAACTCATTCCTGGGCTTAACGCCTTATTTGGTAATGAGTATTCTCGTTATGGTGAAGAGCATAAAGAAATCTTTGAGATTGAAAGTTCTGATCGTTCATTCGAAGAAGAATTAAAACTCGCTGGTTTTGGTGCAGCACCGACCAAAAACGAGGGTCAAGCAATGGCGTACGACACAGCGCAAGAAGCTTGGTCAACACGCTACACCCACGAAACTATTGCTTATGGTTTTGCTATCACTGAAGAAGCGATGGAAGATAACTTGTATGACTCATTGTCTGCTCGTTACACCAAAGATTTGGCTCGTGGTATGGCTTATACTAAACAAGTAAAAGCGGCTAACGTACTTAACAACGGTTTCAACCAAAACTACTTAGGTGGTGACGGTGTATCGTTATTCGGTACAAACAGCTCAGGTACTGTGACAAACCACCCGCTTATTAACGGTTCAACTGTTAGTAACCGTCCTGCTACAGCAGCAGATTTAAACGAAACTTCACTTGAAGCGGCTGTTATTCAAATCGCTGGCTGGACTGACGAGCGTGGTCTTTTGATTGCTGCTAAACCTAAAAAATTAGTTATTCCTCCTCCACTTCAATTCGTTGCAACTCGTTTGCTCGAAACTGAATTACGTGTTGGTACAACTGATAATGACGTTAATGCAATCAAAAACAATGGTGCAATTCCAGAAGGCTATACAATCAATCACTGGTTAACCGACAGTAACGGTTGGTTCTTGTTGACTGACGTACCAAATGGTTTGAAACATTTCATTAGAACTCCGTTATCTACATCAACAGATGGTGATTTCGACACTGGCAACTTACGTTTCCGTGCTCGTGAACGTTATTCTTTTGGCTTTTCGGATCCATTAGGTGTATATGGTTCGCCAGGTACATCTTAATAATCAAGCAGTTAGCTAGATTAGGGGGACCCGCTTCGGCGGGTTTCTTTTTGCCCGTGTCAAATGCAGCAAAAGTAGTTATGTGGTTAAAAACATTTCGTGTTTGTTTATTTATGTGGTATTATTCACTTCATTATTAGACGAGGTGATTTATGGTAAAGCGATTAACGCAAGAAGAGTATGTTGAAAAAGCGACAAAACTACATGAAGGAAGATACACATACGAGACCACAGTATATGTACGCAGTGCGGCAAAAATAGAGGTAACGTGCCCAAAGCACGGTACATTCTTAGTTACTGCCAACAACCATGTATCAGCGAGCAATTTGACTGGATGCCCTGAATGCTATGGTAATAAAAAAATACCGCTTGCGGAGTTTATAGATAAAGCTACGGTAATCCATAATGGAAAATACAGTTACGAAAAAGTAGATTTAGTTAACTCCCAAAAACACATAGAAATAATATGCCCTGAGCACGGCTCATTTATGCAGACTCCAACTAGGCACATAGCAGGTAGAGGGTGCCAAGTTTGTGGGGGCACAACTAGACAATCTAAACAATCCCTTATTGATAAAGCGGTAAACCTTTATGGCGATACCTTTGACTACTCCCAAGTCTCAAACCAAGCGCGAGCTACAGATAACGTAACTATAATCTGTAAACTGCACGGGCCGTTTCAACAAAAGCTAAAACTGCATATCAATCGAGAATATGGGTGCCCACAGTGCGGTCAAAAGTCAAAAAGTGAAGCTGAGCTGGCTGAATACTTATCTGAACTAACTGTTGTAGAGCGCCGTAACAGAACACTAATCAAACCAAGGGAGATAGATCTATGGCTACCAAACGAAAAAATAGGGGTAGAATTTCATGGGTTATATTGGCATACGGAAGATAGAGTAGCTAACTTACACAGAGAAAAATGGGACAGCGCTCAGAAAATAGGTATTAGGCTAATACAAGTATTTGAAGATGAGTGGTTAAACAAGAAAGAAATTGTTAAGGCTAGACTAGCTGCTATGCTTGGTAAAGGACCTCGCGTGGGAGCACGTAGTACGGTAGTAAAAGAGATAGACTGGAGCGAGGCTAAAGATTTTTTAAATGGTACACATATACAAGGTGCAGGACCGTCGGCGTGTAAGCGATATGGACTATTTGTGCAAGATACACTAATAGCTGTGGGTACTTTTGCTAAAGCTAGAACAGGCGGTATGGTTCGGGATGTAAACAACCCTAACTGGGAAGTTTTGCGCTATGCTAGTAAAGGCACTGTTATGGGGGGCTTCTCTAAGCTGTTTTCTCGGTTTCTCGAAGACACAGATGCGAGTGTAGTCGTTAGTTATTGTGACTTACGTTATGGTAATGGAAATTTATATAGTTCTACAGGGTTTAAATTAGAGTATATAACTGAGCCTGACTACTGGTGGGTACCTAAAAACAAAACAGAAAGAATAAGTAGATACGCTACGCAAAAGGTAAAACTAAAAGAACCTAATCACCCGCTATATAAGTATTACTCCGCAGATAAATCCGAGAGTGAAATATGTAAATCCGCAGGGTGGAAAAAGATATATGGAGTAGGAAATCAGAAGTGGGTGTGGATTAAATAGTGCTTGCGAACAGGCAATGTAATTGGTACTATCACCCCCAAACCTAGGTGTTTATTTTTACTTTGTATTGACCGACCTAGCGGACACGGCACACGACAATACAACTAACGTGCGAGGCTCTTATGGCAATCTCAACAACCCAATCTATCTGGCGCTCAAGCGGCGGTGACACAACTAAAACAGCTTATGCTGGCTCAATGCTTATGGTAGCTAATTTCTACTTATCGGCAACTCAAGCGGCGGCAACTAACGTACAAAAATCATCTACTGACACAGGTGCTGTAATCTTACCTGCTGGCGCAGTCATCACAGAAATTCAAGTTAATGCCGCTGGTACAGGTGGTTCAAGCCCTACTTTTGACCTAGGGTACACACTATATACAGCCGGTACTTCAACCCCTGCGGGCTTATTAAATGAAGCAGATGCAGATGTTGGTAAGCAAGTTATTACGTGGGCGACTGCAACGGTCCCCGGTGCTGGTTTAGGTGCAGTTATGTCGGCTACTGATTTTGTATATATCACAGGTGGCGCAGGAGCTTCTGCGGCTGCTGGTGGTAGCATTTCAGGGCGTTTAACATACTATGTCCCAACTAACGGCGCATACACAGCGTAATTAGTTACGGGGAGACTTGCTCTCCCCCTTTATTTAGGAGATAGTTATGGGAATGCAAACAGATGTATTAGCCACGCATTTAACTGCTAGTGGAACTGTTTCAGCTAATCGCAACCGATTAAAAGCTGTGTCGTATCGAGGTAATGGCACTGATGGTAGTCTTATATTTAAAGACGGCGGTGCGTCAGGAACAACTCTACTAGAACTTGATGTTGGCACAAGTGACTCATTTACCATCTATGTGATATTACCTGGTGAGGGTATACTGTTCCAAAATAGCATCTATGCTGCGCTAACTAATGTAGCAGCTATAACAGCGTTCTACGGGTAAGCCATGATGGACGACCAAATTAAACTAGCTGTTCACGAAAACGAGATTAAGCACTTGCAAACTGATATGGATAAGTTGGTTAAGGATATGGAAGAGCTTAAAGCTTCCGTTGCTGAAATAAGCAAGACCCTTGCAGAAGCTAAAGGTGGGTGGCAAGTTTTAATGGTCATGGGTGGTATAGGCGCAGCCTTTGGCAGTGTTGTTGGCTGGGCGATAGAACATTTCTCAGGTAAGTAATATGGCAAAGAAAGCTCCTGTATTAGCAGTAGGTAGAGGTGAGAAGCTCCCCGTCTCTAAAGGCGCAGGTCTTACAGCTAAAGGTCGTGCAAAGTATAATGCGGCTACTGGCTCTAACTTAAAAGCACCAGCACCAAACCCTAAAACCAAAAAAGATGCGGGAAGACGTAAGTCTTTCTGTGCGCGTATGAGTGGTATGCCAGGCCCCATGAAAGACGAGAATGGTAAACCAACACGTAAAGCAGCATCTCTAAAACGGTGGAACTGTGCCTAGTGTGTCCCGTGCACAACACAATTTAATGGCGATGGTTGCTAACAACCCAAAAGCAGCTAAGCGCGTAGGTATTTCAAAATCAATAGGTGAAGAGTTTATGAAAGCAGATAAAGGTAAAAAGTTTGGTAAAGGCGGTTTGGAGTCAATTTTCAAAGGTAAAGAAAGCTATAGTGAAGAATTGAAAGAAGGCAAAGCCATTAAATCAGGTAAAATTACCCCGCAACAGTATGCTAAAGGTGAGAAGATGGAAAAAGCTAAAATGAACAAAGGTGACAAATCCCCACCTAAAATGGCTGACATGGGTTCAATGGGTATGAAAAAAGGCGGTATGACCAAATGTATGGCTAAAGGCGGTGCAGTTAAAGCTGATGGTAAAGCCATTCGTGGTAAAACTAAAGGGCGGTTTGTGTAATGCAGACAAAAGACTACCCCGCAAAAGGCTTCCCTGCATACCCTAATGCTAAAGGTACTAAGCCTGTAAAAGCAAAGAAAAAACAATAGGTTAAATTATGGCATCAACTAACACTACTCCAGCCCAAAACGCTATAAGTTCAGCGTTGAAAGCAGCTAAAATAAACACCACAAAAGGTGAAGGGTTAATCCCTGTAATTAACTATGAAGTGCCTAACCAAGCTACGATAGACGGGTGGACAAGCCACTTTGTGCCTGGTATTTCTAAGGAGTATAACGATTATTTTGATGCCTTAATTAACGCAGCTAAAGCGGAATATGGTCCAACTGCTGTTCAAGTAGGAGATTACATCGCTCAAAAAGCGGCGTGGCAAGATTGGGCTAAAAGCCACACTAATTTAACAGGCCTTGACCTAAGTAACACCAAAGGTAAAACGTACAATGACGCACTTGCGCAAGCAAATACAGTAAAGCAAATTTTATCAGACCAAACAAAAGTCGTTAACGATGCGGCTAAACTGGGCACATCAGCCCTACAGTCTTCACTATACGGTATTGGTGGGTCAGAAGATAAACCCGCTAAAAATAGTATTGCTGCTAATTATAGTGCAGCGCAAGCAGCACTCACAAAAGCACAAAATGCCTACGATAAAAAACCAACAGTAAAAGGCCAAGAAACGCTTACAAAAGCGCAGAATGCTTTTGATACTTCAAAAACAGCATACGAATCAGCACAGCAAGCAATAGCTTCTAACAGCCAAGGTAAGCTCACACCTACAGAATCAGCGCTGTATAACTCATACACAACCTATTTAGATAAAGCTTATACACCGTTCACTAATTTTTTAAGCGGGACTCCTACAGTTGATACACCTGCTGGGACAGACCCATTAGATGCTAAGGTAAGCGCTGCAGTTGAAAGTTATAAAACAAAAGGTTATATGCCTACCGTAGACTCGGCTATTTTGGGACAAGTACAGTCAGAAATAGATAAATACGAACAGAAAAAAGCAGAAGACGCAGCTAGAAGCAAGGCTATTGCGCTGCAAGCGGACAGCCCACAAAAAATAGCGCAGGTTAAAAACGATATTGCTAATTACAATGCGTTACTTGCTCAAGCAGCTAAAAGCGCACCTAAAATAGGTGAGTCTACAACGGACGTACTTAAAAAAATGAATGCAGCAAAAGGCGAAACAACGCCTAATATGGCGCTGCCTGACCTTATTAAAACTAACGCTCAACATCCAGCGCCGTCAAGCCAGATACCTCAGTTAGGACTTAATTTATCTCAAGACTTTAACACAAGGATGATTCAGCAGGACTTAGCGGCGCAGCAACAGATAAAGAACCCAGGGACTTATGCGTCAGGGCAATTTGACCCACTGTATAGTGGGTATTTAAGCGTAGGTAACAATTATGCAACAGAAGATTCTAAAATGTTGCCTGGTGGTACTTGGGCTGGAGGCCCACAGGTCATGCACTCTTCAGGTATTGGGTTAGGTATCCAGAACGCTTTTGACCCTAACTCATTCAACCCAAATGCTGTCACAGGTAAAGCCGCAGGTGGTTATTTAGACGCTCAATCAGTTGGGCAAAGTAATCAGGCTATGCAGCAACAACCCAATAATCAGTTAGGTTTAGCGTCAATTCCTAATATGTCGCAGTACACAAATTATACAGGTAATCCAGGTATCACATCCCCAACGCAAAACACAGATGACGGCGGTGTAGGTGGGGTATCTGTTCTAGGACAAACTAACCCAGTGTGGTAAAAAATGGCTACATCAGGAACGACAATATTTAACCCAGACCTATCCGAAATATTTGAAGAGGCGTTTGAGCGCCTTGGGTACGATAGAAATGGTATGCCTTTTGAATTACGTAGCGGGTATGATTTAAGAACTGTACGCAGAAGCCTTAATTTACTGCTTGCAGAATGGGCTAACCGAGGCATCAATCTTTGGACAGTAGACTCAGGTGAAATTCCTCTAATTGCTAACCAAGCAACTTACTCTTTACCAAACGATACTGTTGATGTGGTAGACCATGTTATTCGGCAATATGAAGGTACACAAAACCAAACGGATATTACAATTAACCGTATCTCTGTTATAACGTATTCAACAATCCCAAATAAGCTGACTACTGGCCGCCCTATTCAGGTTTACGTAGATAGAAAAACAACAACTCCAACAATTACTGTGTGGCCTTTGCCGCAAACATCAGACACTTATACTTTTGTGTATTGGAGACTTCGTAGAATGGACGATGCTGGTTCGCCTATAAGTAACACAGTTGATATACCATTTAGGTTCTACGAAGCTTTAATAGCAGGGTTAGCAGCTAAATTAGCCCTTAAAAAAGCGCCAGAAAGCCTAGCTACACTTAAAGCTTTAGCTGACGAAGCATTTGACCTAGCAGCGGCTGAAGACCGTGAAAGAGCACCAATCCGTATGGTGCCTAGATATATGGACTATAGATAATGGCTGTCCCATATGCTAGAGGACGCAAAAGCTTTGGGTTTTGTGATCGTTGTGGTTTTCGATGCAAGCTTGATAAGATGCGCAAACTGGTCGTTAAAGGCGATTTAGTTGATATTAAAGTATGTGAAGAATGCTTTGAACTTGACCAACCGCAACTTCATGTGGGCGAACAGCCTATGTGGGATCCACAAGCATTGCAATTTCCTCGCCCAGATAATACTATACCAACAACGAGAGGGTTATTTGGCTGGAATCCAGTCGCTTCTCAAACTATACAATCCACACTAAATAGTGTAACTATCGGAGGCTAACATGGCAATGCCAGACCCAAGATTAAGAATCCCCCCAACAAAGACAAGTGCGATGCAACCAGGGCAACAGCAAAACGTAAATACACCTAAAGCACCTGTTAACCCAAATGTTTCACCTATAGCAACACCACAACCACAACAGCAGGTACCACAAATGAAAAAAGGCGGTAGCGTTAA
>ERZ1034365.491-NODE-491-length-22025-cov-2.976490_pt1 | contig 22025 bp, 20 predicted proteins | sample MGYA00520615_ERZ1034365 | MGnify/ENA primary metagenome ERZ1034365 (study PRJEB33736, sample SAMEA104284505) | Azolla filiculoides | biome: Urban; feature: Water surface; material: Ditch water | place: Netherlands | collected 2015-10-28 | depth 0-0.1 m ... | reverse complement strand
TTTCTTTTGAAAAACCCTATTGCTATCGCAATGGGGTTTTTTGTTTTAGACCAACTTCTCAAAGTATAATGCGTTTTCATTCTTTGTAAATGCTATCGTTCATGAGAACAAGCTGGAATAACCCTCTGAAATGATACTAGTTTTGCTTCGAAAAAGATAGATGAATCCTAAATAGTACCAAATCCTTTTTAGATAAATAAACGGAGCTTGATTGTTTTTGATCGTAAAAAAAAGGCTTAAATTTAATTTAAGCCTTTGTCTTTAGTGGATATTTATATTTTATTTGTTCTTGTCTTTTCTCTTTTTATCTCTGGTTTTTAACATATTTCTATTTACCGAGCCATGTGTTTTTTTCTTTGTTTTGGATGGCCCGCCTAGATTTACTTTTTTATTTTTTTTGTCTTTTTCATGAAAAGCTCCATCACCATCTAATTTTTGTTTTTTCATTAAAAACTTAATAGGCTGTCTGTCTTTTTCTGGTTCTATTAATTTTGATGAAATTTCTACGACTTCTGGAAAAGCTTCAATTTCTAATTCCATATTCATTAATACTTCAATTTCAACTTTTGATTCTTCTTCACGGGGAGTTATAAAACTTATTGCAGTTCCGCTAGCATCAGCACGGCCTGTTCTACCAATTCTGTGCATATATAGTTCAGGCATTTCAGGCATTTCGAAGTTGATGACATGGGTAATGTTTGAAATATCTAATCCTCTCGCCATAATATCGGTAGTGATTAGGCCACGTAAGTTTCCTTCTTGAAAAGATGCCATTGTGCTCAAACGATAATTCTGTGATTTATTAGAGTGGATTACTCCAAATTGCCCTTCGAAATCTTCTTCAATGCGTTCATAAACCATGTCAGAAATCTTCTTGTTGTTTACAAATACTAGCACACGACTCATGTCTTGGTTAGTTTGTAATAAGTGTTTCAATAGGTTTATTTTTGTATTGAAATTTGGAACATGATAAGTGATTTGTTTAATATTCTCTAATGGAGTTCCGGATGCAGAAAGTGTAACCTCTTCGGGATAATCAAAATAGTCATTCAAAATAGCATCTACTTCGTCGGTCATAGTTGCTGAAAACAGAATGTTTTGGCGTTTGATTTTCATCATTGCCAAAAGTGCTGTCAATTGTGTTCTGAAACCTAAATTTAACATTTCGTCAAATTCGTCTATAACGAGCTTTTGGGTTTCCTCAAATCGAATCACATTGTCAAGCGCTAAGTCCATAGTCCGTCCTGGAGTTCCTACTAATATATCGATACCTTGATAAACGGCCTTTTTTTGAGTGTTAATATTTACACCTCCAAAAATTCCAATAGTACGAACGGACATGTATTTTGTCAATTTTTCTACTTCTTCTACTACTTGAACCACTAGTTCACGTGTAGGGACTAGAATTACAATTTTTGGTGTATGTCCGGGAGTAAATTTATATAATTTAAGTAAAGGCAAAAGGTAAGCAAACGTTTTACCAGTTCCAGTTTGTGCAATTCCCATCATATCACGTCCTGACATTATCACAGAAAATGATTTTTCTTGAATGGGAGTTGGGGTTACAAATCCCAATTCATCGATTGCTTTTTGTACTGATTTTGGTAGATTGAATTGCGCAAAAGTGGTCATAAAACGTATATTTTGTGCAAAGATACGTTTTTTATGAGGATAGTGAGCTGTGCTTTAGGATAGTTGTTATTTTGATTGTATTTGTGCTATACAAAACGTTTAACTCTCAGTACTAATTCGATTGGATTAAATGGTTTTGCTATAAAATCATCAACACCTAATTTGAATCCTTCAATTACAGTTAGATCTTCTTTACCTAAAGCTGAAACTATAATAATAGGAATACTTGGGTAGTTTTTTTTAGAAAACGCAGTAATTTCTAAACCTGATTTGTAAGGCATCATGATATCTGTGATGATTAAATCTGGCTGAATTTGACCTATTTTATCTATACCATCGTTTCCGTCTTTTGAAATGAAAGTTTCGTAACCTTCTCTTTTTAAAATAAAATCAAGAATTTTGATTATTAAATTATCGTCTTCAATTATTAATATTTTTTTCATGATGTTTTCTATTTAGTTTTTTATTGTAATGAATCATTTTTGTTAAAGCCTTGTCTGACCATAACGCCCCACGACTGTTCTTTTTGTCTAAAGAAGTGCCAATATCCTTTGATAGAAGCATAAACATTTATAGGGTGGAAAACAACGGGTTCAATGAACACCATTACTAACAAAATAAGTACTTCTTTAATTCCTGTGTAATGTTTGTAAATTAATTGATCTAAAAATACTGAAATTAGTGTTATCGTGATATAAAATAAATATACAAAAGCACTAGCTATAAACAAGAAATTATAATTAATCGAGAAAAATAAAAAATCTAGTGTTAGTACAATCAATCCTAAAATTTCTAAAATTGGCACTGCAAATTCAAAAAATAAATAATATGGAAGTATGACTAAACCGGTCATTCCGTATTTAGGATTAAAAATTGTTTTTTTATGTAAAAATAATGTTTGAATTAAACCTCTTGCCCAACGAACTCTTTGTCTTAGAAAAATAGTCATACTTGCAGGAACTTCTGTCCAACAGAGTGATTCAGGAATATAAACGATTAAAAATTTTTCTTTTTTCTCATGCATCAGTTTTCTCATTCGCGTGATCAGTTCCATATCTTCTCCCAGCGATTTGTGCCAATAGCCACCAGCTTCTATTGCTGTTTGCTTATCGAACATACCTAAACCACCTGAAACTAAAAGTAAACCATTTATTTTACTCCAAGCCATTCTACCGAATAAAAAAGAACGGATGTATTCTAATTCTTGAAAACGAGCAAAAAAGTTGTCTGGAAAATGGGACTGGTAAAGCATTCCATCTTTAAATTCACAAGAATTTGAAATTCGTATGGCAGCTCCAGTAGCGATAACTTTTTCTGTATTTTCAATGAAAGGCTTTGCTAACATTGAAATAGTGTCTTTTCTTAAGATGCAGTCTACATCGGTACATAAAAACAGACTGTATTTTGCAGAGTTAATACCGGCATTTGAAGCATCAGCTTTACTTTTTCCATTTTCCTTATCTACAACGAGTAGTTTCGAATATATTGGATCTGTAGATTTATAATGTCCTCTTACTGGTTGAGTGGGTATTTTGTCTTGGTAAAAAAAATCTACTTTGACAAGGCTGAACTCTTTTATTAATTTTTCAAGAGTACTGTCAGTACTACCATCATTTATAATGACAACTTCAAATTTTGGATATTCTTGAAAAAGTAACGATTTGACGTTATATACTATTGTAGTTTCTTCATTGAAAGCTGGTGCAACTATTGAAACACCAACCACATGATTTGATTTTACCAATATTTCTTTGAGTAAGAAATACTTAGATTTATAATATCTTTTTATTGCTACCCATGATAGTATGGCCAATAATAAGTAGAAAATGATATAGCTTACAGAATAGTAAGAAATAAAAATTTCATAAGTCCTGATTATATTTTTTAATGTATTCAATTTAAATGAGGATTATTAACATGTAAAATAATTCTATTAACGACATCGTTTTCTGAAAGATCATCTGTTTTGTAGGTATCAAAAAAGGTTTTGTCAATTTTAATAATACAATTAATCATTTCAAATTTTACTTCCAAGTCTTTTTCTTGTGTCATTATACTCGCAATAAAATCTTTAGTTTCATTGTCGCCTATAACGCTCATAGTCTTTAGAGCAGAAATTTTATTACGTTTATTAGTTTCGGCTTTATAGTAATCGATTAGAATATCAGAAGCTTCAATAGCATAGAGCGTTCTTATGGCTGACAGAGTCTCTTTTCTTACGCGGTCATTTGGGTTAGTCAAAAGATAATTTATCTGATCAATTGTCAATGATTCTCTATATCGCACCATTAATTTGATAGCCAATGTTACAATTGAGCTATTTTTATTGTGGATCCAATCATTAATATTTTTAGGTAAAGCAGATTTTTTCTGATAGATTATATCAAGGATTTTAAGTTCATCAGCTGTTGATATTTTTTTCTGGTATTTGCTCAAAAATTCAAATTTTTCATCAGAAAGTGATATAACAGCAATCAATGCATTTGATTTTAAAAACTTATTTTTGACATATATATTAGGTCGTATATGCCCTGTTTTTATTTTATATTCTAATATTTGATAATGATAAATTCCTAATAATTTATTTTCCCAATTACTACTGCGAATGAGTTTGTCGCTGTAAGCATGAAATCCAAAGTACTTATAAATCAATAACATTTGATTTGGATTAACGCCATTAATGTTTCGTTTAACGGTAATGATGTTATTTAAAATGATTGCTTTACACCACTTTTTTCTAAAAGGTACTTCTTGTTCTTTAAATAAATTTATTTTTTCTTTTGTTTCTTTGGGAGTATAATCAGAGAAAATAATTTCAGTAAGGAAATCATTTATTTTTACTTCTACTTCTTTTTTCAGAATCAGTTTTTTCTCAAAACCATAGCGGTTTGCAATTAGTAAAATGACTAAAAGTACTATTAGAAATAATAGAAAAGGGATAATAAAATATTTAATTATTTCAAATGAAAATTCAGTCGTAAAAAAGGAGTAATCAATATTTGATAATTCGTTTTTTATGCCAGCAAAGAAATCTTCAAAGCTATAATTTGAATTTGAAAAAGAAATCATATTATAAGTGTTCCTAATCAGAAACCACAAGTAATTCACCATGCTTTGTTTGATTTATTCTATAGTTGTATACGCTTAAAGTAGTTAATAAAACACTAAGTATTATGGTAATAGTAAGTGAGTTTTAACAGGATAAAGGTAAATATAAAAAATTAACGGTCAAAGCATTAATTTAATCAATTTTTTTTTACAAAATCATTTGATTTCGATTAAGTTTTAAATGTAAATTAGGACTGATTGAGTGTATTAATTTTAATTCAAAAAATTTAGTAATAGAAAGTTATGTTATGAGTGCTTTTTGGAAAATAGATTCTAATCATTAAGGAATACTGGTTCTTTTGATTGTTTTTTCATTGGATTCAGATTTTAAAAATCGCTTCACTCTGAGTAATAATTCCTTTGGATTGAAGGGTTTTGAAACAAAGTCGTCAGCACCAAGCTTGAATGCTTCAGTCACTGATTGTTCTTCTTCACCTAAAGCGGATAAAACAATGATTGCAGTTTTCTCAAAATTATTTTTAACGAAGCTTATTACTTCAAGTCCGGATTTGTATGGTAAAATAAGATCAGTAATTACCATGTCAGGAACTGCTAAGGCCATCTGTCTCATAGCACTTAATCCGTCTTTTGCCACACTTAATTGATAGCCTTCTTTGTGGAGAATGAACTTTAGAATCTTAATCATTAATTCATCATCGTCGATTATTAATATTTTTTTTTCGCTATCCATTTTGAGAAATTTTAGTTGTTATACAATTGAATCTCATCTATCATGACCATTGGTTTTTTATTTTTTCTTTTTTGCCAAATGGGTAAATTTTCTTGATTGTGAAGAACCAATTTTAGTCTATCAAATTTACAAAATTTTTCGTTAACTATTTCTAATTCAGTTATTTCTGTCGTATAATTTTCTGTTAAATTATCTAAATTTTCATAAGTAATAATTTGCCATTTTTTATTTTTAAAACCATAAACTTCAATTTTTTCAGGCGGAAAAATCCAATGTCTTTGATTGCTCAAAAAATTAATTTTAATTCGATTAAATTCAAGTTTATTGGTTATCAATTCTATTTCCGGATTGCTTCCATACCAGCCAATCCAGTTGATGTTGTAATCTTTATGACCAATAACTCCATCAACTAAACCATAACTTCCTTTTCCTTTAAAGTCTTCTGCAGGAGGAGTTATAAAATTAACTTTTAGGTTTTCTCCAAGATGGTGTATTGTTTTTGATCCAATTTCCAGCCATTCCTGATAGTATTGTTCTGGTGATAATCCGCCCTCACTCAATTCATATATCCCGAATTCTTTACAATTTTCAGCAAAATTTCGTACCCGCTCATTAAGTCCTTTTTTAACTTCTTTCAATCCTTTATCGTTTATAAAAAACATTCCGTGCTGGTCTTTACCGTAAAATTTTGATTGTTCAAAATATACAAATTCTAAAGCGAGTCGTAATTTTTTTATTCTGTATTGTAATTTCGGATTTTCATCTACGACTACAGCAGCTTCGTCTAGCAATTGGTCATAATGATCCATTTTTTCAGGAGATAAGAAAGTCATTCTGCTTTGAACAGGACCGGAGTATATGTCTAAAATAGCATTCGATTTTAGTTGGTTTTCCGTTAATTGATTCAGATATTTTTTCACATAAGGTGCTGCTTTTCCATAAAATCCTCTTAAGAAATCATCGGTTGTGGCTTCAATATCTATTTTGGTATTCCATAATAATTTGGCCAAAAGGTATTGTCTTAGTTCTGTAAAATCTCCGGGAACATCAGCATATCCTTGAACAAAAACACCTTTTACATTATTTTGTTTAAAGAGTTTGTAATTATCTGCGAAAGAGTGAATGTTAGGAAAAGGCGAAAGGTAATTTGAAAACTGAACGGTATAATCCCATAAATAAAGGTGGGAAGCCGCTTTATCCCAATTTTGTAGTGTTTTTATAAAAAAAGTATCATCGGTATCGTCTATAATTGCTTTTCCTCGATTCAATTCTATTGGGCAAAACAAAGTATATATGTTTTTTTCTAATGGCAGGTCAATGGGTGGTTTATACGTATGTAAATAAGCTAAAGTTACTATTTTCGTTTTAGGAAAACGGATAGCAATTTTATTCAAAAACGAATAAAGAGAACCTTGCGGACCACCGTATTTTTCATTTAATAATCGGCATTTATCACATTCACAATAAATGGCATTATCGTTTTGACTTACAGAATAAAAGGAAAGATTCGGATTTTCATCAATTACTTTCTGCATTTTATTGGTCACTAGTTCTATGACGCTATCGTTCGTCATACAAATAGATTCCGCCATACGTTTGCCTTCGTACAGTGCAAAAAAATCAGGATTGGTTTTAAAATAAGTTCCCGGAGGCAGCAGCTTGTCAAACGAATGTCCCCAAACGCTAAAATCATCTAAATGCCAATCCAGTTTATGCCAATCTCTAAAATCCTCATCATATGCATCCGGATATAATAATACTCTATATTCAAATGAAGGTTGGTGCTTTTGCACTGTGTTTTTTGGAAATTCAACCTGTTTTATCTGTGGTATATAAGTATCTTTTGAAGTGAATTTTCTAAATCCCCAATTTTCTAAAAGCGTATAAACAGCATATCGTAATAATTTTTCATTAGGCGCAATCAAATAAATAGACGTGGCATCACTTTTAATAGTAAATGTATTTTTTGCCAAAGCATCTTCTACATTTGTTATTTCAAGATTAATTATTGCCGTTTTTTCATTTTTCTTATTTCCGAGTTTAATTAAAAAAGAATTTAAAAAACTTTTATCTAAATAGGATTTTAAAAGTAATGCAGCTGGTTTTTCACTTTCATTTGTTATGTGAATTGCATTTTCGGATGTTTTTTTATTTTCTATAATAATAGTAGATTGAGCCATCGTTTTGAAGCTGAAAAGAATTAAGAAAAATAGTATTCTGAATAAAATCAGTTGTTTAGAGTACATATTTTTAAATTTATAATGCAAATGTTAATTGTCGTTGGAGTCAAATGCTATTTGAGTTTCTGGAGTAGTTTAAATGCTTCACAAAGATTCTCTATTTATTGTTGAACGAATCAGATGATTTGATCTCTTCTGAAGCCAAAGTTACGCAATCAAACGGAGTATTAATGGTTTGCCGAATGGATAAACCAGCAACAGTATTTTGAATTCTGATAAAATTAAGTGTAAAGTATATTTCTGGTTTTAAGGTTAATCAAGAGGTTTGTTTTTGTATGGTGCCATATCCTTTACGAATCATTATTCCCCATTTTTGTTCGGTTTGTCTAAAAAAGAGCCAGTATCCTTTTAGAGAAGCAAAAACATTTAACGGATGATAAACAAAAGGTTCTATAGCGGCCATTACGATTAAGAGGATTAATTCTTTGTAATTTGCATAGCTTTTGTATAGTAAATCATCTATTAAAATTGAAATCAATGTAATTAATAAATAGAAAATATACACAAATATACTTACCGTCACCAAGTATTCGATGTTTGTAAATCCCATAATAAAGCTTGTTGTCAAAGCAATAATTCCAAAGAATTCTATGATGGGTACCAAAAATTCAAACATAAAGAAGAATGGTAATATCAGGAAAGCAGTTTTGCCATATTTTGGGTTAAAGACCATTTTACGATGTAAGTAAAGTGTTTGAACAAGTCCTCTTGCCCAGCGGGTTCTTTGTCTTAATAAGACTTCTCTTGTTTCCGGAACTTCTGTCCAGCATAAGGATTCAGGAATGTATTTTATTAAAAATTTCTGTTTGTTTTCGTGCATGTATTTTCGCATTCGGGTAATTAGTTCCATGTCTTCGCCTAATGATTTATGCCAATAGCCACCTACTTTAATAGCGATTTCTTTGTCAAACATTCCAAGTCCGCCTGAAACTAAAAGTAATCCGTTGATTTGGCTCCAAGCCATTCTACCAAAGAGAAACGAACGTACATACTCTAATTCTTGGAATCTTGGATACCAATCTTTCGGGAAATGTACTTTGTGTAAAAAACCTTCTTCAACTTCACAGGAATTTGAAATTCGGATTCCGGCTCCGGTTGCAATTACTTTGGTTTCATTCTCCATGAAAGGTTTTGCTAATTTTAGAATAGTATCTCTTTTAAGGATACAATCTACATCAGTACATAAAAATAAAGGATATTGAGCTGAATTAATACCTGCATTAGAAGCATCAGCTTTACTTTTTCCATTCTCTTTATCAACGACCATCAATTTTGAATAGATTGGATTAGTTGATTTATAATGTCCTTTTACAGGTCTGGTAACAATTTTTTCCTGATAGTAAAAATCGATTTTAACCAATTCAAATTCAGTTATTAATTTTGTTAATGTATCATCAGTACTACCGTCATTTATGATAATGATTTCATATTTTGGATAGGTTAATGACAATAATGATTTTACATTATATACAATATTTACACCTTCATTAAAAGCTGGAGCAACAATCGAAACACCTAATACATGATTGGATCTGGTAAGAATATCTTCCGAAATAAATTTTTGATATCTCAGATGTTTTGAGATTGCATAATAAGACAAAAATGATAAAATAACATAAATCAAAATGTAGGTTACTGAAAAAATGAATATGAAAATTTCATAAAAATGAATGAGCTGATTGATTATATTATGTATCATAAATAAATTTCTCTTACGTGTTTAACCATTTTTGCAGTGTCAGGATCTATATTTGCCAATTCATCTAAGGCTGTTTTATTGAATTGATTCAAACAATCAACAGCTTTTAGTTTGATGTCTTTATTCGTTTCTAATTGTATTTGATGTTTTAAGAACGGAATTATACTCTCGTCACCAATGACTTTCAATGATTCCAGAATTTCTGATTTGATTTCTACAGAAGAAGAATCAAAAATGGAGATTAAATCTTCTTTAGCCTCTGTCAAAAAGAGTTCTCGAACAGTAATCAGAACTTCTTTCTTTAAAACATCATCTTCTTTTTGAAGCAATGCTATGATTTCTTTTGACCTGTTTCTGTAATTGTAATAGACCATAGTTTTTAGCCCTAATCGTGTTACCGAATTGTTATTGGTTGCTATCCATTCGTCAATATTTTTTGGCATAGGAACTTTTTTTTCATGAAAAATATCCATTATTTTTATGCTGTTCAAAAAGGAAATTTTAGCGGGAAATTCCTTGAAACTTTCCATGATATTTTTGGATAATGAGATGTAAGCCATATTAGCATTCGACTGAATTATAATATTAGAATGTTTGAGATAAGGTTTTATTAGCGGCATTCCTTCCTTGTAATCCAAAGCCTGATAATGGTAAAAACCTTCGCATTTGTTATAGTTTCTAAAATCTCGAATTAATCCTGCCGAATACGTATTGAGTTTAAGAACCTGATAAAAATAATTTACATGTTCAGCTGATTTTCCCTTTAAGTTTTGTTTAAAACGAATCATATCGTTAATGACCATTTCCTTACACCATGATTTATGAAGCGGAATTTCTTTTCTGAATTCAGATAAATTCTTCCTTAGGATTTCTTTATTTGATTTTGACAGAATCATTTCTGTCAGGAAAATTTCTACTTTATTAGTAATTGATTCCCTGAGCGGTTTTTTTTGTTCGTAGTATATTCGTTTAAAAAGTAAGACAAGTGTCAATAAGACTGTTGAAATCAGGAGTGTCGGAATGATATAATATTTTAGATATAAAATAAATAAATCCATGATATACAGTGTTTTATGTTGTAATATTACAAATAAAACAGCCCTTAAAAAAAAATGTTCGACGTATTACATTAAAATCCCTCAAACACACCTAAACCAAATAAAGCAAAATCATATTTAACCGGATCTTCAACATCGAACTCTCTAAGTTTCAAATCTAATTCGGTTAATGCTTTTCCATCATTTTGTTTTCGGGTAAGGATTCCTAATTTTCGAGCCACGTTTCCGGAATGAACATCCAGGGGGCAGGAGAGAAGTGCAGGAGAAATGTTCTTCCAAATCCCTAAGTCAACTCCTTTATTGTCTTGTCGAATCATCCATCTCAGGTACATATTTATTCTTTTTGCCGCAGAATTGTTTAAGGGATCCGAAATGTGTTTTTGTGTTCGGTATTGATGGGGTATTTCAAAAAATATTTTTTTGAATTCATGGATACTTTTTTGCATCGAATGCGCTTCTTTATTCACGGAAAAAACAGCTTCAAGTCCGTTATGATTTTTGTAGATATGCTGCAAACTTTTGATGAAGCTCGTAAAATCCTGTCCGTTAAAGGTTCTGTGAACAAAATTTTCTAATCGTTCTAAGTCGGTTTCGGAGTGAGACATCACAAAATCATAAGGCGCGTTTCCCATCAAATCCATCATTCTTTGAGAATTTTTGATAATCATTTTACGATTGCCCCAAGCGATTGTTGCGCTCAAAAATCCGGCAATTTCAATATCTTCTTTTTGAGAAAATAAATGCGGAATCTGTACAGGATCACTTTCGATAAAGTCAAGTGTATTGTATTGAAGAACTTTTTCGTCAAGGAAAGATTTGAGTTCGGATGAATTCATTTTTTGAACTAAACTTTTGAGTATTATAAACTGATTTGTCCGTCAACCATCACTAGTTTTCTGTCGGCCATATTGGCTAATTCTTCGTTATGGGTTACAATAACAAAAGTCTGTCCGAACTCATCGCGAAGTTGAAAGAATAATTGATGTAAATTTTCGGCAGAATGGGTGTCAAGATTACCCGAAGGTTCATCGGCAAAAATAACGTCAGGTTTGTTTATTAATGCTCTGGCTACGGCAACTCGTTGTTGTTCGCCACCGGAAAGTTCATTTGGTTTGTGGTTTATGCGGTGCGAAAGACCCAGATAATCCAATAATTTTTTTGCTTCGATTTCTGTTTCTGCAGGTTTTTTTCCGGCAATATAAGCGGGAATGCATACGTTTTCTAAAGCAGTAAATTCAGGTAAAAGTTGATGAAATTGAAAAATAAAACCTAAATTCAAATTTCTGAATTTAGATAATGATTTGTCATTCATGGTTAGCACTTCTTCACCATTGATAGATAAAGTTGTTCCAGCTTCTATAGTGGGTTTGTCTAAAGTGCCTAAAATTTGTAATAAAGTAGTTTTTCCGGCACCGGAAGCGCCAACAATCGAAACAATTTCGCCTTTCAAAATGTGTAAATCAACTCCTTTTAAAACTTGAAGTTGATCGTAATATTTATGTATGTTTTTTGCCTGTATCATTTGAAACTGTTTTTACAAAGAAACAAAGATTCTGTCGATAATGAAATGGAAGACCTTATAAATTTAAGTGCAACAGACTATAAATAAAAGTTAATAAATGGGCAGATGAATAATAATGAATAACTTTGAAAAGAAGAAAAGGAATCAGTTTGATTTTTTTAGAAATAGAATTTATAATCAATTAAGAAAAATAATGGAAATGAATCAAGAATTAGAAACAGCAACATTTGCGGGAGGTTGTTTTTGGTGTACCGAAGCCGTTTTTTTAGCAATAGAAGGTGTAAAGTCAGTTCGCTCGGGCTACATTGGCGGATTGACGCAGAATCCAACATATAAAGAAATTTGTAATGGAGATACGGGTCATGCAGAAGCAATTGAGATTGTTTTTGATTTAAATATAATTTCATTCGGGGAATTATTGGAGCTCTTTTTTGCCACTCATGATCCCACAACTTTAAACCGTCAAGGAAATGATATTGGTACTCAATACCGAAGTGAAATTTTTTATCATAACGAAAATCAGAAACAGCTGTCTTTAGAGTATATTTCGATTTTGAATCATGAAAATACTTTTGGAAAACTAGTCGTGACCCAAGTTTCATTGGCGCCAATTTTCTATCCTGCAGAAACGTATCATAGTAATTATTACAATCTAAATAAAACACAATCGTATTGTAATTATGTGATTACACCAAAAATGGAGAAGTTGAAAAAGGTATATTCGGATAAACTCAAAAAGTAATTGGCATTAGTTTTGTTAACTAGATTAAAATTTAGATTAGTGATAATGAAAGAAATAATACCAATAGAAACCGCATCGGAAACAAAAACAAATAAAAAGAAACAGCTGCTTTTGGGATTGCTTTTTGATGCTGTAGGAATGTTGTCGTTTACAATTCCTTTTGTAGGTGAATTTACAGATGTAGTTTGGGCTCCTTTAGCGGGATTTCTGATGACTTGGATGTATAAAGGAACTCTGGGGAAAGTAGGAGGAGTGATTACCTTTTTAGAAGAAATTTTACCGTTCTCAGATTTTATTCCAACATTTACACTGACTTGGATCTATAATTATTGGATAAAGAAAGAATAAAACAGGATTAAACAATGTTATTTGTCTTTAAATAGAAAACCTAATCCCATTCGTATCAACATTTTTTTCTCGAATGCCCAAAAGAATTTGAATTGCCCAAAAATCAAACCAATAACAACTAATAAAACTTGGTATAACGGGAAAATTAATAGCAATCTGACAGGGGTGAATAAATAGCCTAAGTCTTCTTTTACAATTCCCAACCAAAAACAAAATGGTTTTGAAACCCAAGCGGAAGCGGAACCGGTAATCGCAAAAACGATAAATATGATTGTTAGTTGTAAGTTGGTTTCAATTCCCCAACGTTTTTTTAATTTTTCCATCTGCAATATATGAAGCATTCAAGTTTTGGGACATTATCTTATGGGAACATGACCAAAAAGTCTTTGTTTATAAGTATTCTGAAAATAAATCATGTAGTTGTATATTAAATAATTTACTTCATAACCATAATTAACAGCAGGTTCGTAATTAATAGTCATTTCATAAAGATTCGGGTTATACCTTAGCGGTTGCATAACACGATTATTCCATTCGCTTACATAAAGCTGATTTTTACTTTCTAAATAGGATTGGGAATGATAACCACGAGGTAAAGCCATTGTATTTAGCCATGTGCTGAAGCCCGGATCGATGATAATAACTTCATATTCTAATTCCTCATTTGCAATTCTTACGGTATCATTTATTGATGTTGCAGGCTTTTTCGTTTCCGTAAAACCTGACTTTGAAGTTTTACATCCCACGAGAACAGAAACGATAAGGACGACTATGTAAAAACTATTTTTCATGGCGCTGAAATGATGCATAAAGTTACAAAAACAAATCATCGCTTATTTGTATTTTAACAAAAAAAAAGGATGCCTTTTGTGGGCATCCTCATTTTATTTTTAATCAAAAAAGACTAACCTAATAAACCGATAATTTGTGAAGCTAATTCAGTTCCAATTCTATCTTGAGCTTCTGCAGTTGCAGCTCCAATGTGAGGAGTTAATGAGATTTTTGAATTCATTAAAATAGTCATTTCAGGAGTTGGTTCATTTTCAAAAACGTCTAATCCTGCGAATAATACTTTTCCGCTGTCTAATGCTTTTACTAATGCCACTTCGTCAATAACACCACCACGAGCACAGTTTACAATACCTACACCGTCTTTCATTATTGCTAATTCTTTTTCTCCAATGATGTAACCATCTTGAGCAGGAACGTGCAATGTTATGAAATCAGCTTCTTTAAATAAAGATTCTAATGATTGAGAAACAATAGTTGTAGTAATAGATTGTCCGTCAAAAAATTCAACTTTTACATCTACTTTATCAATATAACTGTCAGCAGCAATAACTTTCATGCCTAAACCTAACGCCATTTTTGCTGTAGCTTGACCAATACGTCCAATTCCTACAACACCAAGAGTTTTACCTCTTAATTCAATTCCATTGGCATATGCTTTTTTCAAACCTTCAAAGTTTGTATCTCCTTCAAGAGGCATATTTCTGTTTGAATCATGTAAGAAACGAACACCAGAGAATAAATGAGCAAAAACTAATTCTGCTACAGATTCTGATGAAGATGCAGGAGTATTAATTACATGAATTCCTTTGCTTTTTGCATAATCTACATCAATGTTATCCATTCCTACACCACCACGACCAATGATTTTAAGACCTGGACATGCATCGATAATATCTTTACGAACTTTGGTTGCACTACGAACTAAAACTACGCTTACATTATTTTCGTTTACAAAATTAGCCACTTGTTCTTGTGCTACTTTTGTAGTGATTACTTCAAATCCACCTTTTTCTAAAGCTACAATTCCGCTTTTTGAAATTCCGTCGTTTGCTAATACTTTCATTTTTAGTTTATTTGTTTTTTGGGTTAACCTTTTAATCGTTTAGATTTGGATTAACGTAGATATTTATTAAAAAAATCGATTTGTTATCTGGTTATTTTATTTAACCAAATTAACGATTAACCGATTAAACTTTTGTTTCTAATTCTTTCATTACATCCACTAATACTTGAACGCTCTCTAATGGAAGTGCATTGTACATAGAAGCTCTGTAACCTCCTACTGAACGGTGTCCAGGTAATCCTGAAATTCCGGCTTCTTTCCACATAACATCAAAAATTGGTGCATGTGCTTCGTCATTTAATAAGAAAGTAGCATTCATATTAGAACGGTCTTCAGTAACAGCAGCTCCTTTGAATAATGGGTTTCTGTCTATTTCTGCATAAAGCAAAGCAGCTTTGGCATTGTTTATTTTTTCAATTGCAGCAATTCCACCAAGGTTTTTCAACCATTGTAACGTTAATAATGAAGCATATACTGGGAAAACAGGTGGAGTATTGTACATACTTTCTGCTTTAATATGTTTCGTATAATCTAACATACTAGGAATTGCACGTCCGTTTTTACCAAGAATTTCTTCTTTTATAACAACCAAAGTAGTTCCTGCAGGGCCCATATTTTTTTGTGCTCCGGCATAAATAATATCAAATTTAGAGAAATCCAATACTCTTGAAAATATATCAGAACTCATATCACATACGATTGGCATGTCAAGAGAAGGGAATTCCTTCATTTGAGTTCCAAAAATAGTATTGTTACTCGTGCAATGGAAATAATCAGCATCAGCTGGTACAGTATATCCTTTTGGAATGTGATTGTAATTTTCTTCTTTTGAAGAAGCTACAATAACAGTTTCTCCAAAAAACTTAGCTTCTTTTATTGCGGCACTTGCCCATGTTCCTGAATCAAGATAAGCAGCTTTCCCACCTTCTTTCATCAAATTATATGGTGCCATCAAAAATTCTAAACTAGCTCCGCCGGCAAGGAAAAGCGCTTGATATCCTTTGCCTTCTAATCCTAATAATTCAATAGCGAGTGCTCTTGCTTCTTCCATTACGGCAACAAAATCTTTACTTCGGTGCGAAATTTCTAAAATAGATAAGCCAGAATTATTGAAATTTAAAATAGCTTGTGCTGATTTTTCAAAAACTTCTTGTGGTAAAATACAAGGTCCTGCGCTGTAGTTGTGTTTTTTCATGGTGTAGTTTATGTCCAAAATTTAAAAATGCAAATTTCGGGAATAGGAGTTTAAAAAGCGTTAAATAATTCGAAATAATTAAACATTTTTCTACTTTATTGTTAACAAAAACGAAATGGTATCTCTGTTATCTGCGTAATTCCATAATTTAGGTCTTTGAGTCTGCCCAAAAGAAATACTGTTTTCAACCAGATTATTGCTCACAATGCATTGAATATGTTCACTTTCCGATTGTAATTGTTGTTCTAAATCAGTAAGATCTTCGTAATATTCATAAAAAACACTCGAAATAGGTGATGCATTACTTTTATCTTCTTTTAAAGTAAGAAAACCATTATCTAATAATTTGAAATTACTCATCAGGAAGACTGCTTTGTTGTAATCATAATTATTAGCGTATTTTTCATAATGTATAACGTCTTGATATTCGAAAATATCTTCAAAGAAGGAATTAAAGGAATAGTCTTTTGGAACAAATAATTTAGAAACATTTCGACAGCCTAAACCAAAATAGCGGAATATGTCTTCTCCTAAAGCAATTAAGTCTTCTTTGGTTTCTTCGCCGTTTAAAACCGCTACCGAGTTTCTGCTTTTTCGAATGATAGAAGGTTTGTCTTTAAAATAATATTCAAAATATCGGGATGTATTGTTGCTTCCTGTTGCGATTACAGCATCAAAATTTTCTAGTTTTCCATCCACAAAAGTGATTTTATGTTTCAATTCAGGATCAACAGAAATAATGTATTTAGCTAAAAAAGGCAGTAAATGTTGGTCATTTGAAGATGTTTTTACTAATACATTATGACCGGAAATCAATACCGATAAAAAATCATGAAAACCCACCAGAGGAATATTTCCTGCTAAAATTAAGGCTATATTTTTAGGTTCATTTATTACAGGCTCATAAGCAGATAACCATTGGTCTAAATTTTCTTCTTTTAAAGCTTCTGCCCATGATTCTATAGCAAAATAAACTTGTTCCGGAGTATACCAGCCGTTGTGAGACTGTGATAAATGGATTAATTTGATACAATCCTCAAAAAAAATATCGTTATGTAAAACAGTAGGATTCTTTGATGAATTATTTTCGGAAAACTGACTTAAAAATTTTCCTAATTCAATAAAACTTCTTTTTTTTTCGTTTTGTAACATAAGTAATTTGTATATGAATAGTTTTGATTGTAATTTTGCACAAAAATAAGCTAATTTTGCACAAAAATAAGGATAATTAAGCCGAAAGTCAACAAGACAATTCAAGACTTTAGACTTTCCAATTTTAAGACAAAAAAATATGGCAATTATAATTACAGATGAATGTATCAATTGTGGGGCTTGTGAACCAGAATGTCCAAATACTGCAATTTACGAAGGAGCTGATGACTGGAGATATAAAGATGGTACTAAACTAACTGGTAAAGTGATTTTGCCAGATGGTACCGAGGTAGATTCCGATGCGGCCCAAACTCCAATTTCGGATGATGTTTATTATATCGTTCCAGGAAAATGTACAGAATGTAAAGGGTTTCACGATGAGCCACAATGTGCAGCTGTTTGTCCAGTAGATTGTTGTATTCCAGATGATAATCATGTAGAGTCAGAAGAAACCTTGTTGAACAGACAAGCATTCTTACATAACGAATAGTTTTTTTAAAAACTTGTATCAAAAAAAAATCCTGAGCACATGCTCAGGATTTTTTTGTTTCTATTAAGTCAATTTAGAATGTAAATCCTAATCTAGCATAGTAATAAGCTCCGCTGAATCCCATTTGAACAGCATCCCAATATCCACCAGCTTCAACCCAGTCATCTTGTTGATCAGGATAGATGTTGAATAAGTTATTTGCTCCAATGCTTAATTTAGTAGCTTTAGAAAGTTTGAAACCTAAAGTTAAATCAGTTACGATTTTAGCTCCATAAGTATCTGTTGCCGCTTTTATCTGGTCAGCAAAAGTACCATAGTCTTCAACGCTTTCATACATTTGATAATCTAATAATTTTACTTCGCTAAAACGAGTGAATGCTAAACCTGCATTAAACCATTTTTGGTCGAAATTCAAATTTAAACCAAATTTGTTTTCTGGAGCAGAAGCTAATAAGAACGCTTTTTCTCTTTCTCCAAAGAAAATTTCTTTGTCTAAAGATCCGTTTTTAACCTTGTCAATTTTCATGTTATTAATGTTTCCTACTAATGTAGCTCCAAAAGAACTGTCTCCAAATTTCTTTTTCCAAGCCAAAACGACATCAAGACCTGTTGTTTTAGTATCTACACCATTTACGAAAAATTGAGCCTCATCTACACCAATATCAAATGTTGATGCATCAAAATATCCGGTCAATACAATTCTGTCTTTTACATTTATCATATATCCGTCAATAGTAGCGGTGAAATCTCCAAAATTTGCCGTCATACCTAAGGAACCGTTAATTGCTTTTTCCTCGTTTAATTTATCTATTCCAAAAGCCTTAGTTACCGGGCTGTTGTTTGGAGAAAGTAAGATTTCTGATGCTCCGCTAGAAGAGAAATTGGTAAATCTTAAATTATAGTAAATTTGTGCCAATGAAGGCGCTCTGAATCCAGTACTTAATGAACCTCTGAAATTAATGTTTTTAGAAGCTTTCAATCTTGCGGCAATTTTTCCGTTAAGGGTACTTCCAAAATCACTGTAGTTTTCATAACGAACAGCAGTACTTACTAAGAAATTTTCTGACAAGTCAAACTCAGCATCAGAATACAAAGATAAATTCGTGCGGCTTTGATCAACTGCATTTGCCGGACTGTATCCTGGGAAACCTTGTGAACCTCCTGGTCTTGCTTCTTCCGAAATTGGGTCGATAGGCGCAGATTGTGTCGCAGGATTTGTAATTGGTAATCCATTTGTGTCGTAAGTTGCATAAGAACCTTGTTCTCCAGCAAAAATGTTGAATTTTTCAGTACGGAATTCTGCTCCAAAAGCGATATTCATTCCATTTAAAACAGAACTATAATTTTTTGAAAAATCAAAATTCATTGTGTTTTGGCTTAAGCTATGTCCACCCGCATCAAATTCTGTTGGTGAAGCTTCTTCCAAAGAAGCATTGATAGTTCCTTTAATAAAGTAATGAAAAAGGTTTTTTCCATATGTATTACTGATGTCAATTTTCCAACCACTGGCTGTTTCAGTTCTGAAACCTGCAGCAAAGGAGTTGTCAAGAATATTAGAAGTGATTCTTGGCGTGTAACCTCCTGGATAAATAGATTCTACAACTCTTTTTCCATCATTTCTGGTAAAAGCATAGGCATCAGTATCTCTGTAGTTTCTTCCGCCAAAAGCATAAAATTCTGTTTTATCAGACACCGGAATTGCCATGTTTCCAAAAAAGTTGAAACCTTGTATTTCAGCTTCTCCAAATCCTTTTCTGAAATCAAATCCAGGACGTAAAGTTTTGTTTTTACTTAAATATTCTGTTGTGAAATTAGCAAAACCACCTTTTTCGCCAAGAGCAACACCATAATTTGCGGCCACTTTCACAGAACCTCCGTCAAAAGCTTTGTCTTTTCCAAAGGTATTTCCGTTTCCGTTTTGATCTAAACGGTTACCGTCTGTATTAGCTGTTCCTGCAGGAAAATCTCCTTTGGCGTTGGTGTTAAAAGCGCCATAAGTTACGCTACCGGTTAATTCGTTTACATTGTCATTCAACACAATATTGATAACTCCAGAAATGGCATCAGAACCATATTGCGCTGCTGCACCATCTCTTAAAATTTCAATTCTTTTAATAGAAGAAGCCGGAATTGCATTCAAATCGGTTCCTGTATTTCCTCTTCCGCGAGTTCCAAAAAGGTTGATAAGTGATGATTGATGTCTTCTTTTTCCGTTAATTAAAACAAGTGTCTGATCCGGTCCCATACCTCTTAACGAAGCTGGGTCAACGTGATCTGCACCATCAGAACCAGATTGTTTGTTCGCGTTAAATGAAGGAGCAACGTATTGCAATAATTCATTAATTTCTAATTTTCCGCTTTGTGTAGTAACATCTTTAACACTTATAATGTCAATAGGAACTGCTGAATTTACTACTGTTCTTTTAGAATTTCTGGAACCTACAATTTGAACTTCCTTCAATTCCTGCTCGCCTTCTCCAGATAATACTACATCAATTGTTGTGTCTGTAGCCACTTTTGAAACTGATTTGTATCCAATATAACTGAATACTAAAGTAGCACCTTCGTTGACTTTGATTTTGTAGTTTCCGTCCATATCGGTAGAAACTCCATTTTTGGTCCCTTTTTCAATCACATTAACGCCCGGAAGTGTTGCACCGGCGTTGTCTTTTACCACACCGGATACTTCTTTTTGAGCAAAAAGAAAGCTGATGTTTAGTAAAAAAAACAATAAGGTCATTTTTTTCATAATCTGTTGATTTTTGTTTGGTTTGGTTTAATTTAGGTGCAATATAGATTTTTTTTAACAAAACATTCACAGGTGATTTATTTTTTTGTAAATATTGCGGATAAACTAAAATCAATAATTAAAATTATGGAGTAAATAAAATGATGTAAAAAATAATATTGAATCGATAATACGAAAAAGAACCAATCTTAATGGATTAATAGAAGCATTATGCTTTCTAAAATTTTTTTAATCTTATATTTGCAAACTTTTAAAGTGAAGTACTAAAAACTTTTAGCAGGAAACTGCTGTTTGTAAACTAAAATATCATGAAAGCAGGAATTGTAGGATTACCGAATGTTGGAAAATCAACATTGTTTAATTGTTTATCTAATGCAAAAGCGCAAAGTGCTAACTTTCCTTTTTGCACAATCGAACCTAATATAGGAGTTGTCAATGTTCCTGATTCCCGTATGGAAAAATTAGAAGAGTTGGTCAAACCAGAGCGTGTGCAAATGGCAACAGTTGATATTGTTGATATTGCAGGTCTTGTAAAAGGAGCGAGTAAAGGCGAAGGACTTGGAAATCAATTTTTGGGTAATATTAGAGAATGTAATGCTATTATTCATGTGTTGCGTTGTTTTGATAATGATAATATTGTTCACGTTGATGGGAACGTAAATCCAATTCGTGATAAAGAAACGATTGATATCGAGTTGCAGTTAAAAGATCTTGAAAATGTTGAAAAACGTTTAGAAAAAGTAAATCGTGCAGCTAAAACCGGTAATAAAGAAGCACAAACCGAAAAAGCACTTTTAGATAGAATCAGAGAAACTTTGCTTCAAGCAAAATCTGCCAGAACTGTAATTCCTCAAAGCAATGACGAGGAAGTGTTAATGGAAGGTTTTCAATTGATTACTGCAAAACCAGTATTATATGTTTGTAATGTTGATGAGAATTCAGCCGTTAGCGGAAATAAATATGTTGACCAAGTTCGTGAATTGGTAAAAGACGAAGAAGCAGAGGTTATCGTACTTTCGGTAGGTGCTGAAGCAGATATTACAGAACTGGAAAGCTACGAAGAGCGTCAGGTTTTCTTAGAAGATATGGGATTACAGGAACCGGGAGCGTCTGTATTAATTCGTGCGGCTTATAAATTATTGAAACAACAAACGTATTTTACCGCTGGTGTTAAAGAAGTACGTGCTTGGACAATCAATGTAGGAGCAACAGCACCACAAGCTGCCGGAGTTATTCATACTGATTTCGAAAAAGGATTCATCCGTGCCGAAGTAATTTCATATGAAGATTTCGTTCACTATGGCTCAGAAGCTAAATGTAAAGAAGCCGGAAAATTCAAAGTTGAAGGAAAAGAATACGTTGTAAAAGATGGTGATGTAATGCACTTTAGATTCAACGTTTAGCTAGATATGTTTCAGAGATAGGAAGGTCTTTTGTGTATATAAAATCTTTTGAATTGAACACAAATACTTTTAATTTAATTGAAAGCTGGTGTTTAAATTTGTAAAATAGTAATGATTATTTAAAAAAGCTGCAAAAGTAAT